>Ga0316209_1001054_pt1 | contig 33637 bp, 20 predicted proteins | sample 6monopyrite_MG_FD_204945 | JGI IMG/M metagenome (GOLD analysis project Ga0316209, IMG submission 204945) | Microbial mat bacterial communities from mineral coupon in-situ incubated in ocean water Damariscotta River, Maine, United States -... | ecosystem: Environmental > Aquatic > Marine >...
TATTGCAGTCGCTCGAAAAAAACGGTCTGTCGCATGAGGACATCGATGTGGTGGTGCTGTCACACCTGCACTTTGACCATGTTGGTGGGATCTATAGCGAGTGGCAGCCAGACAAATCCCCCGAGTTATTGTTTCCAAACGCGGCAATTTTGATCGGCAAGCAGGCCTGGCAAAGGGCGCAAAACCCGCATCCACGCGACAAAGCCTCGTTCATCCCCGAGCTTATCCGCTCGTTGGGACAGCGTGAGAATGTTCACATAGTCGATGGCGATTCGCACCCGGTTTTAGGGGACGATTACCGCTTTCACATCAGTAACGGTCATACGCCGGGCATGATGCTGACAGAAATTAATATGCCTGATGGCCCGGTAGTTTTTTGTGCTGATCTAATTCCGGGCGCGCCCTGGGTTCACCTGCCAATCACCATGGGGTACGACCGATATCCGGAAAAATTGATCGACGAAAAACAGGCATTGTTATCGGACTTGCTCTCCCGAGGCGGGCGTTTATTTTTTACCCACGATGAAAAAATCGCCATGGGCAGGCTGGCTAAAAATGAAAAAGGTAGATTTTGTCTTGAGCAAAGCTGGACTGAGCTAGCAGGAGTAACTGGCTAGTGTGGTGTTAACTGCTTGATTTTGAACAAAAATAATAAAAAATAAAATTAATTTGAGGATCTGTTGAACTAACAGGCGAAGGCTCAGTCATAAAGTACAGTGAATTTAACTTCCCTTCGGTTGTTAGTTAGGCAGTCGGAAGTCCTAAACCATTTCTTTTGATTGAAGTTTAAGACTGAACCTCCGATAAATATTGAGCCACCAATTTGGTGGCTTTTTTTTGCTTACGGAAAAGTCAACCTGTTCTTGCAATTATTATTCAAAACCGACTGAATGGGCTAAATATTTATTTCGATTTATTACCTTTTGTGGTTGATGCCTTGTAAATTTACACAATTATTAGTTCGTGTAAATATTAACTGGGGATATGAATGAAATGCTGTATCAAGGACTCAAAGACTCAAGGACTCAAGGACTCAAGGACTCAAGGACTCAAGGACTCAAGGACTCAAGGACACCGTCTATTGGCTACCCCAGTTAACAAGCAAGTACGAGCAGCTGTTTCTTGATAAGCTTTTTCAATATGTGCTTTTAAATCATACAAATAATGAATTGCGCATTACCGATCTAGCTAATGCGCTGGCAATGTGCGAAAGACAGTTATTCCGTAGAGTGAAACGCTGTTTTGGAATATCGCCAAGCTGCTACCTGAGAAAATTCCGCCTCAATCGATCGCTGGCTCTATTGCGTTCTAATGTGCCCATAACCTGCGTTGCGCACGAGGTTGGTTTCACTTCCTATAGCTATTTTGCAAGGTGTTTTAGACGGGAATTTGGGTGTAGCGCCTCAGACTACCGACAGCACTCTCGAAACGATAATTTATAAGACTCGAAATCCTGGCGCCGAATTTGCCAGAAGCGCAACTGATTTAACGGTTGCGCCCTGGTTCTTATCGATTGACTGTTATAGTGACTGTGCTGCTCCGGTGCCGCATCTGGGGACTCTCGCAATGAAGTTATACCAGCTGCCGGTATTTCCTTCAAACGACGCCCTCACACGAAGCGAGTAGTTTTTGAAGTTTTGCTCATAGTTCGCCAGTTTGCTGTAGCTGGTACCGCTGTAGCTACCTGTATAGAAAGTATTGTAAGTGGTTCCCTGTTTTTCCTGAACCTCGTAAGTAGCGCCGGGTGTCACATTAGGCCACTCCAGAAATCCGCTCCTGACATAAAAAGTACAATTGCCATATTCGTACATAGCCCAGGGTATATCCAGAACAATCGGGGGTGGCGTTTCAGCGACAGTAACCGGTTTGATTATTGTTTTTGAAACACCAGCTTCGTCTGTTACTTTCAAGGTCACCGAATAGGTACCGTCTGCAGCATACAAGTGGGTCGGGTCTTCGACTGTACTAGTGGTACCATCGCCAAAGTTCCATTCGTGAACCAAGCTACCCTGGCCACCGCCGCTCAGGCTTTGAAAATTGGCGGTTAACTCATCCGTGGAAAAAGAGAAATTGGCTGTAACCGGTGGTGGACCAGCGACAACGACTGATTTTGAAATATTGTCAGACTCTCCGCGCTCATCTGTTGCAGTGAGCGTCACCAGATAAGAACCATCGCTGGCAAAAATATGGGTGGGGTTGGAAACCGCGCTTGAACTGCCATCGCCAAAGTCCCAGACGTAAGACAGGGTTCCTTGTCCGCCGGTAGTGAGGTTCTGGAAGTTAACGGATAAACCCGAGGCGTCAAACCCGAAATTGGCGACAGGCGGCGGAAGAACCGGAGGCGTGTAATCATAGGTAAGCTCAAATTCAAAGTCTGACATTGGCATTGGATCCAGGCCAAAGCCGGAAGAACCGGTCGAGCTGTCATTAAATATTGCCGATAAAGTGAACACTGTCTCGGCGTCCATGCCATTAAAAGAGGGATCATGGCTGGCCGCTCCGGCAGAAATAGGCGCAACCGGCGCCTGACCGCTAACAGTTCGAACTATCTCAAATTGCTCGTTTCCCGCAGCTAATCTGACTTCAATATCGCCCAGAGCGAGAATATTGGTAAAAAGAAAAGATTGATATACATCGGTAATAGTGGCTCCATCCGGTAAGTTTGTGCAGCCAATTCCGCCGTACGTTTTTCTCACCCTGGTTTCGGTAAAAGTAATCGCATCATTCAGTTGAATATTACACACCCCTGTTTCTGCTTGAGCGATGGGTGGTACTGCCCACAGCACCGGGAGCAGCAAAAGTAAGAACAAGATATTCTTCATTTTATGTTTTCCTTGATTGTTTGATTAAGTGAGTTTTGTATAGCGGCTAAAATCTACACCGCCAACTTAACAATATGAGATATCGTTCGGGCTTACATTCACCCATCGGACAATTAAATGAACTTATTAGACTTTTACTCTGTGTTGCTTTTTGAAGTGCTGCTACTTTGCTATATTTGAGCTTTCGATAGGGATTCGGAGTTCATTTGTATCTCCACAATAGAGAAATTGCGATGTTTGCTAACCACTTTCCGTACAATAAGAGATATTTGACAGGCCTGTACTTGTTAATCTGCACCGGCTGTTTCAGCGTTGCCGCATCTAGCGGGAATGTTTGGTATGCCATAGCTAAAAAATCCGAAATCAAATCGCTGGAACAGGCTGCCGGATATCAATATCCGAAATTTGCAACGGGTGACAAATTACTGATTGAACAAGAGCCAACAAAACAGCTCGAACCTGGCCAGGAGTTAATTTTTTCACAGGATTCGGGATCGCAGTATGCACTGACTATCGAAAAAAAAATCAGCCACCCCAACGGCAGTGTTTCTTTGATTGGCAGGCCGTATTTGAGTCCGCCCGGAATTTTCACAGTGATCACCCTGGGGCGAGGTGAATTTCATCTAACGCTGGTCACTGAGCAAGGGAGTTTTAATGTCGCTGGAAAAACTGAAATGGCGGCTGAGCTTCGGGAAGAAAGTATGGCACAGTCACGGTTACAAAATGACCTGGTTGGTAACTCCGCTACATTTGGTAGTCTAAGTAAGAACCTGAAGCGCCGACAATTATCGGATATTCTAGTCGCAAACAATCTTAATCCCGAAATATCTAATATTGACCTCTTGATTTTACGCACGCCGGGTACCGAGCAACTGTACGAAGATGTCGACAGCCGTATTTATCATCTGGTGACTGTGACGAATACAGTATTTGTGGATAGCGGGATCAAAGTATTGCTTGACATAGTTGGCATTGATCGAGTCGATATTGATGAAACCGCTAGCCCAACCCGGATTGTTTCAGATATGGTGTTTTCGCGGACGTCAGCTTTTTTCGACCTAGCTGCACGTAGGTATGAGAAAGGCGCAGACCTGGTGGCGGTTTTGCGTCCCGACTTTAAAGGCGTTGCATGCGGCGCTGCGGCAGGCGGCGGTTTTTTTGGCAGATTGGTCTGGCTACGAGATGTCATGTTTTCGGTTGTTTCGATCGACTGCTCCGATTATGTCATGGCGCACGAGATTGGCCACAATCTGGGATTGAGTCATTCACGCCGAGAGGGCAGCAGAGGTAATACTTTTACTTATGCTCTGGGGTATGGTGTTGATACACTATTTGCAACAGTGATGGCTAATCCCCAGTCGTTCTGGGGTGCCACAAGACTTTACCTGTTTTCCAACCCTGATTTGCAATGTCTAGGTGAGCCCTGCGGTATCGACAGGTTTGATTTGGAAAACGGCGCGGACGCGGCTTTTGCATTAAACCAGGTACGCGAAGAGGCAGCCAATTTTTATCATCGCTCTCCCGATTTAACGACGCTGAAAGAAGTGATAGATTCAGGTATAAACGATGAGTTAGCCGCCTGCATAACCCAGGACGGTACAAATAAGCTGGACGATTATGCGGGAATAATCGAAGAAATTCGCTGTCAGAAATTACCCGTTGTGTCCCTGGACGGCCTGGATAAATTTCCTTACCTAAACAATTTAAGAATTCTTCAGGCGCCTATAAGGGACCTGAGCGGGTTAGAAGGTCTTACCAATATTCATGAACTTAGGGTGGACTACACGCTTCTGGAAGACCTTTTGCCCATTAGCAGCCTGACTGATCTGCTTCAACTGGACATTGATAATAACCGCGTTGTCGACTTGACGCCTCTGTCGAATCTTAACTATTTGCAAAGCTTAAATATTTCAGGTAACCAGGTTGTAGATTTATCGCCCCTGTCTTCCCTTGCAAACCTGAATACACTTATTGCAAGTAGAAATCAAATCCGGGACATTTCAGTTTTATCTTCAATGACAAACCTGACCAGCCTTCACCTTGATAGTAATCCACTGGAAAACATCGAAAGTTTGTCGCAATTTGAAAATTTGCGATCGCTCAGTTTGGGCGCGACGGGTCTGACAAAATTTTCCTGGCTGAGCGAACTGAAATATTTACAAAGCCTGCACATATATGACAATGGAATTGAGGACTTGAGCGAAATTGCGCTGTTAAAAGAGCTATACTATTTGAATTTAGCTAAAAACAATATTTCCGATCTCTCTTTGTTGTCAACAATGAACTCGCTCAGCGCGCTGAATCTGAGAGATAATCCAATTGAGAACTTTGAGCCTCTATCAACCCTCGAAAATTTAGCCTACCTGAATCTATCTGGCACAGCGATACAGGATCTTTCGCTGCTTGAAAACCTGACAAACCTGGCGAGCTTGTTTCTTCAAAATAATCAAATTACAGATTTAAGCGCTATAGCCAACTTGAATGCACTCGAAGATCTCTATTTATCAGAAAATCAATTGACCGATATTTCACCTTTATTTGGATTATTTGACGAAAAGTTAACATCTGTTGATTTGAGCGAAAATGACGATATTTATTGCTGGCAAAAAGATTTCCTGAACATGAAAGTTGACGATCAGAGCGTCGTGTTTTCACCCGGCTGTTCATCTCTGGATGACAATAATGATTTTGATGAAGACGGAAGAAGCAACAGACAAGAGATCAATGAGGGAACGGATCCGACTGTTTTCAACTCTGAAGTAGTTGAGCCTGAAAGCATTGCAGAGTCGGGAGGCGGTAGTGTGGGTATTATTGGTATTTTCCTGACTATGATGTTTTTTCGTAATAAAACCCGACGTAGAGTTAGTGGGTACTTCTAGTTAGTGGATCAAATTACCTCTGCTGCAGGCCCGAAAATTCTTCATGGCGAAATTTTGCCGATGACTAAATAGCTGCGACCTTTCATCCTCAGGACAGGTTCCGATATAATCCCCCATCGATAATATGATATTGTTCATGGTTCTGCGTTGACCAGCAGTCAGAGGCTCCAATTTGACCAGAATACTCACTTTCGGCACTTTCGACATACCGCACATCGGGCACATCAAAATTCTTAACGGCGCACGCGCGCTCGGTGATTACCTGATGGTGGGCGTTTCCTCGGATGAACTCAATGCGCATAAAAAGGGACGTAAACCAATTTATTCGCAGGAGGAAAGAATGTTTCTGATCAACTCAATTAAAGGCGTCGATCAGGTATTTCTGGAAGAGTCTCTGCAAAAGAAAAGAGAGTATATTCAGCGTTATCAGGCCGATATTTTGGTAATGGGCGACGATTGGCGCGGAAAATTTGACGAGTTTAACGATATTTGCCGGGTTGTGTATTTACCCAGAACGCCGTCCATATCCACGACTTCAGTGATCGAAGTCGTCAAATCGGTGTAAGTCTTAACAAGTTGATCTTAATTTAAAAGACTCTGCGTTTGATCCCGGTAGCGGCCAGAATTTTGGTCGCCAGCTCCTCAACTGAACGGGTGGTGGTATTCAGGCTCTCTATTTTTTCCCGCCGATACAAAGATTCTACTTCTCTGACTTCAAACTTGCATTGCTTTAGCGAGGCATAACGCGAGTTAGCGCGACGTTCGGTTCTGATTTCGTGCAATCTTTGCGGGTTAATCGTCAGTCCAAAAATCTTCCGTTGATATTTTTTTAATTCCAACGGCAGTCGCAGTTTTTCCATATCGTCTTCGGTAAACGGATAGTTTGCGGCCTTGATGCCAAACTGCATTGCCATGTAGAGCGAAGTGGGTGTTTTGCCACAACGAGAAACCCCAACCAGAATAACGTCAGCTTTGTCGTAATGGCGGGTGGTAATGCCATCGTCATTATTAAGAGCGAAATTAACCGCTTCGATGCGAGAGTCATAAGCCTCGCCGTCGCCAAGGGAGTGGGTTTTGCCTACTCTGAAGTTGGACGAGGATTTTAGCTCGGCCTCCAGCGGCCCGATAAAAGTGTGAAAAAAATCGAGCACCATGGCGCCACTGTTTTTGATGATCTGGCTGATTTCCGGGGTGACTATGGTGTCAAACACGATGGGTCTGTCTTTGCTTTCTTCGATTGCGCGGTCGATCAATGCGCAAGCGTCTTTGGCTTTGGCTTCGGTGTCGACAAATGGCAGGGTCGTTTCTTCAAATTCGAGTGAGTCAAACTGGGAGAGCAGCGATTGTCCGAACATTTCTGCGGTTATCCCGGTTCTATCGGAGATAAAAAACACCTTACGTTTCATATTTGAGCGCCCATACAGTAAAATAGCGGCTGGTTGAAAAATCAGAATTTGAATTTAATCACGCAAGCGATCGAACAGCAACCTTACTTCGGCAGTTAAAGCTCGAAGCGGCTGCTAGAACACCACACATTTGAGGAGCGTAGGGCCGTGCAAGAATATGTACTTTGGTACGATGGTTTAGGTATGAATGATGTTGATCGAGTCGGCGGTAAAAATGCCTCCCTCGGGGAAATGATCAGCAATCTAAGCAATATGGGCGTTAGCGTCCCCAACGGTTTTGCCACCACCGCAGACGCCTTTCGCGACTTTATGGCGCAAAGCGGCTTGCACGACAAAATTCAGGCCGAGCTAAAAAACCTTGATGTGGACGATGTTGATGCGCTGGCCAAAACTGGCAGTCAAATTCGCCAATGGGTAATGGATACGCCATTCCAGCCCGAACTCGAAAGCACAATTTTTGACGCTTATACCCGATTAAAAGACGATGCCAACGAAGAATTTGCGGTCGCGGTACGCTCCTCGGCAACTGCGGAAGATTTGCCCGACGCCTCTTTTGCCGGGCAGCAGGAAACCTTTCTGAACGTACGCGGATGGGACAATGTGCTACTCGCCTTAAAAGAAGTGTTTGCCTCACTCTTTAACGATCGGGCAATTTCTTACCGCGTTCATCAGGGGTTTGAACACGCCGATGTGGCGTTAAGCGCCGGCGTTCAAAAAATGGTACGTAGCGATATCGCCGCCAGTGGCGTGATGTTCACCATTGATACAGAATCGGGTTTTTCCGATATCGTGTTTATCACCGGGGCTTATGGGCTTGGCGAAACCGTGGTGCAGGGCGCGGTTAACCCGGACGAATTTTACGTGCACAAACCCACTTTGTCAGCAGACAGGCCTGCCATTGTGCGAAAGAATCTGGGCGGCAAGGCTATCAAGATGATCTACACCGACGACAGCGACCATGGTAAATCCGTGGCCACGGTCGAAGTTGACCTGGCAGAGCGCCAGAAATATTGCATCAGCAACGATGAAATTCAACAGCTGGCAAAGCAGGCCTTGATTATCGAAAGTCACTACCAGCGCCCGATGGATATCGAATGGGCCAAAGACGGCGCTGACGGAAAGCTCTACATAGTGCAGGCCCGCCCGGAAACGGTTAAAAGCCGCGACGACGGGCGAGTGATTGAGCGCTTCTTGCTCAAGCAGACGTCCGAAGTGCTGACCAGTGGCCGCGCCATCGGTCAAAAAATTGGTCAGGGCCCAGCCAAGGTGATTTCCGACCTGTCGCAAATGGCGCAGGTTAAACCGGGGGATGTGCTGGTTACTGATATGACCGATCCGGATTGGGAACCCATTATGAAACGGGCGTCAGCCATTGTGACTAACCGCGGCGGTCGAACCTGTCATGCGGCAATCATCGCGCGTGAACTGGGCATTCCGGCGGTTGTCGGTTGCGGTGACGCGACCAAACGAATTAAAGCTGGCGACCAAGTCACCGTCTCCTGCGCCGAAGGTGATACCGGCAACATTTATAAAGGGCTGCTCGAATTTAATGTGACTCAGAGCGAAGTCGAGTCGATGCCGGAACTGCCGTTTAAAATTATGATGAACGTGGGCAATCCCGATCGCGCGTTTGATTTTGCCCGCTTGCCGCATTTTGGCATTGGACTGGCGCGACTGGAATTTATTATCAATCACATGATCGGCGTCCATCCGCGCGCCTTGCTCGATTTTGACCAGCTAGAGGACGACGATCTAAAAGCGACTATCCGCGATCAGATTGCCGGCTATGACGACCCGGTAAGCTATTATGTGGATCGATTGGTTGAAGGGATCTCAACGCTGGCGTCGGCATTTTCTCCGGAAAAAGTTATTGTGCGCATGTCAGATTTTAAATCAAACGAGTACGCTAACCTGATTGGTGGTCACCTGTTTGAACCGGAAGAAGAAAATCCGATGCTGGGTTTCCGCGGCGCGTCGCGCTATATTTCCAGCCAGTTTGAAGACTGTTTTGAACTGGAATGCCGTGCGATTAAACGGGTTAGAGAAACCATGGGTCTTGATCATGTGGAAATTATGATCCCTTTCGTGCGCACGGTTGAAGAAGCCGAGCAGGTGATCCAGTTACTGGCTAAATACGGACTCAAGCGCGGTGAAAACGGACTGCGCGTGATCATGATGTGTGAATTGCCTTCTAACGCCTTGCTGGCCGACGAGTTCTTACAGCACTTTGACGGTTTCTCGATTGGCTCTAACGACCTGACTCAGCTAACGCTAGGGTTGGACAGAGATTCTGGTATTATTTCGCACCTGTTTGACGAGCGAAATCCGGCAATCAAGAAACTGTTGAGTATGGCGATCCAGGCGTGTCGTAAAGCCGACAAATACATCGGCATTTGTGGGCAAGGACCATCGGATCATCCGGATTTGGCGCAATGGTTAATGCAGGAAGGAATTGACAGCGTGTCGTTAAATCCTGACAGCGTGTTGGAAACCTGGTTGTTTTTGGCCAATAATGCTGACTAGGCGTTAGCTGCTTTGCTGGAAAGGCCCTCACCCCAACCCTCTCCCGGAGGTAGAGGGGGCTTGCAAGGACTCTCCTCTGTCGCCTAACTTATGCTCCCTCTCCTTTGAAGGAGAGGGCTAGGGTGAGGTAGAAATCGCGGATGTTAGAACGAGTTGCCAGCACATCGGCAACCTGGTTGTTTTTGGCCAATAATGCTGAGCAGGCGTTAGCTGCTTAGGTGGAGAGGCCCTCACCCCAACCCTCTCCCGGAGGTAGAGGGGGCTTGCAAGGACTCTCCTTTGTCGCCTAACTTATACTCCCTCTCCTTTGAAGGAGAGGGCTAGGGTGAGGTAGAAATCGTGGACGTTGAGAGGAATTGCCAGCACATCGGCAACCTGGTTAATTTTGGCCAGTAGTGCTGAGCAGTTGTTAGCTGCTTTGGTGGAGAGGCCCTCACCCCAACCCTCTCCCGGAGGTAGAGGGAGCTTGCATTCACTCTCCTGCGGTGCCGACTTTATGTTCCCTCTCCTTTGAAGGAGAGGGCTAGGGTGAGGTAGAAATCGTGGACGTTGAGAGGAATTGCCAGCACATCGGAAACCTGGTTGTTTTTGTCCAATAATGCTGAGCAGGCGTTAGCTGCTTTGGTGGAAAGGCCCTCACCCCAACCCTCTCCCAGAGGTAGAGGGAGCTTGCATTCACTCTCCTCTGTCGCCTAACTTATGCTCCCTCTCCTTTGAAGGAGAGGGCTAGGGTGAGGTAGAAATCGCGGATGTTAGAACGAGTTACCAGCACATCGGCAACCTGGTTAATTTTGGCCAGTAGTGCTGAGCAGTTGTTAGCTGCTTTGGTGGAAAAGCCCTCACCCCAACCCTCTCCCAGAGGTAGAGGGAGCTTGCATTCACTCTCCTGCGGTGCCGACTTTATGTTCCCTCTCCTTTGAAGGAGAGGGCTAGGGTGAGGTAGAATTCGCGGATGTTAGAACGAGTTGCCAGCACATTGGCAACCCGGTTAATTTTGGCCAGTAGTGCTGAGCAGTTGTTAGCTGCTTTGGTGGAAAAGCCCTCACCCCAACCCTCTCCCGGAGGTAGAGGGGGCTTGCAAGGACTCTACTCTGTCGCCTAACTTATGTTCCTTCGTTTTTGAAGGAGAGCGAGATTGCAATTACTCGCCCTGTCCGTTCCTGGATTCCGCAGGGGGATCGCTCAAATATTTTTCCGGCGATTGCTCAAACCTGGTTTTGCAGCTCGCCGAGCAGAAAAAATACTCGGCATTCTGGTAGGTGACTTTCTCTGTCGCCGTCCACTGATCGACTTTCATTCGGCAAACCGGGTCGACAGTCCAGGCGTGTGTTTCTGATTTTCGGTCAAATAAGCGGCCGTCTTCAAGCCACAAAATACGATCGGCAATTTCCTCGACGCGTGGGTCGTGTGTCACCAGCAGAACAGCGACGCCCTGGTCACGCGCAATATCGTGAAGCAACATCATTACTTCCTGGCCCGACTTTGAGTCCAGATTACCGGTCGGCTCATCCGCCAGAATCATACGCGGATTGTTAATTAATGCGCGTGCAATGGCTACCCGCTGCTTTTCGCCGCCTGACAGGGTTTTTGGTAACGCGTGTCGACGATTTTGCAAACCTAGCTCGACGATCAATTGATCGCTACGTTGTTTAATGCTCGATCTTCCTGCCGCATCAAGCCTGGCCGGAAATAAAATATTTTCTTCGACGGTCAGTGCGTCGAGTAGATTAAAGGCCTGGAAAATAAATCCGATTTTTAGCGCGCGGATCGCTGGCAGCTGTTTGGCGTTTAAACGGCTAATGTCTTGCCCTTCAATTTCAATCGAGCCAGCCGATGGCGTAAGCAATCCACCCAGCATGGATAGCAACGTGGTTTTACCAGAGCCGGAAGGCCCCATGATTAAGGCGATTTCGCCAGCTTTTAAGGTCAGGGAAATATCGTCGACAGCCGTCACCTGAGTGTGCCCTTTACCGAAGGTTTTAATCAGACCTGATGCCACCAGAACGTCGCTTTGCTCAGGATCTTTTTTCAGCATTATTTTTCTCCGTTTGTTTTGTCCGTCAGTTAACCGCTTCAAATTACAAATGAAATGCGCTTGCCGGGTCGAGACGTACAACATTAATCGACGGAGCGAGGGCGGCCACCAGTGAAATAACCAGCGCGCTCATACCAAGTTGCAATAGAGCTTCTAGTGTTACTACAACGGTAATCTGAGGCACCAGTTGCGGAATCATGGGAACAATATAAAGCCCAAATAACACGGCAAGGATAAAGCCCATTAGCGTAAGTAAAAACGATTGAAAAAGGACGGCGATTACAACCGATACTGGTGTGCGTCCGAGTGCTTTGATGATCGCAATTTCACGTCTTCTGCGCACGACCAGCGAGTAAGAAGTAAAGCTGATGATCAGCGCCGCCAGCACCGATGAAATCAGCGTTATGATCTGGATTATTTCGACACCCATTTGTTTCGCCAGCGAAAATTCATTTTCAATTAAATCGTCATTGACGATCACGTTGACTTTGTCGATCTGTTTTTTTATTTTTTGCGCTAACCGGTTAACGTCAACGCCGGGTTTTGCGTCTACCAGTAAATAGCTGAAAGTACCCGCAGCTGACAGGATTGATTCAAGGTCTTTGTAGTCTACAAATAATACCGGGTTGGCCGAAGAATAGGTGCCCTGTGACAGGCCGATAATTTCAAATTGTTTATCGGTGATTTGCATTTTATCACCCAGCTCAAGGCCTAAAATTTGCGCCAGTACTTGCGGTAGAATGATCTGGCCGGGGCCAGAAATCGACTGCCCCTTTTCAACTTTCCAGGGACCCACGCGCGAATGTTCAGGTTTATACCCGACCAGAAAAACGAACAGTTTTTTATCATCCGCGTTGATCACCGTATTAAAGTATAATATGGGGGTAGCCTGCTCCACTTCGGGCATTTTTCCGATGACATCCCCCTTCCAGTCCCACACAAACGACATGGCCATGTGCATATTAGCGACACCACTTTGCATTACCCATAAATCAGGCGCCATATGACGCGGATAAGCCACTATTTGTTCTGACTCGCCGCGCCATACGGCGGCGAAAAACACGACCAGAATAAACGCGGCGGCAACGCCAAAAACACTGCCCAGCAAATTTCCCGGCTGAGAAAACAGTGTCTTTATAGCCCACTTAAGCATTGGTTTTCTCACACAGATTTGAAGTGTTCATAGTTTATGCCCCAGAATTTATACACCATAGCTTATCCCGCCTGAAAAGCTTCGGTCGGATCGCACTTGCGAATTTGCCCCAAAGGCAGCAGCGCGCCGAGCAAACCGAATACAAAAGTGGCCGTAAGAGTCTCGCCCATTACCGATGGTACTAACAAATCAACACGATAAACGGGTGCTAGTGTTTCAATTAAAAAAGCGACGGCTTGCGCCAGAATAATAGCCAGCGGAAAAGCAAAGACTAGCAGCAATCCGGCCTGAAAAATAACGCTGCTCATCAATTGCGAAAACCTGAAACCCAGCGCCTTTAAAATAGCGAAGTTATGCAGGCGGCTGCTGATATCCGCGAACAGGATCAGCCCGACAATGAGCAGCCCGATCACATAGCCAATAAAAACCAGTAAGCCCATAATCGGCGCAAAAAAAGTCTCGCCCAACCTGACGTCATTTTCTGCAATTTCTGATTTGTCAAACACGTCGACAGAACTCACCCTGCTTTCGATTAGCTGCGTTATTTTTTCCCGGTTGGCACTTTCATCCAGCTCCACCAGCAAATAACTGAGCAATGAAAAAGTGCTCAGGTCGGGCGCGATTTGCGAGCTGAAAAAAAGGTCGATCATGCCGTCGTAATTGATAAACGCAAACGGCATAAACAGTGCTGCTTCTTCGGTGACCCCGGAGACGATAAATTCATAGTCGGTGACCATAAATGGCGAGCCAGGTTTGAGGTTGTATTTTTTTGCCAGAGAATAATCGATGACAATGTCCTGTCCAGAGATAATGGACTGACCATCGATAATATTAGCGGGCCCTCCGAGCGTGTCATAAACAATCACGTAAACCGGGGTACGTACATTATCCTGATTGTAAATGATTGGGATAGCGGTGATTGGATGCGCGTTTACCACGCCTTCGATAGACTCCACTTCTGCGCGCGCGAGCTGTGGGATAACCGAGCGTACGGCGACAAAATTAGTAACGCCAGTTTGTGCTAGCACCAGGTCCGGATTACGATTGTGGACAATCTGCCGTAGCTGGTTGTATTGACCCTGCTCAAACCCCTTGAGAAACAAAACCACTGCGATCAAAGCGGCAATGGCCAGAATAGTAAAAGCCGTACGCGTGCTATCGAGCTGTAGTTGTCGCCAGGCCAAAAGTATCATCAGTGATTTCCATTGCTTGGTCAGTTTGGTATTTTTTTATACACCGCGTTATCAATCATTCAACCATCTTAATTGATAAAGCCAACTAAGTTATTGTTGTGACTTAATTGCCGCCAGGCGGTTTTTTGTTTCAATCCATTTTGACATAAAATAAGTGCTTTTGTTGCTGTGATAGTTGAGCATGCTACCGATAAAATTATTTTCTCTATGTTGACTCAACTCAGACTGAATCTTATTGACTCTGATCATCAGTTCGTCACCAAGGCGTTTTGCGTCAAACCGCTGTTTTAGAACAGGTTCAATGGCTTGCTGTTTTTCTGTCCACAAAGTTTCATCGGTGTACAAACTGACTGCCGCGTCGACAATAGCCGCTGGCTCATCTGCAATAATTCCAGGCCATGCTAAATCGCCACACATTCCTTCTGCGCCAATTTCGGTGGTTACGCTGGGCGTGTTTGCCAGCATGGCGTCTGCGAATTTTCCTTTTATTCCGGCACCAAATCGCAGCGGAGACAGGCAAACGCGGGCCCCGCTTAAAACCGTCATAGCGTCTTCGGCCCAACCTTTAACCAGAAATCCGGTCGCAGGATTGTTGAGAACCGTCGCTTTTTTGGGCGGGTAAGCACCGTAAATATGCAGCTCGGTCCGGGGTAGGCGCTTGCGGATTTGTGGCCAGATTTGTTGCAAAAAGAGCACCGAATCCCAATTGGGCGCGTGGCGAAAATTGCCGATGGTGACAAAGTGCTGGCGCTCGCTAAAAGATTTTTGCGCGCCTGGCGGTCGGGTGCCGCTCAACATAAAAGGTAAGTGATGAATCAACGCGGAATTCACGCTGAAAGTTTGTTGCAAAAGTAACATCTCAAATTCAGAAATAACCAGCGTCAGATCGCTGCGTAAAATAGCCGCTATTTCTCGCCTAGCCAAATCAGAAAATAGATCGGACTGGGTCATTTTTCGCCCGACTTTTAGCGCTTGCTGGCGCGCATGTCGTAAAGATTGAAGGTCTTCGCTGTCTAAAATTCGCATCGCTTGCGGACAGGCTTGCTCGACCCGCCAGGCAAATTGCTCTTCCATCATAAAGCGGTCAAAAATCACCAGCTGCGGATTAAGCGCTGCGACAAATTCGTCAAAACTATTGTCGTTGAGCAGGATTTTCTGCTCCTCGATTTGTTCAGCTGCCAGAGCAATTCGGTGAGGTGAGTCCTGCGCCGGGGTCGAAAAAACCACCCGCCACCCTTTGTCACGAAACAATCGCAATATCGACAACATGTGACTGCCCGCCGCTGACGAGTTGGGCTCTGGCCACACATACCCAATCACCAGTAGCGTTTTGTTATTAGGTTGGTCGCACATTAGCTGCCAGCTAAAATATCTTTCAGAAAACGGCCGGTATAAGAGTGTTTGATGGCGGCGACTTCTTCCGGCGTTCCCTGGGCGATAATTTGACCGCCCTTGTTGCCGCCTTCCGGGCCAAGGTCGACTATCCAGTCTGCGGTTTTAATCACGTCCAGGTTATGCTCAATTACCAGAATCGTGTTGCCGTGGTCGCGAAGTCGATGCAGAACCGCGAGCAATTGTTTTACGTCGTGAAAGTGCAACCCGGTGGTTGGTTCATCCAGAATATACAGGGTTTTGCCTGTGTCTCTTTTGCTTAGCTCTCTGGATAGTTTGACCCGTTGCGCCTCGCCGCCGGACAGGGTAGTCGCCGCCTGCCCGAGACGAATGTACGACAGGCCGACGTCGACCAGCGTTTTTAATTTACGCGCAATAGCCGGGATCACTTCAAAAAACTGGTGCGCGTCTTCGACGGTCATATCGAGAACTTCGTGAATGTTCTTGCCTTTATAGGTGACTTCCAGCGTTTCCCGATTGTAGCGTTTGCCTTTACAAATATCGCAAGGTACATAAATATCGGGTAAAAAGTGCATTTCCACTTTAATTACGCCGTCGCCCTGACATGCTTCGCAGCGACCGCCTTTAACATTAAAACTGAAGCGTCCGGGTTTGTATCCGCGCGCCCGGCTTTCCTGGGTCCCCGCAAATAATTCGCGTACCGGGGTAAAAATTCCGGTGTAGGTCGCCGGGTTAGAGCGTGGCGTGCGCCCGATGGGGCTCTGGTCGATATCGACGACTTTATCGAATAAATCCATTCCGTCGCAGCTTTCAAATGCCGCCGGGGTCAAGGTAGTGGCTTTGTTAAGCTGGGTAGCGGCAATCGGGTAGAGGGTATCGTTGACCAGCGTGGATTTGCCCGAGCCGGAAACGCCGGTAACACAAGTAAAAACTCCGACCGGCAGCTTAAATTCAACCGACTGCAAATTATTGCCAGTTACGCCGCTGAGAACCAGATGTTGCTTGTCCGTTGCTGTGCGTCTTGTCGCGGGGATGGCAATAGACTGCTTGCCCGACAGGTACTGTCCAGTGAGAGATTTTTTGCAGTTTAATATGTCTTTCAGTTTGCCCTCGGCGACCACTTCGCCGCCGTGAACGCCCGCGCCGGGGCCTATATCCAGAATATGGTCGGCACTACGGATGGCGTCTTCGTCGTGCTCCACCACCACCACGGTATTGCCCAGATCTCTTAAATGTACCAGAGTTTTCAGAAGCCGCTCATTGTCTCGCTGGTGCAAACCAATGGAAGGTTCGTCCAGTACGTACATGACCCCAACAAGCCCTGCGCCAATCTGGCTGGCCAGTCGAATACGCTGCGCTTCGCCGCCGGATAGAGATTCGGAACGCCGTTCCAGGGAGAGATATTCCAGGCCGACGTTAACCAGAAATTCAAGACGCGAGCAGATCTCGCGTAGAATTTTTTCTGCAATTTTGCCGCGTTTTCCGGGTAACGTCAGCTGTTCAAAAAAATCTAATGCCTCGTCAATCGGCATGGCTGATACCTGGGGTAAATTCACCTGATTAATTAACACATTACGCGCTTCAACTCTTAAGCGGCTGCCCGAACAGGAGGGACACGACTGCGTGGTCATGTACTTTTGCAACTCGTCGCGTACCGCGATGGACTCGGTTTCGCGGTAACGTCGCTGCATGTTGGGAATGACGCCCTCAAATTTGTGAGTCCGCGTCATAATGTCGCCACGGTCGTTGGCGTAGGTAAACTCAATTTTCGTACTACCGCTACCGTACAAAATGGTTTGTCGGTGTTTTTTCGATAAGCTTTCAAATGATGAATCAACATCAAAGCCGTAGTGATCGGCGAGAGAATTAAGCATGTGAAAGTAGTAAATATTGCGTCTGTCCCAGCCTCGAATAGCGCCCCCGGCCAGAGAAATTTCCGGATTGATCACGATTCGATCTTCATCAAAAAATTGATCGACGCCCAATCCGTCACAAGTCGCACAAGCGCCTGCCGGATTGTTAAAGGAGAACAAACGGGGCTCTAGTTCCGAAAGGCTGTGACCACATTGCGGACAGGCAAACTTGGCAGAAAACAAAATATCTTCCATTTTGCTTTTTTCGTCCATGGCGGCGACGCTGGCAACGCCATCAGCCAAGTCCAAAGCTGTCTCGAAAGATTCAGCCAGTCGCTGGGTTAAATCGGCGCGCACTTTAAAGCGGTCGACAATGACTTCAATCGTGTGTTTTTTGTGCAGCTCCAGTTTCGGCGCTTCGCTTAACTCATAGGTCTTGCCGTTAATGCGTGCGCGAATAAAGCCTTTGGCCTGCAGCTCATCAAATAATTGCAGATGCTCGCCCTTGCGATTTTTAACTACCGGTGCCAGTAGCATCAACTTGCTGCCTTCTGGTAAGGCCAGAGTATGGTCGACCATCTGACTGACGGTCTGCGCCTCTAGCGCAATTTTATGGTCCGGGCAGTAGGGCGTGCCGACGCGCGCAAACATTAAGCGCAGGTAATCGTGAATTTCTGTGATGGTGCCCACGGTCGAACGCGGATTGTGTGAAGTGGACTTTTGTTCGATTGAGATCGCCGGAGACAAACCTTCGATGTGATCGACGTCGGGCTTTTCCATCAGTGATAAAAACTGTCTGGCGTAAGCCGATAGTGACTCGACGTAGCGTCGCTGTCCCTCAGCATAAAGCGTGTCAAACGCCAGCGACGATTTGCCAGAGCCGGACAGGCCGGTAATAACAATGAGCTTATCGCGCGGTAGAGTCACGTCAATATTTTTTAAATTGTGGGTTCTAGCCCCGCGCACTTCTATGTGATTCATTTAGGATCTTGTATAATCGGCTGCAAAATAACGAACTCGACATAATACCGCTTCTTGATAGTCGAGAGCAAAGGCTAGTTAAAAACAAAATGAAAGACACCTCAAGGTTAAACTCCACAGAAAAAAAAGCGGCTATTACTCTTAGCAGCGTGTTTGCGTTGCGAATGCTGGGATTGTTTATGCTATTGCCGGTTTTCAGTCTGGTGGGGCAACAGCTAAACGGATTCACTCCTGCGCTAATCGGTCTGGCTATCGGTGCCTACGGTTTAACCCAGGCGATTTTTCAGATCCCTTTTGGCTGGCTGTCCGACCGCTTTGGGCGCAAACCGGTAATACTCTTTGGCTTGGTTATTTTTGTCATCGGCAGTCTGGTGGCGGCATTTAGCGATCATATTTACGGCGTTATCCTTGGACGTCTGTTGCAGGGTTGCGGCGCGATCGCCAGCGCAGTGATGGCTTTAGCGGCCGACCTGTCCAGAGATGAACAGCGTACCAAAATTATGGCGAGTATCGGCATGAGTATCGGTGCGGCTTTTGCGCTGGCGATGATATTAGGGCCGGGACTGACCCAATGGCTGGGCTTGCATGGCATTTTTATTCTAATCGCGGTGCTGGCGGTGTTCGCCATGGGCGTTATTTATTTTCTTACCCCGGAACCAGAGGCTCATTTTATTCAGCGCGACGCGATTGCCAGTAAAGGCCAGTTTGCCGGTATTTTAAAAGATCCGCAGTTGATGCGGCTAAACTTTGGTATTTTTGCGCTGCACTTTTTACTTACCGCATTTTTTGTCGCTTTTCCTTACCAGTTGGTGGATTTAAAAATTGACCTGGGACAGCACAGCTGGATTTATCTGGTGACCATGCTTGGCGCGGTGGTTTTCATGTTGCCGTTAATCATTATCGCTGAAAAAAACCGCCAGCACGCCAGGGTGATGTTGTTGGGCGTATTGCTAATTACCGTCGTTCAATTTACCTTCGGCATGGTCGTTTTTCCGTTGACCCTTGTGATCATTGCCATGGTGCTGTTTTTTACTGGATTTAACGTGTTAGAAGCGTTGCTGCCGTCGATGATCTCACGCATCGCGCCCTTGTCTGGCAAGGGAACCGCGTTGGGCGTTTATTCAACCAGTCAGTTTGCTGGAGCCTTTCTGGGCGGCCCGGTGGCGGGTCTGATCATGCAGTTTTATGGTACTCAGGCGATTTATTTTAGCGGCGGCATTGTCGCTTTAATCTGGGCTGTCATGTTACTTGGTCTAAAGAATCCGCCCGCCGTTACTGCCTACACCCTGACCATGCCAGAGGTGTCGGCCGAGGCTTTTCCTTCGCTGGTGGCTGAAATTAAGGCAATAGAAGGGGTTTCCGAAGCGGTGGCGTTACCGGAGGCGGGCGCGGTTTATCTCAAAGTAGATAAAAAGCAGCTTGATCCGAGTAGCCTGGCGAAATATAGTAGGCTTTAATCGACTCAGTTTGAGTTTTCTATCAGTTTTCAGGAGCGTTTTAATGGCCAGTCGTGGCATCAATAAAGTCATTTTAGTCGGTAATCTCGGGCAAGATCCCGAAGTACGTTACACCCCTAGCGGTAGCGCTATTACCAATTTGAGCCTTGCCACCAGCGAAAGCTGGAAAGACAAAAATAGCGGTCAAATGCAGGAAAAAACCGAATGGCACCGCGTATCGATGTTTGGCAAATTAGCCGAAATCGCCGGAGAGTACCTGCGAAAAGGTTCGCAGGTTTATATCGAGGGTAAATTGCAAACGCGCAAATGGCAGGACAAACAAGGCCAGGATCGCTACACTACCGAAGTCGTGGTAGACGGATTTAGCGGCGTAATGCAGATGCTTGGTGGCAAAAACGAAGGCGGCGGTGGTCAACGCGCGCCCATGAACGCGCAACCGCAACAAGCACCAGCTGCGCCAAAAACGGCACCAGCCAACAGCGGCTTTGACGATTCGTTTGATGATGATATTCCGTTCTGAGACTTACCTTAGATCTTGTTTGTAAAGTATTATAGATTAATATTAATATTTACAATAAGTTAATAAAAAGTATACAGAGATTGTTAAATATTTTTGTATACTTTTTTTAAGGCTATGTTATAGTTATCATGTACCAAAGATATTTGTATGATTATGAGGTTTGAGCTTATGAATAAATACCAGGCTTTCAGATTTCCAAACGGTGAGCGTTATGGACTGTTAGTTAATGGTGTTTCAGGAGAGCCTCTTATTTACCAGAATTTGTATACCACTATTCACCACAGGAATAAGTCTGATTCAATCAATACCATCAGATCTATTTATGGGGTTCTAGGGTTCTTTGCGGAATTATGTGAGTTTCTTGGGATTGATATTGAAGATAGGTTCCGAACAGGTGATTTATTGACAGGTTCAGAAATTGAGTCGATTGCTCTATGGTCAAAAAAACCGAAAGATGAACTCTCTAAAGCCAAGAGTGGTGAGAGAACAAATAACGTAGTACCTATTAATCTGAGGAAGATAGAGCTGGCACGGTATACGGTGGTTGTAGATGAAGATCTTGTTGAGGCAAATACAACATACAATAGATTAACGGTGATTGCTCAGTATGTTACCTGGTTGGCAAATACAATTTCCCCTGCATCACAGAAAGCAATCAGCAGGATGACTAATAGCATTATTAATCATCGGCCAGTGAAAATGTCGTCGTCTTCTGAGAATGAGCCGTTTAAGTCTTTAGAGAAGGATCAAAAGACTCAATTGCTGGACATGATAGAACCAGATTCTGTGGACAATCCATGGAAAAATGAAGCTGTTCGTTATCGTAATCGTTTGATCATACATATTCTGATGTATGTGGGTTGTCGCAAGGGAGAGTTGTTGTCTCTAAAGGCTACAGACTTGGATCCTGGAAAAAAATCAATATGTATCCGAAGAGATGCGGATAACCCTGATGATCCAAGAACAATACCAGCATTGGTTAAAACGCTGAGTAGAGATGTCGAGATTCCTGATGAGCTTTATTTGATGATCGAGGAATACATTATTAAATATCGCTCAAAAGTAAAAGGGGTTAATAAGTGCCCCTATTTATTCGTTAGTCACCAAAATGGGGCATCTGAAGCAATGCCACTGTCTCATTCTGCTGTAGATAAAATCTTTAGTATTCTCACTAAAGCTCTGGGTTTTAGTGTTCACCCTCACGCACTTAGGCATACATGGAATGACGATTTTAGTGAACAGGTTGAACCATTTTTAAGTTCAGGAGAAATGTCGGAGTCAGAAATAGAAGATTTACGAAGTTATATCATGGGTTGGAAGGAAGATTCTGGGACAGCGAGAACTTACACAAAACGTTATCAGCAGAAGAAAGCCATGAAGTTTGGTTTGCACCTACAAAAGAAAGTACGTGCTGCTGATAAAGATCGAATAGAAATTAAGAATATGGATGTTCCATTCTGAGTCAATGTATATGGATAATATAGTGAAAGCCAAATCTTTATCAGTCAGTAATATATCAAAATCCATATCATTTAATGGGTATGAATTTGATATTGAGTCTGATCTTTGGGTTCTGAATAGGAACAGCGAGCTCAACGTTGATTTCATTACTGAGTTTGATTCTTCTATACGAGAAGATATTAGATCGACACTCGTATACTTTGCAGAAAATAAGTCTGGTGATCATGCGTACAATGTATGTAATGCAATAAAAAACTATTACGTTAAAACAGGTAGAAGGGTTATAGATGAATCTGGTTTGTTGGCATACAAATCGATTTATTCTAAGAAAAGTGAAGAGTACAGGCTTGGCGTGTTGAGGGTGTTCCTAAAGCAAATGTATTTTCTGGAGTTTAAGGCTGTAAGTGAACAGGCGTTTGAGTTGCTGAGTGGTTGGAAGTTGTCCGGTAATGATAAAGGAACGGCAGTCTTGTCACTTGATCCAGAAGAAGGGCCATACAGTGATATAGAATTTGAAGCGATAAAAAATGGTCTCGATAACAAATACGCTGAATCAGTGATTAATGCTGAGGAATATTCGTTAGCGCAATTGTTTGCTGCAACAGGCAGAAGGCCAATTCAAATAGCTTCATTGAAGATTGGTGATCTAAGAATTGATTCAGATACGCTGGAAGTGCCCGTGTTTATGATACGGATACCTAAAGCTAAAGTGCGCGGTAGTAGCTTTAGGGGAAAATTCACAGACTTTGCTCTTATAGAAAGTATTGGTCAAGTTTTGACTATCCATGTTGAGAATGTAAAGAAGAAAGCCGAGGATCAAATTGGAAGAGCGCTTAGTAAAGAAGAGTTTGATTTGCTACCGATGTTTCCAGATGGTTTAAGGCATTTAAAGAAGCTATCTCGCAAAGACATGAAGGCGACTTTGGCTACAGATATTTCACACCAGAAAACATCTGATATTACATCTAGATTAAAAGTTATTATTGCTAAGTTGCAAATAACCTCAGAAAGAACAGGCAAGTTACTTAAAACAACCGGTTATCGGTTTAGATACACATTGGGAACTCGGGCTGCTCGTGAAGGTGCGGGTGTTCTGACTATTGCGACACTATTGGATCATTCTGATACGCAGAATACAAAGGTGTATGTTTCCAATATACCAGAGCATGCTGCAACTATATCTGAGATTATGAATGGGTCTTTGATGCGTTATGCAAGTGCCTTCCAGGGTGAGGTTGTTGAGTCTGAGGATAGTGTCTTATCGGCAGTGCCTGGGGCACAGCGTATTAGAACAAGCGATAGTAGTGATAATGTTGGTTCATGTGGCACAAATACTATGTGTCATGATTATGCGCCAGTAGCTTGCTATACCTGTCCTAAATTCAAGGCTTGGAGGGATGCTCCTCATCACTTGATACTGAAATGGTTGTTAGATGAGCGGGAAAGAATTGTCGAAGAAACAAATGATCTAGAAATTGCCGCTATTAATGATAGGGCAATATATGCAGTTACTCAGGTAATGAAGCGATGTGATGATCTGAGAGGGGATGCTGCGTATGGATAATAATGTGCTGATCTTTACGCCAAGGTTTGAGAGGGATGCTAAGCGAAACCTGAAAGACTTTATTTCTTTTGCTGAAAAGTTGCCACCGCTGAATCAAAAAATGGAATATGCCTCGCCATATTGGAAAGGCGCAGTTAATTTCACGAAAGTTGGCGTTTCATCGCAAAACAGAGACCCAGTTAATCTATTGGATGAAACAATCATGCCTTTTTCAAAGGCGTACTTGCTATATAGCCAAACACTTAATCCTGCTAAAACATTTAATGAGATGAAGGCTATTCGTTCTATTGAGAAAGTTATGATGAGAGCGGATGATTGTGTTGATGTATTAAATATCAATTCAGTTGTTCTCGACCAAGCGGCTCAGGAAATTCGAGAGTCATACTCCTCTCAGGCAGCTTATCATGGCGGTGCTCATCTTGAGAAATTACAAAAATTTCTAGTCGATAAGAAAATCATTAAGCCTTTTACATGGCTGAATCCTATTAATCGCGGTGAAGATACCGTAGAAAAAGTTGGCAAGAAAGGTGCTGAGCATAGAAATAAGAAGTTGCCAGATGAAAATGCGCTTCTGGCTTTAGCTGAAATTTTTGCTACTGGTGAAGAGAGGCTATCCCAAAGAGATATATTAACTACTTCTGCTGTAGCAATACTATTAACTGCACCAGCTAGAGCAAGTGAATTATTCTATCTCAAAGCAGACTGTCTCCACGAAGACATGGATAGACATGGAAATAAGGCGCTTGGAATTAAGTGGTATTCAGGCAAAGGATATGGGCATGAAGTGGAGTGGGTTCCAAGTGCAATGGAGAGCACCGTGCGAGAAGCTGTTAGTAGACTGAAAAATCTCTCCAACTCGGCACGAAAATTTGCAAAGTCATTAGAGCAGCGAAGTGTTAGTGATGGTGTTTTCGAGGGCATCACAGGCTTTCCATTTGTACAATATAAGACGGGTGATGATGTTTCTGTTAAATGGTCAGAGGGGCTTTTTACGCTATTCCAGAATCAACTGCATACAAAAAAAGGAACAAATGAACAAAAACTATGGATGCCTAATATAAATACACTGAACGAAGACTTGGCTCCAACAAAAAAGAAGAAACGTGGCACGAACGAGTTAGCTGACGTTAAAAGTGTCTTTGAACGGAGTGATTATCCATCCTATAAAATGACGACACATCAAATACGGCATTTGCTGACAACCATAGCCAAAGTTAACGGAATGGAGACGGAGCTTCTGACCAAGTGGGCTGGTCGTGCGAATGAAAAGCATAACCGGGTTTATAATCACACATTACCTGAGCAATATAATAAGCAATTCTCGGTAATTACAGGAAATGACAAGGCAAGTAACGACAATCTTCCAGTCATAGAGATCCTAAAGCCTGAAACTATTCAGGAAATAAATACCAATGCTTCATTAACCGCTCACCAGACCGAGTTTGGCGCATGTATACACGATTACATTATCTCACCATGTTCTAAACATCGTAACTGTGTAACCTGTACCGAACAGGTCTGTATCAAAGGTGATGAAGTAAAGCTTGAGCGACTAAAGAAACGGTTGGCAAGTGAGCAGTTGTTATTGGAGTCAGATAAAGCAGCCATGGATGAGGGTTCGATAGGGGCAGATCGTCATTACAACAAACGTCTGGAAACAATAAAAATATGTTCAGAACTCATAGAACGGCTTTCCGATGACAGTTTACCAGATGGGGCACTTATTAAGCTTTCATCTGTACGTGAAATGAGTCATTTAGATAAAGCATTGGATATAAATAATAAAAAACGTCTTCCGAAAATCGAAAAAAATCGTAAATCTAGTGTGGAAACAATTAATAGGCCGCCACATTCGCTAGCTAAGCTGAAGAAATTGAGAGGTGCATGATGGCAAAGCATATAACTGACCAAGACATTGAGAAGGTAGTGTCTTTAATCGATCAATGGAATGATGAAGATAAATTTACATGGGATAACCTATGTGCTTTGGCTAGTAAACGATTCTCCATTGAATCAACTCGACAGACTCTTCAAGGCTATTCGAGAATTAAATCAGCCTATGACGATAAGAAGGAAGATCTACGGATAAATGGTAAACGCAAAGAAAAAGTGCCTCCTTCACTTAATATTGCAGCAAAGCGTATAGCAACGCTAGAGGCTGAGAATGGTCGATTAAAGAAAGAACAAGAGAGGTTGTTAGCTCAGTTTGTTGTGTGGCAATACAATGCCTACGCACATGGCATAACTATGGAAGAATTGAACCGACCACTACCTAAAAAAGATAGTCGTAATAACGCAGTCTAAATAATAACGAGAATAAAGATAAATGTTTGAACAAACCTTCAAAAATATCGATGACGTCCTCTGGAAAGAGGCAGGTTGTACCACTGAGCTGGACTACACTGAGCAGACTTCATGGTTGCTCTTCCTGAAGTACCTGGATGACCTGGAACAAGAGAAGGCCATGCAGGCTGAGCTTAAGGGTAAGCCATATGAATACATAATTGAAGAGCGGCATCGCTGGTCATCATGGGCAGCACCTAAGACACCGGAAGGTGAGTTTGACCACAACAACGCCATGAATGGTGATGACTTGATTGCCTACGTGAATGGCGAGCTTTTTACGTATCTGCATGGCTTCAAGCAAAGAGCGGCCGGGCCGGATACCATTGAATACAAGATAGGCGAAATCTTTGGTGAAATTAAAAACAAATTTACCAGTGGTTACTCACTGCGTGACGCGCTTGAGTATATCGATGCGCTGAGATTTAACTCACAGAAAGAAAAGCATGAGCTATCACATATATACGAAACCAAGATTAAGAATATGGGGAATGCCGGGCGTAATGGAGGTGAGTATTACACTCCCCGGCCACTCATTCGTGCCATGATTCAAGTCGTCAACCCTCAAATTGGTGAGCGTATCTATGATGGAGCTTGTGGTTCTGCTGGCTTCCTCTGTGAATCCTATGACTACATGCGTTACGACAGAGAAGGCAAGCTGGGAGATCTGACTACCAGTCAGCTAAATACTCTGCAGACAAAGACTTTCTACGGAAAGGAAAAGAAAAGCCTCGCATATGTTATTGCCATAATGAACCTAATCCTGCACGGCATCGAAGCGCCCAACATCATTCATACCAACACCCTGGCCGAGAACCTGGATGATATACAGGAAAAGGATCGCTATGATGTCATTCTCGCTAACCCGCCGTTCGGCGGCAAGGAACGTAAAGAGGTACAGCAGAACTTTCCCATCAAGACTGGGGAGACCGCTTTTCTTTTCCTTCAGCACTTTATAAAAAATCTGAAGGCCGGTGGCCGTGCTGCGGTGGTAATCAAAAACACATTCCTTTCCAATTCTGATAACGCATCAAAGGCACTGCGTCAGGAGATTTTAGAAAGCTGTAACCTACATACCATTCTCGATTGTCCTGCTGGTACCTTCCTTGGGGCAGGTGTAAAAACAGTAGTTCTGTTTTTTGAGAAAGGTGCGCCGACCCGTAACATCTGGTACTACCATCTCAACCCAGGTCGTAGCCTAGGAAAAACCAATCCTCTTAATGATAATGACCTCAAAGAGTTTGTCGAACTGCAGCAAAGCTTTGATGATTCAGATGAATCCTGGATGGTGAAAATTGCTGATATTGATCAGGACAGTTTTGACTTGTCGGTAAAGAACCCAAACAAGGTTGAAGAAGACCCGCTGCGCGATCCTGAAGTAATTATTAACGAGATCGAAACTCTGGATGCGGAGAGTGTAGAGATACTAGAAGGGATTCGGAGGATGTTATGACAGTGGCGTGGGAACTAAAAGAAATTTCAGAAATAGCTGAGATATATAATGGCAATAGCATATCTAAAAAAGACAAGGAGAAACTATATTCTGGAATAATCGATGGAACCCCTTATGTAGGTACGAAAGATGTAGGGTTCGACCATGTGATAGATTATGACAATGGTGTGCTTATACCTGAAGCAAAAACAAAAGATTTCAAAACTGCACCAGCTGACTCGGTACTTGTTTGTTCTGAGGGGGGCAGTGCTGGACGTAAAGTGGCACATAATATTCGTGATACTCATTTTGGTAACAAGTTATTTGCAATTGTTCCTGGCGCGTCTGCAGTAGGTAAATTTATTTATTACTATACGCTTAGTGCTGAGTTTCAAAAATCGTTCAAAGCTTTGATGGCAGGAGTCATAGGAGGGGTATCTCTTAAGAAATTTAAATCCATAAAATTACCTATTTGTCCTAAGTCAGAGCAAAAGCGTATTGTCGCGCTTCTTGATGAAGCCTTTTCTGGAATTGATTCAGCGATTGCCAATACAGATAAAAACCTCGCCAATGCTCGTGAGCTATTTGAAAGCTATCTGAGTGAAATATTTGGTCGTGAAATGCAGGGGGCGACAAAAACTACTTTGGCTAAGCTCTGTGAACCTAAGACGATCACATATGGTGTCATAAAGTTAGGCGATCATATCAGCGATGGCGTACCGTGCCTGAGGACTAGTAATGTTCGGAGATTATGGATAGATACTGATGGTATGAAGCTAATCTCACCGAGCTTATCTGAACAGTACGAACGAACAATACTCAATGGTGGAGAGGTGCTTGTTAATGTTAGGGGGACATTGGGTGGAGTTGCAGTCGCGAGTACCGACATGAAAGGCTGGAACGTGTCTAGGGAAGTGGCTGTTGTGCCTGTTGATAATCACCAGATAGATCCTCATTACGCTGCATATTGGATAGCTACAAAGGAAAGTCAGAACTGGCTGACTGGAGTTATTAAGGGGGTTGCGTATAAAGGGATTAATCTCACGGATTTGCGTGAATTACCTATATATCTTCCTGATATTGATAGGCAAGCGAAGATTGTTAGTGATCTTAATGGCATGGCTCTAACAACACGAAATTTGGTTGACTTATATAGCAGAAAATTAATTGCATTGGATGAACTCAAACAATCACTGCTACTAAAAGCTTTTTCAGGTGAACTAACTGCAGACAACAATGATCAGATGGACGAGGAAGTGGCATGAATGAAGCTGAAACCCGTGCTGAGCTGATAGACCCCGCCTTAAAAGATGCTGGTTGGGGTGTAGTAGAAGGTAGCCGGGTGCGGCGTGAGGTTATTACTCTGGGTCGTTTACAAGGTGCGGGTAAACGCGGCAAGCAAGACATTGCTGATTATGTTCTGTTTTATAAAGGTCAGAAGCTTGGTGTTATTGAGGCGAAGAAAAAGAGCCTGTCAGATACCGAAGGTTTAGCACAAGCCAAACGCTATGCAGAGCGCCTGCAAACGCGGTTTACCTATTCCACTAATGGTGTTGGTATCTATCAGGTCGATATGCAGACGGCTAAAGAAGGTCATGTTGACCGTTATCCTACGCCGGATGAATTATGGTCGATGACATTTGCCACACAAAGCGGTTGGCGAGAACGTTTTGGTGAAGTCCCGTTTGAAGATAAAGGAGGCTTCTGGCAGCCACGTTATTACCAACACAATGCCATTAATAAATCACTTGAAGCTATAGCCGATGGTAAAGAACGAATCTTACTAACGCTTGCCACAGGAACTGGTAAAACAGCCATTGCTTTCCAGATCGCCTGGAAGCTGTTTCATAGCCGCTGGAGTTTACTAAGAGAACCAAAACGACGCCCGCGTATTTTATTCCTTGCTGACCGAAATATTCTGGCTAATCAAGCCTACAATAGTTTCTCCGCATTTCCTGAAGATGCGTTGGTCCGAATCTCACCGGATGAAATTCGTAAGAAAGGCTCAGTTCCTAAAAATGGCAGTATCTTCTTTACAATATTTCAGACATTTATGACGGGTAGCGATGCCGAAGGTAATCCTGTCCCGAATTTTGGAGAGTATCCAGAGAACTTTTTTGATTTTATCATCATTGATGAATGTCATCGTGGTGGTGCAAATGATGAGAGTAACTGGCGAGGCATTCTTGAATACTTCTCGCCAGCTGTTCAGTTGGGGTTAACGGCCACTCCATTAAGAAAGCATAATGCCGATACTTATCGATACTTTGGCGAGCCGGTCTACATCTATTCGCTTAAGGAAGGTATTAACGATGGTTTCTTGACTCCGTTCAAGGTGAAGCAGATAGCCACCACGCTGGATGATTATGTCTACACATCCGACGACCAGGTAATCGAGGGAGAGATTGAAGAGGGTAAAACTTACGGGGAAAATGATTTTAACCGAACCATTGAAATAGAGGAGCGTGAGCGGTATCGGGTAAATCTGTTTATGCAGCAGATTATCCAGCAGCAGAAAACTCTCGTGTTCTGTGCAACCCAGGGCCATGCCCTACTGATCAGAGATATTATTAACCAGGTTAAGATCAGTACCGATCCGAATTATTGTGTTCGTGTCACAGCAGACGATGGTGCAGAGGGTGAACGCTTTCTTAAGATATTCCAGGATAACGAGAAAACTATACCGACTATTCTAACCACATCGCAAAAACTTTCCACCGGTGTTGATGCCAGAAATATTCGTAATATCGTCTTGCTGCGCCCTATAAACTCGATGATCGAGTTTAAACAGATCGTGGGCCGGGGTACGCGACTGTTTGACGGAAAAGATTATTTTACCATCTATGATTTTGTTGAAGCGTATAAGCACTTTAACGATGAAGAATGGGACGGCGAGCCGCTTGAGCCAGAACCCTGTAAACGATGTGGGAAGCTGCCTTGCGAATGTATTAAAAACCCACCAGAACCTTGCAAGGTTTGCGGTAACTTGCCTTGCACTTGTGAAAAGCCAGAACCTGAACCTTGTCCTAAGTGCGGAGAATACCCGTGCGAGTGTGAAAAGCGCCCCAAGGTTAAAGTGAAACTAGCTGACGGTAAAGCTAGGAATATTAAAGATATTATCGTCACTACATTCTGGGGGCCAGACGGCAAGCCCATGTCCGCGGCACAGTTTGTAGAATATCTGTTTGGACACTTACCTGAATTATTTAAGAGCGAAGACGAGCTACGGTCAATATGGAGTCTTCCTGATACTCGTCAAAAGCTAATCGAACAGCTTGAAGAGAAAGGGTTTGGCAAAGGTCAGCTAGATGAGATGAAGAAAATCATCGATACAGAAGATTGTGATGTATACGATTTGCTGGCCTATATAGCATTTGCTTCTCCAGCAGTGACTAGAACCGAGCGTGTTGATACGCATAAAGGCATTATTTTCTCTCATTATGATTACAAACAGCAGGAGTTCATTGATTTTGTTCTGGAGCAATATATCAAGGAAGGGGTCGACGAATTGTCAGCAGAAAAATTATCGGATCTGCTGGAGCTTAAATATCACAATGTGAATGATGCTGTAGCTGAGCTTGGAAAACCTGGGGGTATTCGAGAGATATTTATTGGGTTCCAAAAATATTTATATACTCAGTTATAACTATTAAGAATTATAAAAATATAACATTACAGGGATTATCATGGCTTTTACAAAGATCACACCAAAGACAGCTGCACCTGCTAGCCCGGACCTGCTTTTTAGGGAATTGCCAAGGAGAAAGTTCCCTGATGTGTTGCCTCATCAGCAAGCTATGATGCAGCGTTATGCAGTAGAAGCCGAGAATGTTTCTGATGTCGCTTTGCAGTTACCAACGGGAAGCGGAAAAACACTTGTAGGGCTATTGATAGCGGAATGGCGGCGTAGAAAAAATAAAGAAAAGATTGTGTATCTCTGCCCAACTCGTCAATTAGTTCATCAAGCAGTTACACAAGCTGAGCAAAAATATGGATTAGCTGTTGTTGGATTTACCGGTTCGCGCCGAGATTATTCGGCGTCAGACAAGGCAAAATATAATCAGGCCGATAATGTTGCTATAACTACATACAGTAGTTTGTTTAATACAAACCCATATTTTTCAGATGCAGATGTGATAATTGTAGATGATGCGCATGCTGCTGAGAATTATGTGGCGAAGTTATGGACATTAAGTATTAATAGGCTTGAGCATTCCCATTCAGCTTTACATGATGTTGTCTCATCTCTATTGCAGCCGCACATTGATTCGACAAGTTATACACGAATGACTGGAGAATGGGATAGTCCATCAGATTTATCATGGGTTGATAAGATTCCAACCCCAGTTTTACTGGAGATTCATGATGAGCTGGTTGGTATTCTAGATGCTTACACTAAAGATACTGATCTTCAATACCCATGGAGCATGCTCCGGAATAATCTACGCTCATGTCATGTTTATCTCTCATTTTCTGAGATAGTTATACGTCCAATTATTGCACCTACTTGGGATTTGCCAGCGTTTAATAATCCTAAACAGCGAATTTACATGTCTGCAACACTAGGTGAAGGTGGTGATCTCGAAAGATTAATGGGGAGAAAGTCTATACATAGATTGCCTGTTCCTGATGGTTGGGATCTCCAAGGAGTTGGGCGACGATTCTTTATGTTTCCAAGCTTATCTTTGGATTACGAAGAAGAAATACAGCTACGCCGATCTCTATTAAAAAAGGCGCCTCGTAGCTTGGTTCTTGTTCCTAGTGATTACATGAAAAATGAAATATCAGAAGATATTAATAGTAACTTGTCGCTCAATGTTTTCGATGCGGAGGATATTGAAAAATCAAAGGAGGATTTTGTTAATTCGACTGGCTCAGTTGCAGTGGTTGCAAATAGGTATGATGGAATCGATTTTCCAGGAGATGAATGCCGATTGTTGTGTATAGAAGGTTTACCTAAGGCCGTTAATTCGCAAGAGCGTTTCTTCATGAGCCGTATGGGTGCAAACATACTATTCAATGAGAGAATACAAACCAGAGTGTTACAAGCAATAGGAAGATGTACTCGTTCTCTAGAAGACTACTCGGCTGTAGTCGTCACGGGTGATGAATTACCTGATTACCTTTCTGATCCAAGAAGGAGACAGTATTTTCATCCTGAGCTGCAAGCGGAACTGTGGTTTGGTGTTGAGCAGTCAAAAGATAAAAATATCTCAGATTTTGAAGAGAATTTTGATATTTTCATTGAAAATGGGGCCACTTGGGAATCTGTTAACCAAATGATAGTTGAGCAGAGAAATGCGTCAACTAAAGTACCTTTTCCAAGTATTGAGCAATTAGCTAATGTGGTTAAGTACGAAATTGAGTATCAGATAGCCATGTGGCAACAAGACTATACTGAGGCTGTTGCCAGTGCTGAATCAGTAATTGGTGGGCTTACAGATAGTCAATTAGGTGGTTACCGTGCGCTTTGGGAGTATCTTGCTGGTTCTGCGGCTGCTTTGGCAGCCTCAGCAGGTAATACTGCCTTTAGTGCTAAAGCTGTTGAGCACTTTGCAACAGCCAAAAAGGCGGCTAAGGGAATACCATGGTTAGTTCAGCTTTCCCAACAAAGTCATAGTGGTTCCCAGGATACGGAAGAAGGTGGACATAACGCATTAGTAATGTTTCAGGTAGAGAAGATAGAGGCTGTACTAAGTGCTTTGGGAACTAGGCATGATAGAAAATATTCACAAAGAGAGCGTGAAATATTGGAGGGGCTTAATGATGATGCGAAATTTGAGGAGGCGCATAAGCAGCTGGGTGAGCATTTAGGCTTTGATGCCGGAAAAATTGAAACTGATGCCTCTCCTGATCCATGGTGGCAACTTGGAGAGCATTGCTTGGTTTTTGAGGATCATGCAAATGCGAATGAGACATCCTCATTAGATGCTACAAAAGCTCGACAGGCTGCTTCTCATCCTGCTTGGATGAAAGACAACGTACCATCTTGTCTACCAGAAAACGTGGAGATTGTACCTGTGTTGGTAACCCCTGTGTCTACTGCAAGCACTGGGGCTATGCCTCACCTTAGTAATGTTTCGTTGTGGAAGCTGGCTGACTTCAAAAAATGGGCTAATGATGCAATGTCGACGGTCAGAGAACTAAGAAAGACATTTGTTGAGCCTGGTGACTTGGTTTGGAGAGCTGAAGCGGCGAGCGTGTTACAAGCTAAGGGTTTTGATATGACTAGCCTTACTGAATTTTTAAAAAGCCAGATAGCCAAGGAGCTACTCGCCGAAGCAAAACTGTAAAAAATAAAGTATAGATTTTCTATAAATTTAACATTTATTGTGATATTGGCTGAGAAATATTTATAAATATCAATAAAAAACAAATGCTTATGATTTACAATATGTTGTTTAGGTGCGTTTAACCGTTCTAGGCCTCATCCAGCGAAGATAAAATTTTGATTAAAAAAGCCTCTGTTATCAGAGGCTTTTTTGTATTAGATAAGTATAAAAAGGATAATCATTTACACTGACCCCATTGATTCTAAAGATGCTTATTACCACGTCATGAGTCGGGGTAAGGGGAGGCAATTCATTTTTCATGGTGATGTTTATTATGAAAGGTTTCTGCAATGCATTGAACAAGCACATCAACGGTTTGGCCTTGAGGTG
>Ga0316209_1001055_pt1 | contig 33606 bp, 40 predicted proteins | sample 6monopyrite_MG_FD_204945 | JGI IMG/M metagenome (GOLD analysis project Ga0316209, IMG submission 204945) | Microbial mat bacterial communities from mineral coupon in-situ incubated in ocean water Damariscotta River, Maine, United States -... | ecosystem: Environmental > Aquatic > Marine >...
CGAAGGAAGATGTAAAAACTGTTACTAAAAAACTTCACGACATTAAAATACTTATGAAGCAGGAATGGCTCTATACGAATCTGATGTTTTATCAAAGTTCAAAAATAAATATCTAACTTTCATTTCTTACTTATGATTAAATCAAGAATCTATGAACTGAACCAAATGTTTAATCTTAAGTTTTATGAGGAGGAAAGTTAAGCAAATGTTACGTTTGGACACAACATTTTAGATATGTCTCCATATTAGGAGCTACTGGCAAGTTATGATTAGAACCTGTAGTGTTTATTTTATATCTTTTTTTAGATTTCGCTACTAGACCAATCTCTTTCATGATAATTCCTATTTTACGTCTTGAAAGGATTGGACCATAAAGTTATTCTAGCTTATCTTTTATACGTCTTGTGCCATAGTTTTTACGACCTCGTATAAAACAAGTTCATTGAGCTTTTCATCAACTTTATGAACTGCAGAACCATTGCTCACCCAATGATAGTAACTTGATTTATCAACACAAAAAATTTTACACATACTTGTAATTGTAAAGTTGCCTCTATTTTTTTGAATCCATGCATACTTTATAGAGTTTCTTTTGCGAAGTACGCTGTTGCCTTTTTTAAGATGTCACGCTCTTGTCTTAATGATTTATTCTCAGCTCTAAGTCTTCTATCCTCATTTTCAATCGTCTCTTTAGCTACAGGTTTTTGAGTAGTTCTTCTATCGTCTATCTTTATATTATTTGACAACCTATACTCTCTTATACAATTAAAAATTGTCTTTGGATTGACTCCTAAATCTTTGATACTGATTTATCGCTGTTTATTGCTAACTGTACTGTTGAATCTCTAAACTCTTGTGGATATTTACTTTTTGCCATATTGCCCTCACTTAATTCATCTTATTTTAACTTAGAATAGTTTCTATTCTTTGTATGAATTGGTGTAGCCGTATCACTACCTAAGAGTACGTCTTTGTATTTCAATATTATTTATATCTTTCGTTTATTTTATGCGTAGAAAATTATTTATTATATTTTTTAATTTTGTTGCATCAATAGGTTTACTGATATGACTTTTCATACCAGCTGCTAATGTTTTTTCTACGTCATATTGCATTGCATTAGCTGTTAATGCCACTATTGGTAAATTAGGTTCTATTAGAAGTATATGTTTAGTCGCCTCATATCCATCCATAATAGGCATTTGTAAATCCATTAAGACTAAATCATAAGAAGATTTTTTTACTTTTTCAACTGCTTCTTCTCCATTATTAGCAATATCAATATTTACATTATAATCTTCTAACATCCCTTGAATAACTAGTTGATTTGTTTTATTATCTTCTGCTATTAAAATACGTTTTCCTCTAAAAGAAATTGATGATTGCTCTTCTTTATTTTTAGTATTTAGAGCTTCTATTGCTTTTCCAAATACAATAGTAAAGTGAAATTCACTACCTATACCATATTCACTAGTCGCCCATAATTGTCCGGACATAAGTTCAACAAGTTGTTTTGAAATGGTCAATCCAAGTCCGGTTCCTCCAAATTCACGACTTATAGATGAATCAGCTTGTGTAAATGGTTGAAATAGTTTTTTTAATACATTTGGCTTCATACCAATGCCACTATCTTTTACATAAAACTCTATCCTCTCAAAGTCTTCTCCCTCATCAATATTGAAGATATAAAGAGTAATTACACCAGATTTTGTAAATTTAATTGCATTACTAATTAAATTTGTCAATATCTGCGTTAAACGTAAAGAGTCACCTAAAAGATATTTATTGTTTAACTTGTTATCAATTCTAAAAGTAACCCCTTTTTGTTCACAAGTGATTGCAAATATATCTTCCATTGACTCTAAGACATCATCTAATTTAAATGCTTTCTTCTCAAGTTCTAATTTACCAGCTTCTATTTTAGAGTAATCAAGAATATCATTAATTACATGTAATAGAGTGTGTGATGAACTTTGAGCCTTCTGTAAATAATCACGTTGTTTTTCATTTAGGTTAGTTTTTAGTACCAAATTAGTAAGACCTATAATACCATTAAGTGGTGTACGTATTTCATGACTCATATTTGCTAAAAACTCTGATTTAGATTTACTAGCAGCCTCTGCTATATTCTTTGCACTAATAAGTTCTTTTTTTAATAGTTCTTCTTCTGTTATATCAACTACAGTTCCATTTGTAATAAATGGATTACCCTGTGCATTATATGTTGTTTTTCCTCTTTCAATAACGTATTTCAATTTTCCTTGTGGAGTTACAATTCTGTGAATTACTTCATAAAGAGACTTTTCTTCAAGAGATTTTTTAAATGCCGTCTCAATAACTATTCTATCGTCTGGATAAACTGAGGCTAAAAATAGGTCATAAGATGGAGATGTTGTGGCTTTATCAATTTCAAATATATTAAATATCTCATCTGACCATAACAATACATTGTTAATAATATTATATGACCAATTCCCCATGTGAGCAATTTTTTGTGCTTCTATGAGCTGATTTTGTGTATTATTAAGTTGGTGTTGATAAGTAATATCATTTTGAATACTTCTATATCCCTCTATTTTTCCACTTTCTAAAATTGGTTCAATGAATAAACGGGCATACATAGTAGTACCATCAGCATTTTTATTGATAATATCGCCTTCCCATACTTTACCTTGTGAAATTGTCTTCCATAATTCTTTATATGTTTTAGTAGGTGTTTGAGGATGACGGATCATTTTAAAAGTTTTGCCAATAAGCTCATTGGGCATATAACCTGTCTTACAAGCATATGCATCATTTATATAAGTGATAATTCCATTCTTATCAGTCATTGACATCATAATATAGCGATCTATCATACTCTTTTGTTGAAACATCTCTTTAGTTAAATATTTGAGTTGTTTTTTCATTTTTTTTCTTATAATAAATGCTATAACACCTATTAAAGTTATAAATAAAAGTAAACTAATTATAATATAAATTATATATTTAGGTATTAATGCTTTCTCTTTATGCACATCGAATTCCAATGTTTTAACAGCTTTATATAATTCTTCTTGGTTTATCTCTTGTGTTTGTGCATAGGTATCTGCTATCCTGTAAAGTCTACTAATACTTGTGTATCCGAGTTCAATAACATCAGACAATATCAACTTTTTCATAGTATTAGCCTCATACATTTGATGTTCAAAAGATCGTTTTACATTATATTTATTTATGAGAATATTTATTGTCTCTTTTTGATGTTCAATTGCATATTTCCATCCCTTTAGCGAGGCTTCATAAAAATTTTTAACTCTTTTTGGATTTTCTTTAATCTCTTTTTCCGTAGTAAAAAGATTGTCTCCATAAAAATCTATACCATAGTTTAATGGATTGATAATATTTATTTCAACACCTAATTCCTTCATTGCAAAAGGTTGGTTACTTATGTATGCACTCATAACATCTACTTTTCTATCAATAAAAGCTTGCCCTGTAAAATCGAGTGGGACATGTATATAGTCTGAAGAAGTTATATTAGCTTGACTTAGCATTCCTATTATAGGGGAATCATCAATACCTTTTTGATAAGAAACAATTTTATTTTTCATCTCAAATGGACTGATAATTCCTGAATCTTTGTGTGAAATTAATACAAGCGGTGAATGTTGAAAAATGGAAGCTAATAATTTTACTGGTTGCCCCTGCGCTCTGTAGAGTAAGATAGCTGAATCAGATACACCGTAGTCTGCTTCTGCGTTTATAACTTGTAGAATATTATTTTTTTTAGGATTACGTTCTATAATCTCGACATCGAGACCAACATCTTTATAGTACCCTTTATCAAGAGCCATGTAGTATCCAGCAAACTGATAAGAAGCAAACCATTTGAGTTGTAATTTTACTTTTTCAAGAGCATATATGGAGCTTGTCATTATAATAAAGAGTAATAAAAAACGTAGCATGGATATTTATAATCCTTTACACTAGTAGATAACTTATCATACTAATGTATTTATCATGAAATAAAACTTAAATAAGATTAATATACATAAAAATATTATTAATAAATGATATTTTATTTATTAAAGTTATTTTTCCTTTTTTGAAAATTGTTAAAAATTAAATATAATAGACAATTTTGTTGCAATTAGTGATAAAATACGTGTTTTAGATATTTATCTCACTATTGCTTATAGTTTTTAAAAGGATAGTATTATGATAAGAGTTATTTTAATTTTTATTAGTTTTTTCTTTTTAACGAATACTTATGCACAAGAGAGCTTACGACTTAACAATCCTTTTAACTCTCCTGAAGCAGAATTTATGGAATCTATATGGAAAGAGGTTGCTAAACGTAATAACATTACTCTAATTATTCAAAAGATACCATATAAGCGCTCATTGATTAATGTTAATAGTGGTATTGATGATGCAGATGTAGCGCGTATATTAGATATTTCAAAATATTATCCTAACTTAGTTACTGTTCCTGAGAGTATCTATAATTTGGAGATAGTTGCTTTAACAAATAAGGTAGGACTTAATATTAAAAAACTAGAAGATTTAAAACCATATCATGTAGGGATTATTAGAGGTATGAAAATAGCTAAACTTAAAATGGTAGATGTAAATCCAAAATCTTTGATAGAAGCTACAGATTACAATGGATTGTTAAATTTACTTACTAAGGGGCGTATAGATGTTGCTTTTGTAGATAAAATGGGTATTATAAAAGAGGTTTTAAAATCTCAAACAGAGGATTATTATTTAAAAACGTCACCACTTATTAGCGTAAAGCTTTATATGCAGTTGAATAAAAAATTTAAAAAATATGTAGTTCTATTTGAACAGACTCTTCGTAGCATTAAAAATGATGGTACATATCAAAAATATTTTGATAAATATATAAATATTGATGTATCACTGAAGGTAAAAAGCGTTGAGTAATGTTCTATAATAAAAATAGAAAAATAGCATGGAAATTAGTTTTTTTTACCATATTATTTAGTTCTGTTATTACACTTATAATTACTGCATTTCAACTTTTTATTGATTATAAAAATGGATTACACAATATTGATAGTCAATTGTATAGTATAGAAGCTGGCTACAAGGATAGTTTAGGACATAGTCTGTGGGTAGATGATAGAGATCAGCTTATTCTTCAGATGAATGGAATTCTAAATCTAAGTGATATTAAGTATGTACGTGTAAGTATAGGTGAAACAGAAAATATATCAGTTGGAACAGAGCTTGAAAAGTCGTATGTTGAAAACAAAATAAAACTAAATTACAAATATGAGAAACGAGATATATACGTGGGTACTGTATTTGTTATGGCAGATTTACAAGGGTTATACTCTGAACTTATAAATAAGGTGATTGTGATACTATTTTCTCAGGGTATTAAAACATTTTTGACTACTTTTTTTATTCTTTTTTTAGTGCAATATTTACTTATTAGACATCTTGAGGTAATTTCTGAATTTAGTAAGCACTTTAATATTAATAATATAATGCAGCCACTAGTTTTACAAAAGAGAGATAACAGTGATGAATTAGATGAGGTAGTTAGTGCATTTAACTTCATGCAAAATACAATAAAAGATGAGTTAAAAAAATTAGAAAATTTAAATGAACACTTAGAAGAGAGAGTAAGTGATAGAACAAAAGAGCTACAAGGAACTGTAGATGAGCTTAGTATTGCTCAAGAACAGTTAATTCAATCAGAAAAAATGGCATCTTTAGGAAGTCTTGTTGCCGGAGTTGCTCATGAGATTAATACTCCAGTTGGTTTGAGTATTACAGGAGTTACATTTTTAAGTGATGAAACAAAAAGGTTAAGTGAACTTTATGAAAAAGAGAGTATGAGTAAAAATGACTTTGAAAGCTATTTAGAGATAAATGAAAAAATTAATAAATCTGTTTATTTGAATTTAAATCGTGCAGCTGAATTAATACGAAGTTTTAAAATGGTTGCAGCAGATCAATCAATTGAGAATAAGCATACATTTTCATTAAGTGAACGGATTGAACAGGTACTTATTAGTATTAATAATCACGTAAAGCATACAAAAATTAATATAAAAGTAGTATGTGATAATAACTTTTATATTTATGGTGACCCAGGTGTAATTATACAGGTAATAACTAATTTAATTATGAATTCATTTATGCACGCATTTAAAGAGCATGAAGTTGGTACTATTGGTATTCATGTTTTTGAAAAGAATGAATATATCTATATAGTTTATACAGATAGTGGTAAAGGGATTACACAAGAGGTACTACCTAAAATTTTCGATCCATTCTTTACAACAAATAGAGAATCTGGTGGTACTGGACTAGGAATGCATATTATCTATAATATTGTAGTCTCTAGGCTAAATGGTACAATTAATGTTTCTAGTGAAGTTAATAATGGGGTAAAGTTTGAGATTAAGTTTCCAAAAGAGTTAGACCCAGCTAACTCTTAAGTTTAATCTTCATATAGTTCTGTACTTAGGTATCTCTCACCAGTATCACAAAGGATTGTAACAATAGTTTTACCGCTATTTTGAGCTCTTTTTGCTACTTCATAGGTAGCATAAAGATTTGCACCAGATGAGATACCAACTAATAGACCCTCATCTTTAGCAATAGCACGAGATGTTAAAAATGCATCTTCATTACTAACTTTAATGATTTCAGTAAAAACTTCAGTATTTAAAATTTTTGGTACAAATCCAGCTCCAATTCCTTGAATTTTGTGTGGACCACCTTTTCCTCCTGATAGAACAGGAGAATCTTGTGGTTCAACTGCAATTATCTGAATATCTGGATTATGTTTTTTAAGAATTTCACCAACTCCTGTAATTGTTCCACCAGTTCCAACAGCAGCAACTAAAATATCAATTTTACCATTAGTATCGCGTAGAATCTCTTGTGCTGTTGTATCTCTATGAATTTGAGGATTTGCACTATTTTCAAATTGTTGAGGGACATATGAGTTTTGTGTTATATTTGAGAGTTCTATGGCTTTTTCAATAGCACCCTTCATCCCATATGAGGGGTCAGTTAGTTCAAGTTCTGCGCCAAGAGCTTTAAGCAGGCGACGTCTTTCAATGCTCATAGAACTTGGCATGGTTAAGATAAGCTTTAATCCAAGTGCCGCACAAACAGTTGCTAGACCAATTCCAGTATTTCCACTAGTTGGTTCAATTATTGTTGTATCACTACTTATTTTTCCACTATCTAGCGCTGTTTTAATCATACTAAAACCTATCCTATCTTTAACAGAACCAGATGGATTTAAAAATTCACATTTTCCTAAAACCGTACAACCAGACTGTTTACTAATACCATTGAGATGAATAAGAGGAGTATTTCCAATTAGTTCAGTAACATTTTTTGCAATATTCAAGTTAAATCCTTTTAAATTGTGTATGTAAAATTTTGACGATAACTTTGAAGTTCGTATAAACTTATTTTAAAAAGAGCATCTATCTTATTTCGACGCTCTTTCCAAAAAAGATTTAATACATCATGATTATCTTGTGATAAAGAGAGACAAAAGTCTCCCTCTAAGGTTTCAATAATCTCTAATACCGTAATCTCTTTTGCATCTTTTGCCAACTTGTACCCCCCATTAGCACCTCTGAAACTTGTTAGAAGACCAGCTTTTTTAAGAAGTGGTAACAGTTGTTCGAGATAGTTTTGTGGTACATTTGCCCGTTTTGCTACTGTTTTAATCTGCATGGGTTTACCATTAGACAGAGAAAGTTCATACATAGCACTCAGACCGTAAATTCCCTTTGAAGTAATACCAGCCATAAATACCTTTGAAGTAATTGAATATAAGTATTGTTGAGTATGAAATTATTTATGTTTCATTACTTATTATGTTATAGTTTGTTTTAAGGTATTGTAATATTAGTATTTTTAAGTTTTAATGTCAAGTAATTCAATCTATTTTATCGTATACATCTAATAATTAATATATAAACTTTTAATAAATTTAGCCGATATTTACCTTAGAACTTATAATAATTATAATTTTTAGATAGAATACGGTTAATATACGAGGTGGATTATGGAATTTTTACTTAAAATAATTACATTATCATTACTATTTTTGGCGGTAGTTCGTCCTTTTTATGCAAGGCGTGCTGTTTTAGAGAATAAAAATGAATACAATGAAGATTTTTACCATTTTATAGAGAACACATATGCGGGACTTTTGAGTGCAATTTTTGCTAAAGTTGCAAAGGCCGATGGAAGAGTTTCTGAGAAAGAGGCACTCTATGTAGGCTCATTTTTAAGTGGTTTAGCAGAAGAGTTTGATGAAGATAAGGAGCTTGCACGTAACATATTAAAATCAATTTTTAATAAAAATAAAAATGATGTAGATGGTTATGAAGATTTGGTGAAAAACCTTTATGTTCAGGTTAGTTCAAATAGTGATTTAAAAGAGAGAAGTATTCAGCTATTAATGGGTTTAGCATATATTGATAATGATTTTTCAGATGATGAAGAGGCGCTTATTCGTCATATCTCTGCACTACTTAGATTTAATGATGAAGATTATATACGCATTAAACAATCTATAACGGAGCAGTACTCAGATCATAAAAAATTGGTTAACTCATATTTTCAGACATTAGGAATTAGTCAACGTGCTGATAATGATAGCGTTAAAAAAGCTTACCGTACCTTAGTCAAAAGTTGTCATCCTGACTCTATTGTTGGAGCAACAGATAAAGAGTTACATGAAGCAAATGTTAAACTACAAAAAATAAATGAAGCGTACGCAGAAATAAAAAAAATAAGGATGTTTTAATGTCTACAGTTTTGATAATTGGTGCTGGTGGAGTGGGGCGAGTAGTTGCTCATAAATGTGCGCAATATAGTGATGTTTTTCAGAATATTATTTTAGCTAGTAGAACAAAAAGTCGTTGCGATAACATTGCAAGTGAAATTAAAAATGTTGTAATTAAAACAGCTGAAGTTGATGCTGATGATGTTGATGAATTAGTTACGCTCATTGAACAAGTAAAACCAAAAGTTTTAATAAATGTAGCACTTCCATACCAAGATTTAACCATTATGGATGCTTGTTTGAAAACAGGTGTACACTACCTAGATACAGCAAATTATGAACATCCAGATACTGCAAAGTTTGAGTACAAAGAGCAGTGGGCAAAAGATGATGAGTTTAAAGATGCTGCTCTTTTTGCTCTTCTTGGAAGTGGCTTTGACCCTGGTGTTACTGGTGTTTTTTCTGCATATGCTCAAAAGCACTATTTTGATGAGATAGAGACTATAGATATTTTAGATTGTAATGATGGCGATCATGGTTACGCATTTGCTACTAATTTTAATCCAGAAATTAATATACGTGAGATAACAGCTAATGGGCGTTATTTTGAAAATGGTAAGTGGATAGAGACAGCACCACTTAGTGAAAAAATTGTTTGGGATTATCCACAAGTTGGTAAAAGAGATAGTTATTTACTTTATCACGAAGAGCTTGAGAGTTTATCAAAAAATATTAAAGGTGTAAAACGTATACGCTTTTATATGACTTTCTCACAAAACTATCTTACACATTTAAAAGTTCTTGAAAATGTTGGAATGACAGGCATTGAACCAATAGATTTCAATGGTACACCTATTGTTCCATTACATTTTTTAAAGGCACTTTTACCAGATCCTGCATCTTTAGGTGAGAGAACAAAAGGAAAGACAAACATAGGTTGTGTTTTTGAGGGAACTAAAGATGGCAAAAGACGTAAAATTTATATCTATAATATAAAAGATCATGAAGAGTGCTATAAAGAGGTAAAGAGTCAAGGCGTATCATATACAACTGGAGTTCCAGCTATGATTGGTGCTAAATTAATTATGCAAGATATATGGAGTGAAAAAGGTGTTTTCAATATAGAAGAGCTAGATCCTGACCCTTTTATGGAAGCACTTAATAGCGATGGGTTGCCTTGGATAGTCGAAGAGTTAGATGTATAGTAGTGTAGACACACCAGCTTATATATGTGAAGAAGCGCATTTGCGTAAAAATTTAGAACTACTTGAACATGTTCAAAAAAGTTCAGGCGTAAAGATATTATTAGCTCTCAAAGGCTTTGCAATGCATTCAACCTTTGATTTGGTTTCAAAATATTTATGTGGTGCAACGGCAAGTGGTTTAAATGAAGCTCTTTTAGCATTAGAGTTAAATAAAGAGGTTCATACCTATTCTCCGGCATTTAAAGAATCAGAGATAGAGCAGATTTCAAAAATTAGTGATCATATAGTTTTTAACTCATTTAGACAATTAAAACATTTTAAAAGTAGAGTAAAAGAGCTTAATCCAAAAGTCTCAATTGGAATTAGAGTCAATCCTGATGTATCAACTGTAGATGTAGACCTTTATAACCCTTGCGCTCCATTTAGTCGTTTAGGAGTTACAAAAAAGAATTTTGTATTTGATGAAATAGATGGTGTAGATGGATTACACTTTCACGCATTATGTGAACAAAATGTTGATGCCCTAGAGATTGTTTTAAAAAACTTTGAAGAGCAGTTTGGTCATATATTAAGCAATTTAAAATGGGTTAACTTTGGTGGTGGACATCATATCACTAGAGAAGATTATGATGTAAATATATTAATAAATCTTTTAAAGAATTTTAAAAGTAGATATGAAAATCTTGAAGTATACTTAGAACCAGGCGAAGCTGTTGCTTGGCAGACTGGTGTTTTAGTCTCACGTGTGCTTGATATTGTAAATAATGGTATTGATATAGCTATTTTAGATACATCAGCGGAGACTCATATGCCTGATGTTTTGGCAATGCCTTATACACCTGATGTTAGAGGATCTGCAAAACCAAATATTAAAAAATATACTTATAGATTCGGTGGTAATAGCTGTTTAGCAGGTGACATAATTGGTGATTATTCATTTGATGAAGCACTAAAAATCGGTGATACTATCATATTTGAAGATATGATTCACTATACAATGGTAAAAAATACAACTTTTAATGGAATAGCTCTTCCATCGATAATTATACATAAAGAGGATGGAACGCTTGAAACTATAAAAAAGTTTGGATTTGATGACTACAAGAATCGCCTTTCATAATATTATTATATATAACTCTTGCATTTAATAAATTTTTTATGTATAATCTCAACTATAATGAAAAATAATGATACTAGATACTCTTTAATTACTAGCTACCTTGTCGAGTTTTTACGTAATGAGGTTGAGAAGACTGGTTTAAAGAATGTTGTTGTCGGTTTAAGTGGCGGTCTTGATTCTGCTGTTGTTGCACTGCTTGCTAAACGTGCATTTGGTGAGAATTTATTGTGTGTTTTAATGCCATCTCAATACTCTTCAACTGGAAGTGTGGATGATGCGCAAGCCTTATGCAAGGAGTTTAATTTAAACTATGAAATAGTATCTATTGAACCGCTTTTAAAAGCTTACAGTATAGATAGTAGTCAAAACATGCGAATTGGTAACTTCTCAGCAAGAATGAGAATGTCTATATTATATGATATTTCAGCAAAATATAGTGCTTTAGTATTAGGAACTAGTAATAAAAGTGAGATTATGTTAGGATATGGTACAATATTTGGAGATTTAGCCAGCGCTATTAATCCACTTGGTGATTTGTACAAAACAGAAGTATATGAGCTTGCAAGGTATTTAGAGATTACTGGAGAAATTATTTCAAAGCCACCATCAGCTGATCTTTATGAGGGGCAGAGTGATGAAACAGATTTAGGTTATAGTTATGCCAAGCTTGATGAAGTTTTAAAACTTTATGTTGAAGATAGAGTAAATGAGCAGGAGTTAATTGGACAAGGGTTTGAGCCTGAATTGATTAAAATGTTAAAAAAACGGATATATCAAAATCAGTTCAAGCGCAAACCACCAATTATAGCTAAGTTAACGAGTCGATCGGTAAATCATGATTTTTTATATCCAAGAGATATAAATCTATAAAGGAATTTTGAAATGAATAATATTGCTTTTTTTCGTCCTAGTGTTGATGAGACAGAAGAGGAACTATTAAAGAGTGTACTTAGTGCGCAAAGTGTTAATCAAGATAAGGTTTTAGAAGATAAGTTTTCAAGCTTGATTGGTGCTGAACATGCTATTACAATATCAAACGGTACAGCAGCGCTTCACCTTTCAATGTGTGCGCTTGACTTAAAACGAGGTGATAAAGTTATATGTAGTGTTAACGCATATCCTAGTGTACCAGAAGTTGTACGTCATTTTGATGCAGAACCTATATTTGTGGATGTATATGAAGATTCATACACATTAAATTTAGATGACCTTGAAGATATACTAAGTAAAAATACTTCAAAAAAATTAAAAGCTGTAATTTTCACTCATATAGGTGGACGTATTGCAGATTTAGATAGATTATATACTATTGCAAAAAAATATAAAATAAAAGTTGTTGAAGATGCTTCTGAGGCTTTAGGCTCTACATATAAAGGTAAAAAATTAGGCGCAACTGGTGCAGATATTACAACTTTTACATTTAGCTCACACCTTAAGGGTAATGTTGCAAAAGGTGGTATGTTAGTTACAAATGATGATGCTTTATATGAACGTGCTCTACTTCTTCGTAATCATGGTATAGAGATTAAAGGCGATAAGGACAATAGTATGCATTATGTGTATGATGTCCTAGATATTGGGTGTAACTATAGTATGGGAGATATTGAATCAGCTTACCTACTCGCACAGCTTGGAAAATTAGAGAAGCATATAAATCGCCATAAAGAGATAGCAGCTGTTTATAACTCTAAATTAAAAAATCTTCCACACATTACACTACCTGTATTAGATAGTAATGATGCTCATCAGCTCTATATTGTTAAAATTGATAGAAATAGAGATAACTTTGCAAGAGAGCTTCAAAAAAGAGGAATAGAGACAGGTCTTCACTATATTGCTCTTCATAGGTTGACATATTATAAAGAAAAATATAATTTACGTGTAAATGATTTTCCAATCTCTTTACAAAATTACCAACAGATACTCTCAATCCCTTTATATGCAGATTTAAGTAATGAAGAGGTTGATTATATTTGTGAACAAATTAGTGATGTTGCTTCGCATTGGGTTTAGTCAGTACCACCGAACACTATCTTTTTAGACCCTCTTTTGTGGGTCAACTTATCTCATATTCTCTTCTTCCTTTAACTCTTATCTACTGTTTTATCGCTTGGTTACGTTTTAGGTTAGTATCTGTAAAAGATTATGGCATTGCAGTTGTGAGCATTGGTAACTTAGTAGTAGGGGGTAGTGGTAAAACTCCATTTACTATAGCAGTTGCTAAAAAATTTGAAAATAGTGCAGTAGTTTTGCGTGGATATAAAAGAGAATCTAGTGGGTTATATGTTATTTCAAATTGTGGTGAAATTTTTGAAAATGTTAGCATTAGCGGAGATGAAGCAATGTTGTATGCAGAAAGTTTGCCTAACTCAATTGTAATAGTAAGTGAAGATAGAGTTGAGGGCATTAAGAAAGCAAAAGAACTTGGCGCATCTATAGTTTTTTTAGATGATGGTTATGGAAAGCATTTTATAAAGAAACTAGACTTTATTTTACACTCAGAGACAAACAATAGTTTTTGTCTACCATCAGGACCATATAGAGAGAAGTTATGGCGTGGCAAAGATGCTGTAGTTCTTAAAGAGGATAATGAATATTTTAGAAAAGTTACAATTTTAAACTCTTCTACTAAAATGCTTTTAATAACAGCTATCTCAAAAGCATGGAGATTAGATAGATGGCTTCCAGATAATGTTATAGATAAAAAACATTTTCCAGATCATTACATGTTTGAAGAGAGTGAAGTAAGCGAGATGTTTAAAAAAAGTGGTGCAACATCTATTTTAACTACTCAAAAAGATGCTGTAAAATTGGAAAATTTTAATTTACCATTGTCCATTATGGAGCTTGACATTGAGGTTAGTGATGATATAATTTCACTAATCAAAACATATAAAAAAAATTGTAAAGAAGATTATGCAAAAGAAAATTGAAACCGTAAAAACGCTTCTTGATGCGTTGCCGTTTATTAAAAAATTTAATGGAGAAAAAATTGTCATTAAATATGGTGGTTCAGCACAGAACTCTCCTGAATTAAAAGAGAAGTTTGCTCAAGATATTTTATTAATGTATCTAGTTGGTATTAGACCTATTATTGTTCATGGTGGTGGTAGGCGTATTACAGAACTGCTTGATGCTCTTAAGATAGATACGCAATTTATTGATGGTCAAAGAGTTACTACTAAAGAGGTTATGCGTGTTGTTGAGATGGTTTTAAGTGGTGAAATAAATAAAGAGATTGTATCACTACTTAATAACTATGGCGCAAAGGCTATTGGAATAAGTGGTAAAGATGCTCATTTTATGATAGCTAAGCCTAAAGATTTTGATAAATTTGGTTTAACTGGTGAGATAGAATCTATTAACCCAGATGTAATAAATAATCTTTTAAAAGAGAAGTTTGTCCCAGTTGTAGCACCAATAGCAGCGGCTGAGCAACTGAGCCATCCAGGGTTTAATATTAATGCTGATATTGCTGCAAGTGAGTTGGCACGTTCGGTTGGTGCAAATAAAATTATTTTTCTCACCGATACTCCTGGTGTCTTAGATAAAGAAAAAGAGTTAATATCAACTTTAAATAGAAGTAGAATTAATGAGCTTAAAGAAGATGGAACAATTCATGGTGGTATGGTTCCAAAGGTTGATGCTTGTCTTATTGCAATAGATGGTGGAGTTGAAAAAGCTCATATTATAGATGGAAGAATAGAACACTCATTACTGCTTGAACTATTTACAAGTGAGGGTGTTGGAACTCAGATAATACACTAAAAATGGTTGTAGTCCTTTGTACAGTTTCTAATGTAGATGAGGGTAGGCAAATTGCAAAGACGCTTATTAAAGAAAAACTTTGTGCTTGTGTTAATCAGGTACCTAAAGTTACTTCATACTACATCTATGAGGGTGAGTTCTGTGAAGATAGTGAAGAGCTTTTAATTATTAAAACTCTTAAAATAAGTTTTGAACTATTAAAAAAGCGCATAGAAGAGTTACATAGTTATGATACCGCAGAAATTGTTGCACTTGAAGTAAAAGATGTAAATGAGAACTATCTAAACTGGGTAAAAGGGGTGATTTATGACAAATAGGTTGGCGGCTTTGAAGTTGATAGATACCGCGTCAAAAGATATGCAAGTTGCACATGTTTTAATTGAAGCATATGACTTTAATGATTTAGCAAGCATTAAAGTACGAAAGGCGATAGAGATGTCTCTTTTGTCATTAGTTGTCTTTTATGGTGAAAAAGTAAAAAAAAGTAGAGATTTAGAAAAAATATATTTATCTATTAAAGAGTATATTCCACTTGATAAAGAGGACTATAATTTACTTTGTGAAGCTAATTTATATGCTATAGAAGATGATAGGTTTGGTAATAATGAAGATGTCGACGAGGCACACTTAGAAGAGATTATTATTTTAGAAGAGTATTTAAGCCAAAGGGCTGAAAAGATAATAATGGGGAGTTAGAGTTTGAAGTTTTTACCTTCAAGATTTTCTAATGTAGTATCTTTAAACATTTTTTGTATCATATCTTTTGGTTGCACCCATTGATCATGTAGAGCGCATTTATTTTGACTATCACATGAACCTATACCTAAAACACATTTCTCATAATCAATTGAATCATTAAATTTATTTAGTATCTCCATAATTGTAATAGTAGAGGCTACTCTTGCTAACTTATAGCCCCCATCTCTACCTCTTATGGAGATAATAAATTCAAATTTAACTAAATCAGTCATTATTTTTGTTAAAAATTTGTAAGGAATTTCTAGAATTTCAGAGAGATATTTAGCATTATGAAGTTGATAATTGTCATGTTTAGCAATATAGCTTAGTACTCTTATGGCATATTGAGTTGTATTGTGTAATTGCATATTTTGCCTTTGGTAATTATACTGGTATTTTATCAATTATGAAATCAAACTAATCTTCTAAAAGAGAATTTGTAGGGTAACATATCGTTCATTAGAAAAAGCCGCAAAGTCTAATTTTGTAAGAAGTCTAGTGGTATAAATTCAAGTTTAAATCTTAAACTTGTTAAAAATGGCAAACTAATATAGGGTTAGTGAAAGGTTTATACTCCATTTCAAGATTAATTTATATTCTAGTTTTATGTAGCGTTACGCAATATTTTTAAAATTTTTGGAGTGACGGCTAAATCTAAAGCGGTAAAATCATCAGGATTTTTTATTTTAGTATCAGCTCCAGCCTCAACTAGAAGTTTTACCATTTTTTCTTTGCCACTAGAGGCGACATACATTAAAGATGTAACACCATTAACGTTTTTTGTATCAAGTTCTATCCCTTTTTCAATTAGTATTGAGACTATATTTGAATTTTCGCTAAAGCATGAAAGCCAAAGAGCAGTATTTCCATCTATATTTTTTATGTGGATATTTGCACCTTGCTTTAATAAGTCTTTTACAATATCTTCATTACCTTCTCTTGCAGCCTTCATTAAAGCACTATTGCCATAGTTGCCTTGTAGATTTATATCATTTTTTGAGTAGCTGTTTTTTTCTAACCACTCCAGTGTTTCATAATTCATCTAGTTTTTCCTTTTGTCTTAATATGTTCAACTCTTTAAAAAAACAAGCACCTTCAAAATTTATAACATCATCTAGCTCATCAAATTTATAGTTACTAAGACTTTTTACAAGATAGATATTCTTAATATTAACATCATAAGTTTTTTTACACTTGTGGCAAAATAGCTTTTTTTTCATAAAAACATCTATTGTCACAGCTACCTCTTTATAGGAATTTAATGCAATTTCTATACTAGAGTTTTGCAAGAAGTCTACTAGTTTAATATTACTTTTAATGACTAGATTTTATAGATAATATTTTATTTAACATATAAGACTCTCCTAATTTTATTAAGTCATTATTATAAATTATAGTTTGTGAAACAGTAAGATTTTCACTATTATCTTTTATCTTAGAATATATATTGTCCAATTTATTTCCTATTAACGTATTTATATTTGTATTTTTAACCATAAAGTTTATTCCTATTAGACCATTGGTAGGAATAGGTAAATCACAGTAATAATCTCCAATACTATTTACTCCCCAATATATAAGACCTAATGAAGTATAAAAATCTAAAGATTTTGATATTGAAGTAAGTTTAAATCGATTTACCTTTTGAGATAATGCTAAATCAAAGATCATTGCAAGTATGGTGTTTGCGTACCCATTTCTTCTTTTAGCTAAAGGTGTAAAAATATTATGTATTGTTATATATTCATTATAGCGGTCAATTTTATAAAAAATATAGCTTAGATGATTTTTTTTTGCGTCAGTTAGTACCATACAGCCTTTAATATACCAACCAAATTTTTTATCCCACCAATTAAGTGACATGTTGGCAAAGTTTACTGTTTTTATATCTTTAATTGATTCAATTGATTTAACGTACTCTTTTCTATTTAAATATTCAATGGTGTAATTAGGCATAAATATCCCTTTTTGCACTTTACAAAAGCAAAAAAGTTCACATTTAAACTTGATTAATGAAATAAAATGTATTTTTAGAGTTAGTGCATATTCTATGCTAGAACGTTAATTTAATCTTATTTCTAAAAATTAGGATATAATGAATCTAATATCAGAATACTCGATCTGTATCTGACTTCGTTTTTGCAATATTAAAAATGTGAAAACAATATACCCATTAAGCTTAGATCTACTCAAATTAACATTAACAGATTTTTGTTAAGCTTCTTCACATATGCATTATTTATTATTGTTACAAAAGTTTGCATTATCCATAAAAGGACACTACTAGTGAATATTGAAATTATCACAACACCAAATGAAAAATTAAAAGAGAGTGGCTTTGGTAGCTTAAAGTCTTGTAATAGTGTATTAAAATCTATTACAAAAATGGGTCATAATATTAGGCTTGTTGTATGTTCAACAAAAAATGATTTAGATATAGTAGTAGAAAGAGGGCCTGACTTAGTTGTCTTAGCTGTAAAATATCTTTCATTTGAAAATGAAAATGAAAATGATGTTTGGTTATCTGATTATTTTGCAAAACATAAGATAAACTATACAGGCTCATCAATAGAGACACTAAAATTTGATTCTGATAAAGTTCTTGCAAAATTGCATCTTAAAGGTAAAGGCATTAAAACAGCAAATTATTTTACAGCAATTCCAGGACAATATAAATCTGAAAAAGAGTTGCCTATTTTATTTCCACTATTTTTAAAACCCATAGATGCTGCTAATGGAAATGGTATTGATGATTTATCATATGTAAGAAATTTTACAGAGTTTGAGAGTAAAATACTGTCATTGCATGATTCGTTTAAACTTCCAATATTGGTAGAAGAGTATTTAGATGGTAAAGAATTTACAGTTTCAGTTATAGAAACAAGTAATGCAGAGTTAATAGTTTCTCCAATTGAGATAATACCACTTCTTTCAACAAATGGACTAAGAATTTTAGGACAAAAAGCGAAAAAAGATGATAGTGAAGAGCTTAAAAAAGTGGAGAATAATATGAAGATTAAGTTAATACAACTAGCAACTGATGCTTACAAGGGTTTAGGTGTAAGAGATTTTGGTCGAATTGATATTAAAACAAATAAAGAAGGTGAATGTTTTTTTATGGAGGCTAATTTAGTACCAGGAATGACAGATGGTTCAAGTTATTTTCCAAAGGCATGTGAGATTGAAAGTGAATTGACTTATGATAAAGTGATTGAATTAATGTTATCAGAAGGATTAAATCGTATTCCTTATACACTACCATCTGATATAAACACCATAGTAAACCTTAATGAGGTACTGCCTAGTCTTAATCCCGTTTTAGATTCACTCAATCATGTAGAGTTTCCTGCTCATGAGATTGTGGCATATCCTGCTTGAGATATATCGTTGAATAAGTATTTACTTTGAGCATAAAAAAGATTTTAATACTTGATTATTCAGTAGATAGAAGTGAAACATCTTTTATTAAACGCTGGTTACCTATAAATTCAAATGTCTCATCAATTTTTATTGATACAGAGGAATCTTTTTCTAATGACATATTAAATGATGATTTTACTCACGTAATCCATACAGGATCTGCACTTTCAATTACTAAAGTATCATCATTTACAGATAAAGCGGTGGAGTATATTAAAAAAGCTAGAGATAAAGGTATCTTACAAATGGGTATTTGTTATGGACACCAACTTATTTGTCTGGCATTAATAGGCAGACATGCAGTTAGAACATCTCCAAATGGTCTTGAAGCAGGCTGGAATAGTATCAAGTTTGTCAATAGTTCAATAAGTACGCTTGGTGTTAGAGAAAATGAAACCGTGTGGCAACATCATTTTGATGAAGTAGTAGAGCTACCTAAGGGATCAGAACTTTTCGCAACTAATCAGCATACTAAAATCCAAGCATATATAAATTACGAACAGCGACTATTTGGAACGCAGTTTCATCCTGAATTTGACAAAGAAGCGGGGAATAAAATATTTTTAGATGATAAGTTACTTTCTAATAAATACAACTATAATGTTGATGATATGATTAAGCAAGGGCCTTCGTTTGAAGTAGGAAAATTATTTTTTGATTTTTTTCTACAAATGAATGTGTAAACAGTACAATTGGATATAACTCTATATCTTCAGATTGCTGTTACTATATTTTCTATCATGGATCCGTTTGGTCTAATTCCGTTATTTTTGGCTTTTACAAGCGGACAAAGTAATGAACAACGTATCAAGATTATACGCCGCAGTGTTATCGCTACAGCGGTTATACTTGTTGTAGCAGCACTAGCAGGCAAGTATATTCTTAGTTTTTTTGGCATTGATATAAATTCTTTTCAAATAGCAGGAGGGATTTTATTACTTCTAATCGCTTTGAACATGCTTCAGGCAAAAGGATCGATGATTAAGACTACACCAAAAGAGCAAGATGAAGCGATTGAAAAAGAGGATATTTCTGTAGTTCCATTAGCAATGCCACTACTTGCAGGACCTGGAACGATTAGCATAGTCATCGTCTTTTCTACGTCCATGGAGACAGCAGTGGACAAATTTATACTAGTAGGTATTATTATAATGGTGAGTTTAACGGTCTGGCCAATTTTATTACTCTCAAAATGGATAGGTCAAAAATTAGGAAGTACTGGAATTAATATAACAGTACGTATCATGGGTCTTATTTTAGCATCTATCGCTGTCAAGTTTATCTTAGAAGGAATCAAAAATTCAATGCAGAGTTGAAAAATTTAGTCTAGAATAATTATTGCAGTTGTTTAAGTACTTTAACTCCAAAGGAGTACTTACAATGGTAAATAGATCTAAAATAAAAGAACTGCTAAACGAGAGTGCCTGTTCTCATTCTAAAGATAAAAAACCTGGTGCTGGTTGTGATATGCCAAAACCGGGTCTTGCTGCTGGTGGATGTGCCTTTGATGGTGCTCAAATTTCACTTTTTCCATATTCAGATGCTGTACATCTAGTACATGGTCCACAAACTTGCCTTGGTGCATCATGGGAAACACGTGAGACATTGAGTTCATATGAGGGAACAGACCACACTGTTATGGGATTTACTACTGGAATTACTACAAATGATGTAATCTTTGGTGGCGATAAACGCTTAGAAGATTCAATAGATTACATAATGGAGCATTATAGTCCTGAAGCGATTTTTGTCTACTCAACGTGTGTAACAGCCCTTGTTGGTGATGACATAGATATGACATGTAAACTAGGTAGTGAAAAACATGGTGTACCTATTGTTCCAGTTCATGCTCCTGGTTTTGTTGGTGGTAAAAATTTAGGTTCTCGTTTAGCAGGTGAGGCTGTACTTGAGCATTTAATTGGAACAAAAGAGCCTGAATTTACCACAAAATATGATATTAACTTAATTGGTGACTATAACGTTACTGGTGATATGTGGCAATATCTTCCTATGTTTGAAAAAATTGGTATCAGAGTTCTTAGTTCACTTAGTGGTGATGGACGTGTTGGAGATATTAGAAGCGCTCATCGTGCAAAATTAAATGTCATAGTGTGTGCAAAATCTCTTATTACCTTATGTAGAAAAATGCAAGAGAGGTATGAGATTCCTTGGATTTCTGTCTCATTTTATGGGAAAAGAGATACTACTTTTGCTATTAGAGAGATAGCAAAAGAGTTAGGTGATAAGGAGTTAATTAAAAGAGCTGAAGAGGTGATAGCTGAAGAAGAGAGAAAGTTAGAGAGTAAGCTTCTACCATATAGAAAGATGTTTGAGGGCAAAAAAGCTGTACTAAACACCGGTGGGAATAAAGCGTGGTCAATTGCATCAGGATTGCAAGATTTAGGTATAGAAGTTGTTGCAACATCAATTAGAAAATCAACTGAAGACGATATAGAAAAAGCACGTGAATATCTTGGTGAAGATGGAATTTTAATGAAAGCTCCAGCATCAGAGCAGGCAAAAATAATTGATGATAGAGGTGCTGACATACTGCTAGCTGGTGGACGTAGTCTTTATACTGCAATAAAGAAAAAAATATCTTTCATTGATGTCAATCAGGAGAAAAAAGTTAGTTATGGAGGTTATAACGGGTTAATTAATCTTGCTGAAGATTTAAAGTATGCTTTTTTAAATCCAGTCTTTGCAAATGTTGCAAAAAAAGCTCCATGGGAGGTCGCATAATGGAAGCTGAAAAATCTATTGCTTTAAGTAAAAAAGAGCATAAACCTCTACAAGTAAATCCTATAAAACATTCTCAACCAATGGGTGCAGCACTTGCATTTATGGGAATTAAAAATTGTCTTCCTCTTATGCATGCATCACAAGGTTGTGCATCTTATACTAAGGTATTTTACACGCGTCATTTTAATGAACCTATTGCCATGTATAACACATCAGTTAGTGATATTACAGCTGTACTTGATGGCGGTGATTACTCAATACTACTTGCCATAGAAAATATTACTAAGAAAAATAAAACTATGAAACCTGAGCTAATTGGACTTCATACTACTGGATTAACTGAGACAAAAGGTGATGATGTTCGTAGTGTTGGTACACATATTGAAATACCATATTGTTATGTAAACACACCAGATTTTGAGGGTGGCATGGAGAGTGGCTGGGCCCTTACTGCAAAAGCTTTAATAGAACAGCATACGCAAGATGCAATAGAGGTCAACCACAAAAAAATAGTTATTTTACCACATGTAAGTATGCAACCAATAGAGGTAGAAAAGATTAAAGATTTTTGTACGGAGTTTGGCTTTGAGACATATTCATTACCTGATTTGTCTACATCTTTAGACGGTTATTTGAGTGAGGGGCAGGGTAAGCTTGGTAATGGTGCAATTACAATAGAAGATATTCGTGCTTTATGTGAATGTGCAAATGTTATTACAATTGGTTCATCTATGAAAAAAGTTGCAGGTGCATTACTAGAGAAAAATAGAAATATAAAACATACTCATTTTAATCATCTAATGGGACAAGACAACAACGACAATTTTGTCGCACTTTTGATGAAAATACGACAAATCGAACCAATGCCAAGAATAAAAAGATGGAGAGGAAGACTGCAAGATGCAATGTTAGATAGCCATTTTTTAATAGGCTCATCACATTTTGTAGTAACAGGAGAACCCGATATGTGTGTTGGTGTTTGTGAGCTATTACAGAGTGTAGGAGGCACTATAGAGGCTGTTGTGGCAACAACGTACAGTCAAGTTCTCGAAGAGATAGATGCTAAAAATATATTTGTAGGTGACTTAGAAGATGCAAAAAAATATTTTGATAAAGCTGATTTAGTCATTAGTAATTTTCATGCAGAACGTTTATTGCACTCTTATAAAAATACAGGACTTGTTCTTAGGGGTTTTCCAAATTATGAGGAACTTGGGAATCAATTGAAAAATGATCAACTATATGAGGGAAGTACATATTTCCTTTTTGAAGTAGCAAATAAATTAAGAGAGGTAAAACATCATGGGTGAAACAACAAAGATAACAGTAGAGGGTAGTAGTTCTTTGGAAAACTCTATAAAAGTGGCTTTTGCAACGAAAGATATGCAAACAATAAATGCACACTTTGGTGGAGCTAAGGAGTTTGTTGTTTATGATGTATCTAAAGATAGCTTTGGATTAAACGGAGTTATAAAAACAGATACATCAGATTTAAATGGTGATGACAAAACAGATTTTAAAGTTAAAGCTTTAAGTGGTGTAAATATTATGTATTGTGAATCAATTGGTGGGACAGCTGCTGCTAAAGTAATAAGAGCTGGTATGCATCCTATGAAAGTTCAAGAACCAACTTTGATTGAGAGCGTATTAAATGAACTTATGCAAATGATAAATGGGAATCCTCCACCTTGGATTAAAAGAATTATGAATATTGAAACTACTGAAGACGTGCGTTTAGCACGTTGGGCAGAATAAAGGAGAATAGATGAGTGAAGCACAAGTAAAAGTTAATGAATTTACAGGCGAATTAATTCGTCAATTAAGAGCAACTGATCAATTTGGTAACTGGGCAAAAATGAGTGATGAAGAGTTACTTATAAAAAAGTTTGTAAAAACAAAAGAGGATTTAAAAAGTATTCCAATTATTGCAGATATTGATGAGATGTTAATTGGAGAGATCAAGATGATTTTTAAGGCCGTTGCACTTCAGTTTGAGAGAAAAACTGGAGTCATGTGCAATGTTGTAATGGAGATGAGCCATGAGGGTTTTGGTCGCTGTATTGTTATAGCTGATCGTATTGTTCTTGTTGATAAATACTTTAAAGATGCACATAGATTCGGATTTAGAACATTAGAAAAACTTTACGAGGAGGGTCAAAAATATCTTGATAAATCGCATGATATTTATGAAAAATTCAAACCATGTAAGGATACAGAATAATGGCAACAGTAGGAATTTTTGTAGGAAGTAGTGGTGGTGTTACACAAGGTGCGGCAGAAAAGCTAGAAGAGTTATTTGATGATTGTGAATTAATAAATATGGAAGAAGATTATGATGATCTTGATCAGTTTAATGATTTTGATGTTCTTTTAATAGGTTCATCAACATGGGGTCAAGGAGATCCTCAACGTGACTGGGTTGATCCTTTGTATGAAATGGATAATGATGAGCCTGATTTTAGTGGAAAAAAGGTAGCATTTTTTGGAGCTGGTGATCAGAGTAGTCATGGTGAAGAGTTTGTTAGTGCATTAGGAAAAATGAAAGAGACATTTTCAAAATTAGGTGCTGATACAGATTATGGTTTTATCTCAACTAATGGATATGAATATAAAGCATCTGCAGCAGAGGTTGATGGAAAGTTTTGTGGACTAGCAATTGATGATATTAATCAAAAAGATTTGACAGATGAAAGAGTATCTAGTTGGGCTGCACAAGTTAAAGAAGAGATGGGTATATAAAAGGATTTAAAATGAGTAGACTACAAGAATTTAATACTTTAACAGATACTGAGGAGTTTCTTGATTTTTTTGATCTTGAATATGATGAACGTCTTGTATATGTTAAACGCTTTCATATAATGAAAAAATATGGAGAGATGATTGAACAAGCAAATGGTCATGATTTTGGTAGTGAAGATAAATTAATAGATTATTATAAATTTGCTCTAATATCTACATACAAAAATTTTGAAAATGGTTATTCACCATCTGCTGCTGAAATATGGTCAACATTTGACAACCCTAGTGCTTGTGGAACATGTTCTACATCTACAAGTTGTAGTGACGTTGAGGAGGTAACAAATGGAACTCACGCATGCGCAAGTGAACCAAATATCAGCTTCAACTAAAGATGAGATACTCCCTTTATTTAGATTAGGTGAGCGTGTAAGAATTAAAAAACCTATTAGAAATGATGGTTCAAATCCATTTAGAGGTCCTGATGAGATTTTGATACATCCAGGTGCGGAAGGGTATGTAAAGTTTATTGGAGATTTTTTACAGGTTATTCGTATTTATGAAGTTCACTTTATAGAAGAGGGTGAGACATATGGATGTAGAGAATCAGAGCTTGAGCATATAAGTGATGTTGATGGTTATGATGAGGTAGAAGAAGAGCTACGTTGGTTACGTGAACATAGAGCTGAACGTGCAAAAGATAAAGAAAATGCCAAAGTGCAATCTCAAAAAGAAGGAGAGTAGCTGGATTTTTGAGATTTGACAATCGTTGAAATATTAACCATAAATATTTTAACGTGAAAAATTGAAGGAGAAAGAATGGTAAATGTCATTTTTTGCGGTTTTGGCGAAGAAATGGATAAAAGGGTAATTGCTAGAGGTGGAGATGTATTGCTTCGTGTTGCTGAGAGTAATGGAGTTAAAATTCCAACTGAATGTAAAGATGGTACTTGTGGAAGTTGTGCTGTAAACATTGAAGATTTAAGTGTTACTAAAGCAATGGATACAACAGAAGAGGATTATGACGCACATGCACAATCAGTGTATATGGAAGATAAAGAGTTAGATACGTTAATTGAAATGTCAGCTATAACAAAAAAAGAGGCTGAAGTTGCTCAACAATATAATCGTCAAACACCTGTTCGTCTTGCATGTCAATGTATTATTAAGAGCGATATACTCGTTAAACCATTTGAATAATAATTATAATAAGGAGATAGTATGACAACACGCGTAGAGATTATGAATGATTTTTTAGCTATAAATGTTAAACCAGGTAAAACAATTCAGGATATTGTTGAAGCATCAGGAAGTGCATTGCCTTTTGGATGTAGAGATGGTGAATGTGGTACTTGTATAGTAACGATTGAGTCTGGTATGGAATTTTTAAGTGATATAACAGATAAAGAAAAAGCTGTGATGAAGATGCTTAATGAAGCTAGTCCAAAAGTTCGTTTATCTTGTCAAATGAAAATAACTGAACCAAATGGTTTAGTACGTCTTAAATATTAATATTTTGCCCACTTTGCTGGGCAAAATATAGAGTTATTTCCTCACTTAAACTATATAATATTTTTGCTAGAATAGAATATGCATAATGCTTTCGTAGAAAGAAGATTTTATGAAACAACAATTTAATTTAAAACAGAAACAACTACCTAGATTATCTATAAAAACATGGTTGCCATTATTACAATGCTCACTAAGTGATTTAGATAAGCACATACAGGTCATTACAAACGATAACCCATGCCTTGAAGTAAAGTCCGGATTTGAAGTAGCTGAGGGCTCTTCTGATAATTCACATCGAACTTTTGTAGATTATCAAAATCATGTATCTAATTCATTAGGTGATGATACAGATTGGATGAGTATTTCCCGTGAATCTTTATATGAAAAGTTAGACAATCAAATTAGTGCACCACTCTTTCCAACACCTATATCTCAACAAATTGCTAGACAAATAATATTTTATATTAATGATGATGGATATTTTGATGGTAATATTGATGAAATAGCAGCATCTTGTGATACAGACTCATATAAAGTAGAACAAATTAGGCAACGTTTTGCATACCTTGAACCAGCTGGTATCGGTGCTGTTGATTATAAGGAGTCATTTTTATTTCAATTAAATCAATACGATTTAGATGATGAGTTAAGTATTTTACTTAGTGCACTTATTTTGAAATTTGAGAATATTGAGAGTTTTTTGAATAATAAAAGAATTCATGATGCGAAAGAGATTCTACAACATCTTAAAAATCCACCAGCACTAGAGTATATGGAAAATGACAAACAAATTTTACCTGATTTAAAAGTTGAGTATAAAGATGATGGTTATGTGATAAAAATGAATAACACTTTTTACCCAGATTTAGAGGTAACTCAGGTTAGTAAGTATGATAATTTTGCTAAACAAAAATTTAAAGAAGCAAGAGAGTTAGTAAAGTTATTAGATTTACGTAAAGCTACACTTTATAATATTACGCTCGTATTATTAGAAGAACAACACTCATTTTTTATGGGTGGAAAATTAAGACCGTTAAGACTTCAAGATGTAGCAGACAAGTTAGGTTTTAATGAATCTACAATTTCAAGAGCAATTAGTGAAAAATATTTAGAGTGTGAGTATGGAGTATTAAGTTTTAAAGAGTTTTTTTCAAACGCTATAGGAGATGTTTCGACGTCTGAAATTAAAGATTTTATGAGACGTTTAGTTGCAAGTGAAGATAAAGATAAACCACTTAGCGATAAATATCTTCATGAAAAAATTGAAGAGCGTTTTCATGTTCAGATGGTAAGAAGATCAATAGCTAAATATCGTCAAGAGTTAGATATTGCCTCTTTTAAAGAGCGTAAATTTTTGTATAAACTTCAAATGCTCTAAAAATAGAACATTACAACAGATGTGCAAAAACCATTTTGAATTATTGGTATGGCTAAAAAAGCATCAGCCATAAGCTCTTTTTCACCATGAAACTTATCACCTAAAACTGGACGACCTGTTTTCCAAGCTTTACCAGCAATTGAACTTTGCTTATCTAGTCTAGTTAATTTATAATGCTCTGTTAAATCTATTTTATCAGATGAAATTCCATCTCTAAAAATTAAAGCTTCAGCTGTTTCATCGGGAATCCAAACTTCAAAACGATTTGCAATTGGTGTATCTTTTGCAGAGAGAAAAGTCATTACATAACCATCTTCTTCATTTATCCATGATGGAATTGCAATTGCTGTTGTTAATCCCTCTTTTTTAGCTTTTGTTGCACGTAAAAATGTAGCAGATTCTCCTAAATCTTTTATTATGAATGGCATTGATGTACTCCAAACAGTTCCTGGTAATCCTTGCCCTTTCATAATTTTTATACTTTTTGAAATCCATGCAAAATTATCCATCTTTCCATAGTAACCCTCAATCAGTCCCATTTCATAGCTACGTTCTGGATTTTTACCCCATAACTCTATTGCACCGTGATTATCATTTATATCGCTGCATAAAAATACAACAACAGCTGTAAGGTATTCACCCGCAAAAATGGGCATTGCAATAGCAGCTGTTAAATCTATTTTAAGAGCTTCATCTGTACGTTTAAAGTATGAATCTTTGAGTGAAGACAAGACAATTGGACGTTGTTTTGCCCATGCTTTACCTGGGAGACCTTCATTATATTTAAATACTATTTTTTCACTATAATCTTGAAATTTTCTCTTTGATTCATACAATCCACTAACTAAAGATAACTCAGTTTTGTCATAATTTGGTTCCCAAATTTCTGTAGCTTTTATAAAATTTTTCATTCTTTACCTTAATATAATTTAACTCACAGGCGTATCTGTACTTTCATAATGATTTTTTTGTAAATTACTATGAGCAGCTACTTTTGACTTTTTTAAGGCTAACTCATTTTTTTCACCTGTACGCACTCTCTCAACTTCTAAAACAGAAGTAACCCAGATTTTTCCAGAACCATGTTCTATATCTTGAGTATTTACTCTGATTGCCTCTTTGGCACTCTCTTTAAATGTGTCATTTGATACAACAATATCAACTCTTATTTTTTCATCAAGGTCAATATCACCTTTGTTTTTTATAAAACTCAAACCACCTTTTCCAATAACATTACTTACCGTTACACCCTCAATTTCTCTTTCATACAGCTCTTGTAGAACATCATCTAGTGAATTTTTTTTAAAAATAGCAGTAATTAAATACATTTTTAAATCCTTTAATTATATAAGTTATTATTAAAGGATATAAATGCATTTTTTGTTCTATATTGGTAATGGATAGTACCATTTTTATAATATTTGTTTTCTTAGAACAACAATTGCACTTGATGATTTATATATTTAAAACATATTTTTAGAAGGATTTTAACGTGGCAAGAAATGATTTAATAGGTGGAGCTCTTTGGGAAGAGTATTCACAAGAAGTTCAAAGACGTATGGATAATCCATTTAATATGGGTGAGATAACTGAAAATGAAGTTGGAAGTGATAGATTAATAATCGCTGACTTTGGTGCTGAGAGTTGTGGTGATGCAGTTAGACTGTATTGGCAAATTGATCCTAAAACTGATGTTATTAAAAAGAGTAAATTTAAAAGTTTTGGATGTGGTACTGCTATAGCATCATCTGATATGATGGCTGAATTGTGCATGGAAAAAACTGTTGATGATGCTTTGAAAATCACAAATATAGATGTTGAAAAAGCTTTACGTGATGAAGATGAAATTCCAGCAGTTCCAGGACAGAAGATGCACTGTTCTGTTATGGCGTATGATGTAATTAAAAAGGCAGCCTCATTATATAAAAATGTTGATATGGATAGTTTTGAGACTGAATATATAGTTTGTGAGTGCGCTCGTGTATCACAAGATACTCTTAGAGAGGTTATTAAACTCAATAAATTAACAACAGTTGAAGAGATTACAGATTATACAAAAGCTGGTGGATTTTGTAAGTCGTGTATAAAACCAGGAGGACATGAAGCTAAAGATTTGTATTTAGTTGATATGTTAGCTGAGATAAAAGAGGAGCTTAATGCTGAAGAGAGAACTCGTAAAATTATAGAGGCAAAAGGTGATGGTACATTTAATTCAATGAGCCTAGTTCAAAAAATAAAATCTGTTGAATCTATTTTAGAACAATATATACGTCCTACACTTAAAGCTGATGGTGGAAATGTAGAATTAATCGACATACAACCTGTTGATGATGTTTTTGAAGTATTGATAAAATATCAAGGTGAGTGTATTAGTTGTTCCATGAATACAACTACAACACTAGCTGGGATAGAAGATATGCTAAAATTTAAGTTAAAAGCTCAAATAAAAGTTATAGTAACATAATGTCATTTGCAACAAAAGAGGGGACATTTAGTTATCTAAAACAGTTCCCTAAATATAGTAAAGATTTTTATAGATTTGATGATGAACTATTTATCTCTTCTATTGGGCTAGGAACATTTCGTAAAGAGCCTTATAGAGAGGAGAATTATGTAGTTAACTATAAAGATTCTATAAAAATGGCAATATTAAACGGAATTAATCTTATAGATACTGCTATTAATTACAGATACCAAATTAGCGAACGAGAAATTGCAGAAGCGTTAAATGAACTTTTTTCTGAAAATAAAGCAACAAGAGAGCAGCTCGTAATTACATCTAAAGCTGGGTTTTTACCACTTGATTTCCCATTTCCAGAAAATCCATACGAGTGGATTGAAAGTAATGTTATTAGTACAGGATTAGCAACAAAAGATGACATTATTGTAGACCAACACTGTATGACACCAAGTTATTTGAGGTGGAGTGTTGAAAAATCTTTAAAAAATCTTGAGTTAGAGACTATAGATATTTTCTTTTTACATAATCCTGAAATGCAACTAGGATATATTGATTATGGTTTATTAAAAGAGAAAATCAAAAAATCTTTTGAACTTTTTGAAACTTTAGTTCAAGAGGGTAAAATTAAATATTATGGAATCGCTAGCTGGAATGGATTTTTATATGAAGATAGTCATACAGAATATTTAAGTTTAAAAGATATGGTAGATATTGCTATAGAAGTTGGTGGTAAAGATAACCACTTTAAGTATATACAAGCACCATATAATCTTGCAAAACCAGAAGCATATACATTTTCAAACCAAATGGCTCCAGATGGAAGGTATTATACTTTGATGCAAGCAATTCAAGGTTTTGGTCTAAAAATGATGGGATCATCTTCACTTCTACAGATGAATGTATTTAAAAGAAAATTTAATCCAAATATTGCAAAATTACTTGGAACAAGTGAGTTTAATGATGTACTAAGTGCATTACAATTTGCTAGAATGGGTGGTGTTGTGAGTTCTTTGTTTGGTGCTGTAGATCCAAAACATGTTGAAGATAATCTGTTGCTCTCATATCTACCAAATACCCCTATTGAAAATATGAAAAAGATTTTTGGAAATAGTGTATGATATATGACATTATTGTAGTCGGTAGTGGAATAGCAGGGCTTTATTCCGCTCTATATGCTAAGAGAGCTGGGTTTAATGTTGCAGTTTTAGCAAAAGGCAATCCTTTTCGATCTAATTCATCAGTAGCATCTGGTGGGATAAATGCAGTAATAAATCTAGGTGAGTATGATTCAGTTAAAAATCATGTAAATGATACGATTAAAGGTTCTGATGGATTGTCACATGTTTCAAATATTGAAAAAATGTGTCATGAAGCTCCAAATATTATCAATGAATTGAGAGATTTAGGAGTTGCATTTGATAGTGATGAAGATGGAAATATTGAACAAAGACCATTTGGTGGTGCAAGTTCAAATAGAACATGTTATATAGCAGATAGAACTGGTGCGTCAATCGTTCAGACGTTACTACTAAAATGTAGAAGTGAGGGTGTTCATATACTCTCAAACCACAAATTCTTAAACATTACAAAATATAAAGGAAAATTATCAGGCGTCACTGTTCTTCGTAGACGTGACTCACAAGTAATAGCTTTTGCTTGTAAATCATTAGTTCTTGCCGGTGGTGGGTATGCTGGGATATTTAGAGGACATACAACAAACTCACAAGAGAGTTCAGGTGATGTTTTAGCAGCAGCACTTAGAGCTAATATGCGACTAAGTAATATGGAGTTTGTTCAATTTCATCCGACAACTTTAGCCACAACTGGAGCTTTAATTAGTGAAGCTGTAAGAGGTGAGGGGGCATATTTAGTTGATGAAAAAGAGGAGCGTTTTACAGATGAGTTAATGACAAGAGATAAATTATCTCGCGCAATAATTGAGCATATACAAAATGGGCATAAGGTTTATCTTGACTTAAGGCATCTTGGATCTGATGTAATTGAGAAAAAGTTACCATCAGCTAAAAAAGTAGCTCTAAGTTCAGCTGGCATCGATGTTGCTACTGAACTATTGGAAATATCTCCATCTGCACACTATAGTATTGGTGGTATTTGGACAAGAGATGATACATCAACCGATTTAGAAAATGTTTATGCTTGTGGAGAGTGTGCTGTAACTGGTGTTCATGGAGCTAATAGGCTTGGTGGAAATTCACTGCTTGAGGGTGCATACTTTGGACGAATTGCAGGAATTGCAGCTACTAGGTCTGCACATAAAAGAGAGTTTCAACCAATTGATTATGCAGATGTTGAAAAAGAGACTAGAAGAGTTGAACATATTGTAAATGGTGAAAGTCTTTTTAATATTAATTCTATGAGAAAAAATCTAGGTGAATCTCTTTTTAAGAATGCTGGGGTATTTAAAAATGAGGAATCATTATTAAAAGCTATAGAATATACAAATTATCTTATTGGAAAACAGTATGGGTTGCATTGTGTCAATAAAGAGACAAACAATAATGTAGAACTCTCTTCAATAATTGAGTTTAAAAATAGCTTATTAATTTCTGAAGCTATGTTGCTTTCAGCAATAGCTAGAAATGAGAGTAGAGGAGTACATTATAGGAGTGATTATCCACAAAAGAGCGACAAACTATATGATGCAGCTTCATATGTTAAGCAAATTAATCATGATTATTTAAAAATTTCATTTGAGAATGTAGCTCAAAATAGTATTTGGTACAATTTAAAAAAAATATTACATTTCAATTAAAGGAGAAGTGATGGCAAAAGTAATGTTACGTGAAAACGATGAGGGTAAAGTGCTATTTTATGTAGCTAAAAAAGATATGGAAGAGATAATAGAGACTATAGAGTTTGATAGTGATGAGAAGTGGGGAGGAAATGTAAACCTTACAAATGGTGATATATGGTTTATAGAACCAGTAGCAAAAAAGCTTCCAAATGAGATTACTGCAAAAATTATAACTCGTGGTGATTCATAGGTTATAACTTATTTCGTAGATTTTGATTTTAATGAAATCTTAAAAGAATTTAGAAACTGCAAAAAGCTTCCAGTTAAAGCTGGGCTTTTAGCTCCACTTATAAAAAAACTATCAAAAGTACAAGTGACGGTACCTTTGAACCTTAAATAGTAAAAAAACATCAAACTACCAATTGAAGAAAAAATTGTTTCAATGTATGGATTAGGAATGAGCTACAGAGATATATCATCATATCTCGAAGATATTTATCAAGTAGACATATCTACTGCTACAATAAGTGCTATTAAAGACAAGACAATTACTAAGTGGCAAGCAGAGAACCACTTGAACCTCTCTATCCTTTTGTCTGGCTCGATGCAATTCATTATAAAATTAAAGATGATGGTAAGTATGTATCAAAGGCTGTCTATACAATTCTCGGTGTGAGATTAGATGGTAAAAAAGACTAGCTCAACAAGCGTCAGTGTAATAAATCTACTAAATATATTTATGTAGATACTTGGTCTCTATCTTTCAGGGAATGAAGGTGCTAACTTTTGGCTATCAGTTCTAACTGATCTACAAGCCAGAGGTGTTGAAGATATACTCATAGCTTCAGTTGATGGAGACATATCTAAAATGTTGTGTCCAAACAAACGTAACATTTGCTTAACTTTTCTCCTCATAAAACTTAAGATTAAACATTTGGTTCAGTTCATAGGTTCTTGATTTAATCATAGGAATTGGTTTTTTCCAAGTA
>Ga0316209_1001056_pt1 | contig 33580 bp, 23 predicted proteins | sample 6monopyrite_MG_FD_204945 | JGI IMG/M metagenome (GOLD analysis project Ga0316209, IMG submission 204945) | Microbial mat bacterial communities from mineral coupon in-situ incubated in ocean water Damariscotta River, Maine, United States -... | ecosystem: Environmental > Aquatic > Marine >...
AGAACCCCGAATCGATCGTCACGATCGTCGCTGTCCTCGCCGCAAGACGCGTAAAGCAGATAGCGAGAGATGAAGCGATGAGCTGGGCACCAGCCCTCGTGCCTAGGCCCAGGCAGCACGACTCGCTCGTCGTCAAAGACGATCGGATCGGCTTCGTAAAATCGAGAGATCGGAATCCGCACCCACTCGCGATCGATCTCATAACTCTCAGGATTGCGATCTAGTGTGAGCATGAGGTCCAACGCGTCGGGCCCTTCGCGAAACGAGAATTGATTGATCGGCTCACCCTCGACCGCAACCATCCCGACAAGTCCCCCATCAAGGGGGACGCGATAGAGCGCTCCGGAATTTCCACGCCGATCACGAACGCCCTCGCCCGATCTCAAGTACGCAAGGAACTCTTCATCCGAAATCGTGAGAGAATCAAAATCAGCTGGCCCTCCCGCGATCCAGAGGTAAACGGCCTCTCTACTCACGTAGTGCGTCGCGTTCCAGTCGCCGACTAACCCTGATGCCGCGCATTCAAGCTCAAGCCCATCGAACCCGCACTTTACGACCGCATGAATCGTCGTTGGCAGCCCTGCTTGCGTCGGTTTAACGATCTCCATCTCGCGAACGAGCGGGGACCAGGAATCTTCGATTCCCTCTTCAGAGAAGCGCGCGTACGTTGGCCAAAGGCGACCGTCGCCGCGCGAGAGCGAGCGAATATCGATCGGCATGTAGAAGACAAGTTCTCCATCGACCAATCGACCTCCATAGTTGTCCGTCGACCAATAGTCGTTCGAGCGAAGGGCATAGCTATCGACGTGCGATACTCGTCCCCGCCAATCGACTTCGAAGACGGCGATCTCCATCGCGCGGGTCTCGTAGCTATAACCGAGCACGACAAGCCGGCTGCCCACGACCAGAAGTTCGTCGTACCAGGCATCATGGGGGTAGTCGAAAGGAAAAACATCTTGCCGATCGATGAGTCGAATGGGGTCCCCCGACTCATCCCCGATCTCAACCGAAAATAGTCGGCCACGTCTGAGCAGAATCAGGTACTCCCCCACACGCTTAACGATGTCCCCCTCGTCGACACCGACTTCCTGGTTGTTCGTGATCGATTCCGAGCTCGAACTCAGATCAAGGTTCGGAATCGCGTCCAAGCCGGACGAGCTGAGATCGCTCACCCCGTACGCTTCCAGCGAAGCCGAGTCGAATGCGACAGCACTGGTCTGCTGCGGCGCCATGATGGCCCCCACCCCGTCTCCGACCACGGGCATCACCTCGAAAGGACCGTGCTCGGCACGCCAACGAGCTTCCGCCTGACGCGAGCGCTCTGCTCGCTCGATCTCCTCCAGATGCTCGATCTTCGCCAGGTAACTCCGAATCGATTCAACACTTTCGAAGCTGGATCGATCGGCCCCTTGCGCCGAAATCGCGGGCGAGGGATCTGACTTCGGATGCGTCCGATCCGATGCTACGTGGCTGCACGCGAGGATCGGTATCAGAAACAGCGACGTCGATACAAAAGAATAGAGTCTGAAAACGGGAAGCGTCATCACGAGAACCCTCGCATGCGGATGAGCGTAAAGACAGACTGTTATGCGACCGCGCAGTATCAGCGCTCCACCCGCTCCACCGAAACCGGAAACCCTGTCATCCAGGGCATCGCATTGATCGTTTCGCGCGATCCGTCGCTCGTACTCGTAAGCCAGTTCGTGCTGACGCCCACGTCGTCGTATTTTGCTGCAGCACGGGGAAGCGCCCCGAAGCCGTGGGTGACCGAAACGACACCACGGCGTAGCGAGGGATCCGCCTCCGCCCGCACCCGAATAGCGCCGTGACGCGACGCGATCTCGATCTTGTCTCCCGGGGAGATGCCTTCGTCCGCCATATCTTCGGGATTCATGAAGCCGGGATTGAAGGGGACGCGCGACTTGATCGAGGGCAGCGCGAGTCCCGCCGAGTTGTTCGCATCGCGAAGTCGCCGAACGGCCATTCGGTAGCGGTACGGTTCGGTCCCGAGCGGCGGCTGATCGAGCGTCACGGAAACTGTAAGGAGTTCTTCCGAGACGTCCTCAGGCAGCAGACTAAAGCGATGCGGACTCATGGGGTCTCCCGGCTCGACACACTGTGTTTCCCCCGGCAGAGAGACGCCTCGCTCCGCTGCCTTGATCTCTTCGAAGGAAATCGGCGCCTGCCCTGCAGTCCTCGCCAGAATTTCCTCGGTAGTCGGAGGTCGGTCGAGCGGCAGCGGTTCACCTAGCAACTCAAGATGGAGTCCGAGCCTTCGTGCGAGACCCCAGAAATAGAGGTGATCGTCGACAACTTCCGCACCGTCAGGCGGAGTCGCAATCGCCGGCGTGTAGCGCGTATAGGGCTCGGGGGAGACCAGGCTCTCATAGAGCCAGATCGGTAAGTCGGCGCGTTCGTATTGGAGCGTCGGCGGCAGCACATAGTCCGCAAGCGCCGTCGTCATTGTCGGAAAGGGTTCGATGGCCACGAGTAAGTCGAGCGCCGAGAACGCGCGTTCGACCTTCCCAATTTCGGGAATCGCAGAGGCCGGGTTGCCTCCGTGGGAGATCAGCACTCGCACGCGCCCTTCCCCGGGCTCGAGGATCTCATCGGGCAGCGTCCCGCTCGGCAGTTCTCCATCGAGCTGCCCGAACCCGCCGACGCGACTCTTCGCCCCCTCCTCCCACCATCGCGGCGCCGGAATCACTTCCGCGCGAATCGGCTGGCGCGCATGAATCACGCCCGGATGCTCGATCTCGTCGCCTTCTCGCAGATAGCGACCACACACAATATTGAGACACTCGATCAGGTGTTCGGCGAGGTTGCCACCGGGCCCCATGTCCGCTCCGGTCGAGCCGGCTGCCGGCCCCGAGTGACAGTCGTGTGCAAAGAGTTTGGCGGCCTCGCGCAGCGTCTCTTCGGGTACGTCCGCACGGCGGGCGACCGCCTCGGGCGTAAAGGAGGCAACCGCTCGCCGAAGCGCGTCGACATCATCGGCATAACGAGCGCAGAACTCGTGATCCTGCCAGCCCGCCTCCAGAATCAGGTGAAGCAATCCCGCGAGCACCGCACAGTCTTCCCCCGGCAGCGGCTGAAGATGCACGTCCGCGAAATGAGCCGTCTCCGTTTCACGCGGGTCAATCACGATGAGCTTCATGCCGCGCTCCCGAGCCGCACGGAGTCGCTTCGTCGGATTGCGGGTGTCGAACCCATTCGCGCTGACCGAGACGAGCGGGTTCGCGCCGACCAACAAGTAGACGTCGGCGCGACTCATCGGTGTCCGGCCCGGCGGCCAGAGTCCGAGCCGACCGAGCGCGACCATCTTCGCCGATTGGTCGATCGTGACCGAGCTATAGGCCTTAGGTGAACCGAGCGCCGCAAGGAACGCGGGAATCATCATGACCGAGGACGACGTAAAGAAGGCCCCACCCCCGCGGTAGCCCGCGACCGCCCCCGGGCCATCTTCTTTGACGATGGCTCCGACCCGCTCCGCGATCTCATCCAGCGCCTGCTCACGATCGATCGGCGCGAGTTCACCGTCAGGCATGCGCTTCATCGCGGTCAGAAATCGCGCCGGACTGTTATGTGCCTCCGGCGCGTTCAAGCCCTTGAAGCAAGCGTATCCGAGGGTCGATGGATCCTCCCGATCCCCGCGAACCGAAACGACCCGATCCGCCGCGTCGAGGGTGACGACCGTCCCGCACATCCCCATGCATTGGCGACAGAAAGAGAGCTCTTCTCGGGTTGCGGACGGAGTCGGTCGGCTGGGTCCTTCGCTCATGGCGCCCCCTCGTGTTGTGCGGATGCTACGCGTTCGTCTGTGCCTGAGATCGCACCAGACGCCCCGGTCGAGCACCGGTGTCCTGATCGTTTCGCCGCGTGACCACGCCGCTCACGATCGTGGCAACATAACCCGATGCATCTTGCAGAATGCGCGCGCCGCCCGCCGGAAGATCATTCACCGATCGGGGCTCATGGATCTTGAGGCCCTCGAAGTCAATCACGTTCAGATCGGCTTTCCGGCCAATCTCAATCGTGCCGCGATCGTTCAGGCCAACGGCGTGGGCCGTTTCAGCGCATTGCTTTTGGATGATCTTCTCGAGAGGGATGCGCGCACCGCGCTCCCGGTCACGGGCCCAATGCGTGAGCATGTAGGTCGGCACGGAGGCGTCACAAATCATCTTCACGTGCGCCCCGCCATCCGAGAGGCCGAGAATCGTCGCCGGGTCTTCGATCATTTCACGAAGGGGCTCCTGCGAAGCCTGCGCATAGTTCGTAAACGCACCCAGCACCCATTCGTCCTCGACGAGCAAGTCGTAATGGACCTCCCAAGCATCTCGTCCCTCAGCTTCCGCACGGCCCGCGATCGACCGGTCTGGAGTCTGGTCATAGTTAGGTGGATTGCCGAGGGGGTACATCGAGGGAAACAGGAAGGGCATGGCCTCGGTCATCCCGCCGAACTGCTCAGACGGGCTGAGCGGTTCATCCGTTTCCCCAAGAATCGCCGCGCGAATCTTCGGCTTGCGCATTTCAGCGCGCAGGGCTTCACCCGAGAGCTCCGCTTCGAGGCGGCGAAAAGTCGGCCTTCGCATGAATCCGTGATAGCTCGAGAGCGCAATCAGCATGCCGCCCGGTCGCCCACCCACCTGAGGAATCAGCTTCGCCCCCTCGCGATTGGCCTTCGCCGTGGCCTCGAGCTGCTTCTTCCATAGATCCGGCGCACCACCTGCCTGTACCATCAGGAACGAAACCTCGGACCCGGTTTCTTTCGAGACCCGGCCTAACAACTCGATCTCACTCAGGATGAGCGCCTCATCGTCACCGGTCTCACCCTGGGGCACGACCTCAAAGAGACCACCGCCCCCTTCAAGCATCGCGTTTGCGAGCCCTTCGAGTTCCGCCTGTCCCGCAAACGTCCCCGCAACGAGCTCGCCGTCGAGTGTCTTGTGATTCAGCGACCGTGAAGTCGAAAAGCCAATCGCCCCGGCCCTGATTCCCGCGCGCACGTGCTCGGCCATCTGCGCGATGTCCCCAGGCGTGGCTTCTTCGTTTCGTTCCCCGCGATCCCCCATCACATAGAGTCGCAGCGGCGCATGCGGAATGTACGCAGCGATGTCCATCGAATACTCACGGCGATCCAGCGCATCGAGGTATTCCGGAAAGGTCTCCCAATCCCACTGGATCCCTTCATAAAGCGCCGTGCCGGGGATGTCCTCGACCCCTTCCATCATCTCGATGAGGCGCTTCTCGTCGCCAGATCGGACGGGCGCAAAACCAACGCCACAATTTCCCGCGACGACCGTGGTCACGCCGTGGCTTGCGGAGGGATCGAGCAAGGAGTCCCAGGTTGCCTGACCGTCATAGTGCGTGTGAATATCGACGAAGCCCGGGGTGACGAGTCGGCCCGTCGCGTCGACGGTCTCGAGTGCCTCGCCCTCTACGTGTTCGGCGACGGCAACGATCACGCCGTCCTGTATCGCTATGTCACCCACGAATCGCGCTTCGCCGGTTCCGTTGACGATCGTGCCGCCCGTGATTTTCAGATCGAACATGAGAGCTCCTCGAGGACTGGGGTGGCAGTGAGTATGGCTGCTTTGAGCACCGTCGGCGAATGGCTTTCCTTCCTCATGGTGGAAGGGGCGCCGATCGCCCTGAAGCAAGAGTTTGTGCGGTGTCGAAGGCAGCGCGACGCAACTGCCTCAATGCTGGCGTTGATGCGTCCCGCCACCCAGGTCAACAGCTACGCCGGCAAGTTTCCAGGTCCCGAGGAGAATGGACTCTCCTATCTTCGAATTTCCTTGAACGCTTTCGAAGGAAAGAACTAGCCACGCCCTCTCCCAAACTTCCTACTCCCAAGGCCCTTGGCATGCCTGAAGAACTCATCCGCTTCTTCGGCGAGTCGCGCAGTCCCTTCCGACGATCTCTCGACGCCCTTTAGAGATTCGGCTTCGTCGTCGACGACGGTTTCTACAGTCACAATGCGGGCACCTTCGAATTCAGAATTTTCCAGGTGCCGCCGCCAGCTTCGGCGTTCGAAGGCCTGGGGCTGGTCGCGCCCCCCACGGCCCGATTCTGGTGAGCGCTGCATGGGTGATTCTCAATCCGCGGATGAATTGAGCCTTCGGGGAGCTTGCGAGCTCCTCGATCGACCGGCGGCCTTCGCTGCGATCCCCCCCGGCAGCGCGATCGACGACTCGCAGGCAAGTCATACCGATGGTCACGCGAGCATGTGAAATCCACCGTCGACATGGCGTGTCTCGCCGGTCGCCATCACGTCGTCTCGCATCAGATAGGCGACTTCCAGCGCAAGGGCGCGCGGCGTAGCGTTGCCCAGCGGTGCACGTTCAGCGGCGATCGTCACCGCTCGCTCGAGGTCCGGGATCGCGCCCCCCGCTCGGCTCTCTGAATAGGGCGAGAATCGGATTGCGTTCACTCGAATGCCGTGGGCATGCCCGAGTTCGAACGCCAGTTCCTTCGTGATTCGTTCGAGCGCCGCCTTGGCTACGCCGATGTTGCGATAGGGATGACGGGTGATTCGCTCGGCCCCAAGATAGGACAGCGAGACGACCGAAGCGGAGCGGTTCAAGAGTCCTCCCTCCGTGAGCGCACGCAGCAAACCGATCAATGAGTACGCTGAAATCGACATGCAACCGAGAAACTCGTCTCGCGTCACGTCGAGCAGGGGCTTCACATCTCCACCGCGAATCGTTCGGTCCAGGGCAATCGCGTGCAGAACCCCATCCAGTTGAAGCCGAGAATCAGACAATTCGTTCGCCGCGTCCTTGAGACTCTCGTCAAGCGAAGCGTCGAAGATCACAATCGGAGTATGCTCACCCAATCGATTCCAAACGGCTTCCTGGAAGGCCGCCTGTGAGGCTTCCAGAAAGCCAGTTGCCGATTTCGACAGGACGCTATTGTGGCGAGTCCATCCCAAGCCTGCGCAAACTAACTCCGCCCCTTCGGCCTGAAGCCGTTCCGCAACTGCAAGCGCGAGCGATTGCTCGTTTGCGATCCCCGTGATCAGAATTCTTCGACCTTCGAGTGCAGGTTTCATTTTCATCCTTGAGAGCTCGGCTCGGATCCGTGCAATTCTCGTCGAGACATTGCAGGAGACAAAACGCTGGCGTTGTGCTCGCCGACAGTCGGCGCCTTCGCGGGCGACGCGAGACGTTCGCCATTCACAACGATCGGAAGCGCGAGCTGTTCACAACCCATGTCTTCCGTTGAGAGGAAACCCATCCGCTCCTGAAATTGAGGATCGTCTGCGAGTGATACGGACGTATTGAATGGGGCGATGGTCGTGTCGTAGTCGCGCGCGAATTCGACCCACTCACGCACGCTCCGCTCCTTGAAGATCGATCGCAGTTCGGCTTGCAATTCCACATTGTTTCGAGCGTGGTCTGCATACAATTCGCCGGGCCATCTTTCGAACAGGTCCATCCGACCGAGGCCAACACAAAGATTCCTCCAGAACTCTTGCTCGGAGGCCATCAGCAAGATGTGACCATCACTCGCCTCGTAGGCCTGGTATCGAACGCCCTCCCACATGCCAGCAAGCCCGGCTGGGCGGCGTTCGTATCCGTCCGATGCATTGCCCGTAACCTCGTCACCAGGCCGGAGATAGGCCCGTTCCGTCTCGATTCGATACCAGTCGAGATATGCTGAAGCCTCACTCTGCGCGACCTCGATCTCGCATCCCTCGCCGGTCTCGCGTGCTTTGAGTACGCCCGCGAGAACAGCCATGGCGGTCAGCATCGGGCCGACGTTGATGCCGACGTTCGGAAGCTCAGGAGGAATCCGAGCGAAGCCCTCGTCGTCGAGAATCGGTTCGACGATGCCCGACCACGCATCAAAGGCGATCCCATGGCTCGGCAAATCCCGATAAGGTCCCGTCGCCCCGTAGCCCGACAAACTCGCGAAGACGATCTTGGGATTCGCACGCGAGAGCACGTCGAAGCCGAGCCCCAATTTTGCGAGGGAACCCGGTCGCATCCCTTCTAGAACTACATCAGCCGTCTCTACGAGTTTCAGATATTGATCGACCCCCTCCGCTGTCTTCAGATCGAGCGTGATGCTCTTCTTCCCTCGGTTGGTATGAAGATGCAGAAGAGAAACACCGTCGATGATCGGCCAGGTCATCTCCCGGATATAGTCCCCGGCAGGCGGCTCAACCTTGATGACCTCTGCTCCGAGGTCAGCCAGAAATGTCGCCGCGAAACCCGGCAGAAGTACGCTTGACTCGATCACACGCAACCCAGATAGCAAGCCCGCCCGTCGATCCGTCATTCCTGAGAATCTTTCTCGCCCAGGCTACCTAACAGACTTAATGTGCGGACTCGCCGTCGCTCCGTGATGGCCTCCACGTCCTCTTCGACGATCAGCTCATCCGGAACGATCTCAAAAATCCGCTCTCCCTTGCTCACAACTGCGCCTTCACTGTCATCAAAGAGGCTCGCCTTGATCGTGCCGGCGAAGGGCGCAAGAACCTTGTTGAACATCTTCATCACCTCGATGATGAAGAGCGGTTGCCCCGCCTCGAAATGCTCTCCTTCCTCGATGAGCGGCGGCAGATCGGGCGCCTCACGCAGGTAGAGCGTCCCGCCTGTCGGAGTCACGATCTCACTTCCACTTTGCAGCGGCGGCGGTGCCAATGCCTTCACAAGAGCAGGTGCCGTTTCAGAGGCTTCGAACTGGCCCGGCAGGACAGGTTCGAGCCGCTCGTTCACCGTGATCGAATCAAAGTTCGATGCTCGGCCGATCCTTGGGATGATCAACAAAATTTCGAGCCCGAGCTGAAACTGATGATGAGCAACTCGACACCGATCCCAAAGCTGCGGGTTCGGTCGAGCAAACGGCGGAGGCTCGCTCGAGTCAAGAAGCGCACACTGCTCTTCCCAGGTCCCTGCCCCACTCTGCTCTGCCAACTCCGCGTAGAAGTCCAATGCCGCTTGGAGCTCCATTCGGTCTTCTTCCCAGATCGACTCCGAGATGATCTTGTCGTGGCCCGCATCCATATTGAGATACTGACAGAGATCGCTCAGGAACTGGACTGGATTTCGAAGGAACTCGAAATCGACATCCGACGCACGTCGTCCGTTCGACGCACTCCAGTAGCGGCCCTGATGGAGGCCGATGAATCCTGCCAGCGCGTGCGGATCCTCCAAAAGCTTCGCGAGCGGCCGCAGAATGAGGGTCTCCTTGGACCTCGCAATCGCGCGATCTTCATCTGAAGCCATTCGCCTACTCACCACTTCATATGCAAGCTCTAGATCGACATCAGAACTAACATTTTTCAGCGCGCCGACTGCTGCTAGAAACCCGGTCAGAAAGCGCGTATTCGGCTTCATCATCGGTTCAAGTCCGCGTGTCCAGTTGATCAAGCCGCGCTGGACCGCCAGACTCGTTTCGACGTCGTCGCCTCGAATCTGAGTTCTTCGCACAATTTCGGCAAGGCGCGCGAGGTTATGCGCGCGGCTCTCACCGTGACTCAGCAGGAGCGCGATATTCGAATCGTAGGCACCTGCGAGGTTGTAGTAGATGAAGGCGCCCGTGTCGGGATTCCGAATCCCGATCCCCTGATCGTCCCGAATCTCATGAGGAAGGGGGTCAGACCAAGAGCGAATCAGACCACCCGCATGAGGCTGTAGCGCCGCATTGGTCGCATTGACTCGGATTTCCGCGCCCGAGATGTGGCGAAGAACGCGTTCCGGTCGCGGGAGGCGCGGACCGTGCAACGCAATCAGAACCATCGCCTCGATGAGTCGTTCGACGTAGAAACAGTCCTCTGGATCACCGGGGTTCGTGAACTTGAGGCGGTAGGCGAGCTCACTCACCGCATGTTCGACCTGGATTCGAGTGTTCATCTCCATAAAGAAGTGATCGAAACCCTCAACGATGCACTCGAACGTTGAGACGCTGTCCAGGCCGACGCCCTGTCCGAACGCCTCCGCGTCTCGTTCCATGGCTTCGAGGGTGAGCTTGTCCTTTTCCAGCGTCTCACGCTCTGTCCCCTCGTAGCGTGGAATCGCCTCATCGAGGAGTTCTTGAGTAAGCGAAAACTCGAGTTGCTTCTGCTCGCGCATCTGAAGCGAACAGTCTCTACCTCCGAGCGTCACGGACCAGGTGCCGTTTCCAACCACCTGAATCTCGTTATGCCGAGTCGTTTCCAGATTCAGCTCGATCAGAAAATTCCGATTGGATCCCGGCTGCATGACTTTCTGCTCGGCCAGAATCTCCATCACAGCGGGAGGAATCTCCTCGGGTTGGGAAACGACTCGCTGCCCTTTGCCGCCTCCGCCACCGATGCACTTGAAGCGGATGCGTTTCCCTGGGTACGCGGCCCAGATTGTCTCGGCCTCCTTCCCGGCTGCCACCTGCAGTTCTTCGATCGTGACGAGCTCCACATTCGCCGCGTAGCCGACTTGCAGCAGCGCTTCCCCGTTCTCGTGCGCATCAAGCTCAGGGTCCCAACTCCAGGCGAGATCGTGCTCGCTTGCGAGGTGTTCGAGGCCTTCTCGGTCGAGAACTCGGCTAAGTAGTGCGAGCGCCGAAACGTTGTCGATTCCAGGAATGACAGCATTCCCAAGGCTCCTGGCAAGCTTCTTCGCCTCGTCCTTCGCGCCGGCCCTCCGAATCACGGATGCCGACGGTCCTAGAAAGCCAATCCCTGCGTCCTCGAGCGCCTGAATAAAGTCGGCCTCTTCCGCCATGAACCCGTAGCCTGCAAAGACATGGGTGTACTCGTTCAAATTCGCGATCTCGACGATTCGCTCGATGATCCTAAGTCGCTCTTCCTGTCCGGCCCCCATGTAGTCAGGGACGCGATGCACGTTGTCCGGCCAACGCAACGCCCGAAGCTCCGGCGCGAGGCATCGCGGATAGACGATCGAGTCCTTTTCGGACAAGAGCATTCCGTACTCGCGAACGCCGATCTCATCAAAGACCTGAAAGGCCTCGAGTCGGACGGGACCACGGCAAACAACAAGGACTTTGATGTCGGAGAGATCGAAGCTTCGGATCCAGTCCGAGGTCGCCGCTTCGGCTTTCAGTAGCTGTAGATCGGCACCAATCACTATTCATGCTCCCTTTGTGGAGTCGTCATCGGACATGGTTCATATTTAGACATCAGGAAGTTCAGCTGTGCGGCGAGGACTCTCCGACTTTCGCCAGGCATCACGATGCTCGAGACGGACCCAAGCGCGAGTGCTTCCTTCGGGTTCATGAGCTCACGTTCGTATCGTTCGGACAACTGAGCGAGTGCACGCTGCCGCGCCTCGACCGCTTCCTGTTCACCCCCCCCGGCCAATGCCTCACGGGCAGTTCGTTCAATCTCGTCAAGTTCCTTCTTGTAGACGAAGTTTTTTCCGGCGGAACCCATGACCGCGATGCGAGCCATCGGCATCGCGAAGACCCGGTCGGCGCCAGTGAAGTGCGAGTTCCAGCTGGCATAGGCGCCACCAAACGCGTTGCGCAGAATCATCGTCATTCGCGGCGTTCGAACATCGATGATCGAATCGAGTAGGCGTCTGCCCGCGGCGACAATGCCGCGACTCTCCTGCTCACGACCCGGCAAAAACCCGGTCGTGTCTTCAATGAAGATGAGCGGGATATTGAAAAGGTTGCAGAAACGAATGAAGCGCGTGCCCTTCGAAGCCGCGTCGACATCGATCTGCCCGGATGAGTACGCCGAGTTGTTCGCGACGAATCCGACTGAATGGCCACCGAGTCGACCGAAGGCGGTCATCAAATTTGGAGCCCGCTCAGGCTGCAACTCAAAGAACTCGCCATGGTCTACGACTTGTTGAAGATAGAGAGAGACATCGAGCGGCGAGTTCATCCCCGAGACCTTCGAAAAGGTGCGCCGAAACAACAGGTCTTCCTCGGGCTTGTATCGGTCGATCGGATCTGAGGTGGGAAAGATCGGAGCGAGAGACCGATTGTTGTCAGGGAGATACCCAAGCAGTCTCAATGCCACTCGCAGAGAGCCGAGCTCGTCCGCCGTCGTTACGTCAGCAACGCCGGAGCGACTGTGTACTCCCGGACCTCCCAGCTCCTCTGCCGAGACATCCTCTCCGAGCACCGACCGCACGACACCCGGCCCAGTCAAACCGATGAATGTATCGGCCGCCTGGATCATGAACGATCCCTGGCGAGGCAGGTAGGCTCCCCCACCAGCATTGAAGCCAAACATAAGACTGATGCTCGGCACGACACCGCTGATCTTACGAAGCGCGGTAAATGCCTCGCTATATCCGTCGAGACCACCGACCCCCGCAGGCACAAACGCGCCGGCTGAATCGTTCATCCCGATCAGCGGAATTCCCTTTTCGCCAGCCATCGCGATCAAGCGAGCGAGCTTCGCTCCATTCGTCGCATCCATCGAACCCGCGCGAAGGGTAAAGTCGTGACCGTAAACCGCGACGTCTCGCCCACCAATTTTGAGGATCCCAGTAACGATCGAGGCACCGTCGAGATTCGATCCCCAGTTTCTCCAAAGAATGGTCGGCTCCTGGTCAGTTAGGACCTTGAGCCTTTCCCAAACCGTCATCCGACCTTTTGCGTGCTGCACGCGAACCCGAGCAACGCCCCCTCCGCGTAGGGGCTTCTGGGTCAGTTCTCGCCCCAGACGCAGCGCTACCTCGTATTGACTTGCACCAGAGCTACCAAGTGCCTCCTTGGTACCCAGCGCCCCTTCGAAGGGATTCTCAATGAGCGGCCTCTGCCGATGCTCATCGAACGAAGCATTATGGGAGTTCTCGGCTGACATCCATTCTCTCTTTCTAGGCTCGTGCTTCGAGGTTGCCTCTCGGAGCACTCGCATGTCGGCGACGCTTACTTGGCCGACTTCTTCATGCAGGCGACACGAACGGCGTTGCGGCCCCTAGGCCGCTCGACTAGAAGGTGCGAACGTGGCGCTGAAGATCCGTCGATCGAGAACCTCCGCGGCGCGCGCGAACGCGATCGCCTTCGAAGGAGCGCAAACTTCGCTTTCCACCCAAGTCCCGGAGGCTTCGACTTCGACCTTGCAGACCCATTCTCCGGAATTGATCTCATTGAAGCGGATGCTCCCACCGGAGACTTCGTCGCCGAAGTTGCGCAGCAAATATCCCAGCGCCGTCGAGAAATAGAGTCTTTCCTCCGCACTGAGACGTTCAACTCGGCTCGATTCATTCGAACTCGAAATGATCTTGACCATGATGTTCTCCTCGTATTGGCGGGAGCATCTACTCACTCCTACTCGATGAGGATCACTATCGGCTAGATATTCGATTCCGTAAAATAGATAGTTTGATACAAACCTATCGGCTATTCCGATTTATCGAGAATTCCAAATCGATGCGGATATTCGGTCGATGACAGCTCAGAGCGGCGCTCTGTATGTTGCGATGCCTAGCCCAGAGTTCGTAGAGCCTGGCGGTCGAGGCTGTGAGTCAGCCTCCAGACTGCCCACTCCAGCGCTTCTTCGAGGCTAGGAGCGATCTCCTCGAAACACCGGGAATCCCCACTCAGAGCGTAAACTGAGATCCTGCAGCAGATCTCTTCCTTCCTATTCCGCGCACCTACGAAGCTAACCCGGACCGACCGAAACCGTACCGAGCGACTCCCGAGTGCGATCCGAATATGACTATCGACAGAGGCGCGCAGTGCCGGCGAGAGCTCAGCCTCGTCCGACTCGATTCTGAGTTTCATACTCACCCCAACTCACTGATCGATTTAGTTCGATATTCTCGTTTCATCTCGTCTATTCTTCGAAAAAACCAATACTTCGAGGGACGCGATGGACTGGCTCAACTATCACCATCTTCTCTACTTCTACACCGTTGCCCGCGAGGGGAGCGTCACGAAAGCTGCGGAGATACTGCGACTCGCCCAGCCGACGCTCAGCGGTCAGATCCGGAAACTCGAAGAGTCCTTCGACGAAAAGCTCTTCTACCGTGAAGGTCGCAACCTTGCGCTTACTGAGGCCGGACAGCTCGTCTTCCGCTATGCCGAAGAAATCTTCACCACCGGGGAGGAGATGGTCGACGCACTTCGAGGTCGTCCAACGAATCGTCCCGCCAAACTGCTGGTAGGCGTCGCTGATGTCGTCCCGAAACTGATCTCATATCGACTCCTTCAGACCGCGCTCGAACTCGAGGAGCCCGTGCAGCTTGTACTTCATGAGGGCAAGGCCGATGAGCTCATTTCGGAGTTGAGCACTCAGCGATACGACATGGTGCTAACGGACGTTCCGTTGAATCCCAAGGCAGTTCGCGTTCGCGCCTACAACCATCCGCTCGGAAGTACGGGCGTCAGCTTCTTCGCCGAGCCCAAGCTGGCCCGCAAGTATCGACGAAACTTTCCGATGAGCCTCGACGAGGCGCCGATGTTGATGCCCACGCCAAGTGCGTCGCTTAGACACTCTCTCGATCAATGGTTCGAATCCCTCGACATCAAGCCCCTGATCGTGGCCGAAATCGAGGATACGGCCCTCATGAAAGTCTTCGGTCAGCACGGCACCGGAATATTCGCCGCACCGAGCGCAGTCGCCTCCGATGTTTGCAAGAGCCACTCGGTCGTCATCGTTGGGGAAACCGAAGAAGTCCGCGAGCACTTCTATGCCATCACGGTCGAGCGCCGGATCATGCATCCCGCTGTCGCGGCAATCGCCGACGCCGCTCGAACGGGCGTGCTTGCATAGCGGCGAGGCGAGACTGACTTCAGCCATCGAGTGCGACCACGCGCGCGCGATAGTCGGCGAGTGCCTGGAAGTACATTTTTTGGGCAAGCACAAGGTCTTGCGCGGCACTCGCCGCTTGAACCTCTCGGATATTCACGTCGATCAAATTACTGAGACCGGCCTCCAGCCTGCGCAATTCTGCGCTGCGGAGAACTTCGGCCAGCGCGACGTTTTCACGAGCCTGGGTCGTCTGATCGAGAGCCGATGACAACCCCTCGAATGCGATCAGCACGTCTGTCTCCACTTGATCTCGTGTGTATTGAATACGTCGATCCAGCTGATCGAGTCGCGCTCGTGTCGCCCCCAAGCGTCCGCGCGCGGCGCGAAACTGAACAGGCAACTCCAATCGCATACCGACCTTCACTTCGGTCGAACTACGCGACTCCGCCGACAAACTTCCGACCTCATCGATTCCGGGGCTCGACCGACCAAAGTCTCGCGAGCCTTCTAGGACGAGGTTCAGGTCGGGTAAAGCGTCGTTGCGTGCGACCTCGATTTCGACCGAGCGCTTCTCTCGCTCGAATTCGAGCTTGCGAAGCTGAGGGTGTGCATCTCTCGCGCGACCGAGGTCACGTTCAAGAGTCGCGCGATCGATCTCGTACTCAGGAGGAAAGAGGGGCGGAAGCCTGGACGCGTCGACCACGATCCGCCTGCCCTCATCCGTACGCAAGAAGAGCGATAGGATGATTGTCGCCTGCCGAAAGTCGCGTTCTGCTCCCCGCAGACGTGCGCGCCGCTCGACGACCAACCGCTGATTGTCGCTCAGATTGATCCGAGCCTCGCTGCCCCGGTCGACCCGCCGCGAGATTTGCGCCTGACGCGCTTCCGCAACTTCGACGAGTGCAGTCGTGATCTCAACGATCTTCCCGCTTGCGACCCAATCCCAGTACGCGATCGTGGCGTCGCGAACGACGTCGATCCGCGCAAGCTCAAGTTCTGGCGTTAGGCTCTCGACATCGATCGCTGCCTTGCGAAGTTCCGCGCGAGCCTGATCAATCCGGCCGCTTCTAAGCAGGGGCAGCTCGATGCCCGCACTGAACTCCCCCGATTCGTCGGTCACGCTTCCGCCGTCATAAGACGCCACGCCGCGATCACCGTATCGATACTTTGCGTAGAGCCGAGCTCCCCAGAATGTCGTCGGCTGTTCGAGCGAGACCGACGCGGCACGATTCTCATAGAAGCCCATCGGCCGAAGGTCGCCGCCCAAAGAGAGTTGCGTGTCGAAAGCGCCCAAAGCGCTGCGAGCGAGCTGACCGCGCACTTCCGTCTCAAGTTGAGCCGCCTGAAGCAAAGGAAACGAAACCTCCGCCGAAATCAGCACCTCTTCAAGCGTGAGCTGTCGAGCTGATTCGAATTCGCGGGACGCGTCGGACATCCCCAACGCCGAGCCAACGGCAGCCGTTGTCAGAAGAAGCATCGCAGCAGCAGAACGCGCAAGGCGGATCATCGGTCGCCAATCCCTGTGTTCGCACCCGACGCATCGACCGTTTCGACGGATGGAGGAAAGCCATTCGCCTGTCGCCAAAGCTCGAAGCCGAGGCTGACCTGATCGAGCAGCACAAAGCCATTCGCACGCACGCCCTGACGAAGGAAGTCCCCTCTTGGCCATGGGTCGTCGGCCGGATCCGGAACGATCAGTACTCGGAACCGTCCGCGTCCGTCGTCGGTCGGATCCACGAGGGACACGATGCCGCCGAAAGTCCCGACCGCGACCGAAGGCCAGCCGGAAAACTGGACAGCCGGCCAGCCCTCGAACTGAATCCGAACCGAACGGCCAGACTCGATCAGGGGAACATCGTTCCCGCGCACCCAAAGCTCCACCGCTCTGCTCTCCGTATCGGGAATCAAAGAAACGAGTGGATCTCCGGCCTTTACGAGCTCAGCCCCCGGCGCTGCCAGTAGGCGAAATATGGTCCCTGCACGAGGCGCAGTGATCAGCTGTGTGTTCTGCTGCGCGATGCGCGACTCAAGGTTTGCCAGCCGCTCGGAGAGCGCCGCGACTTCGACGGATGCAGCCTCCCGAGCGCCCCGTGCCGACTCGAGCCCTGCCGTCGCCTCTGTCCCAGTTCGTCCCTGATCCGCCTTGCGCACCTCGAGCGTGCTGCGCGCAGCCTGAAGTGACTGCTGCGCCTGGGACACGTTGGCCTGAGCTTCCCTGTAGATGCGCTGGGCAACTTCAAATTCGAAGCCCGAGACGAGCCCTTCTTCCGCGAGTTCTTTCTGGCGACGGTAGTTGAGTTCAGACTGCTCAAGCGCTGCCTGAGCGCCTTCCAACGCGTGACGTGAGGAACGAAGGGACGCTTCCGCGACGTCGACCAGACTGCGTGCCCCCGAAAGCGCCATCTCCCGGGCATTCGTCATCGCTTCAATCTGCTTGCCGTATAGCTCCACTCGCTCGCGCGCAGAGGAGAGCTGACTCTCGAGCGCTTTCCGTTGTGTTTCAAGACGCTCGAGAATCGATGGGTCATTGTCGACGATCTCGAGGATTGGATCTCCCGCATTCACAGTGGAGCCCTCGATGACCCATGCTTTGCGGATTCGGCCACTTACGGGTGCGGCGAGGGTCTGGACGCGGTCGAACGGGGCATAGGCGACGACTCGTCCGGTTCCGAGCACCGTCTGTTGCCAAGGCGTCACGATCAGAGCGAGCAATGTGATGGCCGCGGCAGCAGCAAGTCCCCAGGCCAGATTCCGCAGAGCACGCGGACTCTCGACCAGATGGATCGCCGAGAGAGGTCGCTCGGAGCGACCCGCGACGGACGTCGTCCGTTCACGCATTTCCGATCTCCCCACTCTCTACGCACGAAGCGTTTGGACTTGTTTCGCCCAATGCCACGAGCCGCTGGCAACGGTTTGATACGACGCCGTTTGTCGCGGCGGCAAGGACTGACCAGGGTGCATTCGAATCAAAGAGCGCATCGAGCGCACGCTCCATGGATGGGTCGTCCATTCCGGCAACCTGCAGGTCAAGCAAGATCACACGAGGGCGCGCGATCAGCGCGCGTGCGATCTCGATTCTCATCGCACCTAGCAATCCAAAAATCCCGCCACGCTCGTCGATCTGTGTCTCAAGAGCATCAGGCAATCGCCTCACCTCATCGAGCATCCCTACACTTGATAGAGCGAGCTCCGCATCCTCGATGCTGACTTCCAATCGGCCCAACGCGAGGTTTTCGAGGATCGTTCCCGGGACGATTTGCGGGAAGCGAATCAGTGCGATCCGGTTCCGTGCGGCCTCTGGGCTCATATCCCGAAGGTCGCGACCGTCCAGTGTGATGTAGCCCTTGGTGGGGACGCGTATCCCGGCGACGAGATCCATAAACGCGCTGAGACTCATCGCCGAGTCGGACACAAGACCTACCCGCTCTCCGGCCGAGAATTCGACGGAGAAGTTCTCGACAACCGACCTCTCGAAATGCGTGAGTGAAATTTCTGTGCACGAAATATGGGCGGCGTTTTCACGATCACTGGGCGCTGCGTCGGGCCCCGACCTCTCCAGGGGAAGGTCGAAGAGCTGGCCCACCTTGTCGACCGCCGCGAGTAGGTCGTAGAAACTCTCAAAATGTTTCGCTAGGCGGGAAAACGACGCAACAACAGACGCAACAATGATTTCCGAAGCAACGAGCTGTCCCAAGGTCAGCTCGCCCACTACGACCAAGTAGCCCCCGAGCGCAAGCAAGCCGGTGTTGACGATGACCTGCAAGCCAAGTGCAGCAATGAACTGACGAAAGACCGTGCGGTAATGCCACCGGCGGGCGTTCACCCATTCGGCAACGAGTCCGTCGGTCCGCACTTCTGCGCGGCCTCGTCCTGCAGATGTGCGGAACGCCGTCGGGTGGCGCACCAGTTCTTCCATCCAAGCTGCGATCTCGTATTTGGCCGCGGACTCCTGGATTGCCGTCGCCGGAGCGGTACGTCCGAATGAAAACGCAACGAGGGCCATCGTCCCGAATAGGAAGATGCTCAACGCCAACATCAGGGGGTGATAGAAAGAAAGTACGAGCAACCCCGTCGCTGTCTGCAGTAGGACCGCGCTCCCCTCGAGCAGAAGTCTCGCCCCGGTCTTCTGTAGTGTGACGAGATCGAAGAATCGATTCACGTAGGCTGGCATCGCACGATCTTCGAATGCGACTTCGCTCACCCGCGGAAGACGGCTCGCGAGATCGAGACAAGCGCGTACAAAGATTCGTTGCTGCAAGATCTCTGCAAGGAATGCCTGAAATGCCGACAGAATCGCCGCAATGCTAAGTCCGATCAGCAAGAGCACCGCGAGAACGACCACGGGTTGTACCAAGCCGCCGAAGGCCACTGTATTGACGAGCTGTTGGACCGCAACAGGGATCGCAAGGCTGAGCAGGCCCGAGAACGCGGCATAGAGAAATATCGCCAAGACGTCGGAGCGCTCGGGGTGAACAATCGAAAGCAGCCGAGCGAAGGGGCTCACCTTCGAGTCACCTCCTCCATGAGGCGCGCGTCCTTCTCCGAAGAGGGCGGCTTCGATTGCAATCCATTTCCTCCGATCTGATCCCTCAGACTCCGCCGCAACCTCAGCGGATAGAGCCTTGCTCTCAACCCATTCCGGAGACTGATCTGTACGAGCGATACGCACCCGCCCCCGGTCTCGCTCGAGGAGAGCCAGCCAACCGAAATCAGCGGACCAGGTCACGAGCGGCTTATGCCGACCAAGCACATCCAGTGCATGCTCGAGGTCGGCTTCAACCTCTCGCATCAAGAAATCCGTACTCGAAAGTTGATCCCTGAACGCTTCCAGCCAATCGGACCAGTCGGGTTTGATCGAGCGCCTTGGCGACAATTGTGAAGGCTCGGTCGCGAGAATCGACCGCTCCCCCATCGCAGTGCGCAAAATCATTCGAAAGCCCACCGGAAGCTCGAACCGGTCAACCGGCACTGCTGTATCCCCATCCGTCATGATGCAGAACTTCGGCATGAATGATCAATCTGTAAAATAGATACTTTGATGACTATTCATCGTCTTTTTCGAATCCAATGTCGGCCATCGATCCAGCGGTCGAGCTTCCTCCACCCCTCGCAGGTTCCCGCCGCGGCCCGGCTCACGGGGAGAGCCGATGCGGGAAACCGGATACCAGACCCTGTTCAATGTTGTTCCCTCGACGTGCGCGGAGCGTCGCTCGACCGACGCGGTCAACGATCTCATCGCCGGATCGGTCATGGCAGGAAGTCGATCGATCGCCCCTGATAGAAAATGTCGAGCTTTGAGGGCAAGCGCCCCGCGTACCGCGAGCGCCCTAACCTGCGCGAACTCAACATCTCGGTTGACTCGGCAACGCACGCGCGCGTCCGAGTCAGCTCCCCGCAGCCGAGCGGAAGCGAACGCGCGCCCCAGATGTGCGGGCGAAGGGTACGGTCACCTCTGTCGAAATTTGGTGATGCCCGTCATGTGACGTAGGTGCCGCGCGGTCGACCACCTGGGTTCGCCCTAGGAGGACCGTCATGAATCGAGCTCTGAATCTCCGATTCTGCACCAGACGACATCGGCCCAAAATGCGTTCAACCGTGCGCAAAAACACCCTCGTGTTCGGGATCGTACTGGGGCTTGTCGCTAGCTGCGCACTGCCTGCATGGAGTTCGGACCTTCGGTCCGCGACGGCGATGCAAAGTCTCGACCAGCAGGTCCAGGACATTAAGTCGGATGTCCTCTCGATTGCTGCCGAATTGCGTGCCCTCGAAGAACAGCTTCTCAATCCCTCGAGCACGCAAGTTTCGGTCTTCGTCGAGCTTGGAAGCGAACAGGACGTCCAGGTCGATGCCGCACACGTTTCGATCAACGGCGAGACCGTCGCGCACCACGTCTATACGCACAGCGAGCTTGCGGCGCTCCAGAAGGGCGGGGTTCAGCGCCTCTATACCGGCAATCTGCGCGAAGGCGAGCACACGCTTCGCGTCGAAGTCGAGGGGCGCCGCACAAGCACAGGCCGATTTGATACGACCAAGGAGTTTGTGCTCCACAAGGAGGTCGGCCCCAAGAAGGTCGGCGTCACGCTCAGCGACTCGCTCACCGGCGGCGCGCAGGTCGCGATCGCGGACTGGTAGGCAGTCATGCCGAGCTTCACGTGCAGGAAGGGACTCGCGTCCTTCGCGTTCTCCACGTTGGGATCGCTGCTATTCGCCCTACCCGGCGCAAGCGACGATCGACCTGCGGACCAACACTTTCGCGAGGCGCTCTTCTATGCGCATCTCGGTGATCCCCTCAACGCTTTGGCGCGGCTCGATACGGAGCTTGCCCTACACCGCGACGTTGACGAACCTCAGCTTGACCTATTGCATCATGACTTGCCCCATGCCGAATTCGCCGTCGGCGATTTCGAGCTCCAGTACCGGATGCACCAACGCGCCGGTCGCGCCATGGCTGCTGTCCTGGAAGCAGACGTTCCCCCGCACGTTCGCGCCGATGCGATTATTCGTCTGGCGCGTCTCCACTCCCAGCACGGCGCGCCTGCCCTCGCGCTCGACACGCTTGACCGGCTCGAAGAGCCTCTCCCGGATGCGCTTCGGAATCGGGGCGACTTTGTCCGGGCCAGTTCCCTGATGGCGCTCGGCCGCTTCGGCGACGCCGCGAAATCGCTTCGACGGCTGCGCGGCGACGATCCACTCACCTTTTTTTCCGAATACAACCTGGCGATCGCCATGCTCGGAGACGAGGAGCCGATCAAGGCCGCGCGCCAGCTCGACCGCACCGGTAGACGACGAGCGACAGATGCGGAATCCGAAGCGATTCAGGACAAAGCCAATCTATTGCTCGGCACGCTGCTCTTTGAGTCCGGCGAGTTCAAGCGCGCCAGCGGCGTTCTCGATCGCGTTCGAATCTCGGGCATCTATTCCAACGAGGCGTTGCTGCGCGCTGGCTGGAGCGAAGCTTCCGCGACCCGCTTTGAACGCGCGGTCGTGCCTTGGTCGATCCTCGCCGAACGCGACCCGACAGACGAGGCAGTACAGGAGGCACTTCTCGCCCTGCCCCACGCCTACGGTCAACTCGAAGTGCACGGACGCGCGGCGCAGCTCTATGAACAAGCCGCCGGCCTCTTTGGCCAGGAGCTCAGTAAGATCGACGCGTCGATCGGAAGCATCGAAGACGGAGCCTTTCTCGCGATGCTCGATGATGAGCGGGTTCGACTCGACCGAGACTGGGTTCTTCGCATGCGCGAAATGCCTAATATGCCCGAGACCTTCTACCTGGCCTCGCTCATCGCATCGAACTCCTTCCAGACGTCTCTGCAGAACTACCTGGACTTGAGCGATATGCGGCGCCATCTCGTCGAGGGTCAGCAGAGCCTAGAAGCATTCGAGGGACTCGTGCGCTCCCGGCGTGCCTACTACGAGCCACGACTACCGGCGATCGATGAAGCCTTCCGCAACATCGACGCCCGCCTGCGCCTTCGGCTCGAACAGCGGGCGCTGCTCGAATCGAAGCTCGAGGGCATGCTGACACGCCCGGCACCTCGCCTCCTTTCAACCGGGGACGAGCTCGATGTCGATGAGAAACTCGCCTCGATTCGCGCGCGGCTCGGCCAGGGTCCCGAAGCCGATGGACTTCAGCGTCGTCTGAACCGACTCGAAGGTGCAATCACCTGGCGACTTGAAACCCGCTACCACGACCGACTCACCCAGGTCAACGAGGCCCTCGACGATCTGTCAGCGGACGTCGAGGCCGCGCAAGTCGAATACGATCGCTTCGTCCGCGTGCGGCAAGCCGCGCAGCACGGACATGTCGGATTCGACCCCAAGATCATCGACCTGCGTTCCCAGATAGGAAGCGCGATCAAGCGAATCGACGATATCCGAGAAGCGCAGGGCCGAATGCTCGAGCAGGTCGCCAAGCATGAACTTGCTAAGCGACGCGACAGACTCAAGGAATACCAGAACAAAGCTCGCTTTGCGTTCGCCGACAGCTACGACCGCGCGGTCAAAAAACAGGCTGCAGCCCATCGAGCAGAGGTGGAGCGATGAATCCACGCGCTCATCCAACGTTGAAGATCCACCTCCTCGCCACGTTCTTCGTAGCGCTCTTTGTCGCAGTCGCCATTGCGGGATGCGCGGGAATCGGCGGCGAAGCCACCCTCGCCGACCTCCACCGACGGACCCCAGACCTGACCGAAGTCGAGGTCGGCGATGGTCTCGCGCAAGCGATGGAGGGCTATCGCCAGTTCCTCGAAGACGCACCGGAGTCGGCGCTCACACCCGAGGCAATGCGTCGCCTCGCCGACCTCGCGCTTGAAAAATCATACGGGAGCCTTGGGATTCAGCCTAACAATGCGGGGAACAACAGCATCGGAATCGCTCTGCCGCGGCCCGAGGTCGCGGTGCTCCCCGAGCAGACGGCCGCGCACCCAACTTCCGTCCCAGAGCGCGACTCCGATGGCCAGCTCGAGGCGCGAGCCATCGCAAGCGCACCCGTGGCTTACGCAGAGTTGGCCCCCGACGAAATCGACCCCGCCATAAGCCCCACGGCGGATGCGGGCCCGGTCGAAGCCATCGCCCTCTATGACCGAATCCTCGAGAACTACCGAGACTATCCCTATGTCGATCAAGTCCTCTACCAGAAGGCTCGGGCGCTCGACGAACTCGGACAGGTCGACCAAGCCGTCTTGGTTGCCGACCAGCTAATCGCCGAACACCCAGACTCTCGACACCTGGACGAGCTCTTGTTTCGTCGAGGCGAGTATCACTTCGTCCGACGCCGCTTCATGGATGCCGAGTCCTCGTACGCATCGATCGTCGAACTCGGCCCCGCGTCCGACTACTACGAACTCGCACTCTACAAGCTCGGCTGGAGCTTCTATAAGCAGATGCTCCTCGAGGAGGCCCTACAAAGCTACGTCATGCTTCTCGATCACAAGGTCGCCGCAGGCTACGACTTTGACCAAAGCGAAGACGAAGCGGAAGCCCAACGCGTCGAGGACACCTACCGGGTGATCAGCCTCTGTTTCTCGGAGCTCGGCGGGTCGGACTCGGTCAATGAGTTCTTTGATGCTCAGGGACCACGACCCTACGAACACCGTATCTATCGCGAGCTAGGCGAGTTCTTTCTCGACAAGCTCCGGTATGCCGATGCCGCGCGGACGTACCAGAGCTTCATGGCGCGCTATCCGATGCACGTGATGGCGCCGCGCTTCAGCATGCGTGTCGTTGAGATCTACGAAGCCGGCGCATTCCCCAAGCTCGTCCTCGAGGCAAAGCGCGCCTTCGCAAGCGACTACGGTGTCGCCGCATCCTACTGGCAGCATAACGACATCCAGAAGGCGCCCGAGACCCTCGCCTACCTCGAAGCCAACCTGCGCGACCTCGCAACACACTCTCATGCGCTCTACCAGGAGCCCGACGAAGCCTCACGACGTCCCGCCCACTTCGAGGAGGCGAACCTTTGGTATCGCGAGTATCTCGCGTCTTTCCCGACGGGGGCAGACACTCCGGGAATCCATCGTCGCTTCGCTGACCTACTTCTCGAAGACGAACGCTTCGCGGAGTCGGCGGTTGCCTTTGAAACCGTCGCCTACTCGTACCCGCCGCATGAGGGTGCCGCGGCTGCGGGATATGCCGCCGTCTACGCACGGCGTGCCGAGCACGATCGCGCGCCGAGCGAGGCTGCGGACACTGCTCTCCGTTACGTCGTCGAGAGTTCACTCCGATTCGTGGCGGCCTTTCCCGCCGACGATCAAGCTGAGCTCGTGCTCGGCGCGGCCGCTGATGACCTCTATTCCCTGGGTGATCATGGCACCGCGATTGAGCATGCGCGTCGACTGATCGAGGACTACCCCGAGAGCGAACGCGAGACGCTGCGCGGAGCCTGGCTCTGTGTCGCCAACGCTTCCTTCGACAGCACGCTCTTCGAAGACGCCGAAACCGCATACGTTCAAGTCATCGCTCTCTCCACGCCCGAAGATGAAGACGTGACAGATAGCCTCGCGGCCACGGTCTATAAGCAAGGCGAGCTTGCCAATGCGGCTGGTGATCCACGAAGTGCCTCCGCGCATTTCTTGCGCATCGCTGCCGTTGCGCCCCACTCAACGATTCGACCGATGGCTGAATACGACGCGGCCGCAGCTCTGATCACACTCGAGGACTGGACGGCCGCCGCGGTCGTGCTTGACGCGTTCCGCGCGAATCACCCGAGCCATTCACTTCAGCGCGATGTGACCCGGCAGATGGCGCACGTCCGACAGGCGGACGGAGATCTCGCGCTTGCTGCCATCGAGTACGAACGGGTCGCAAACGAGGCAGAGAATCCGGAGGAGCGAGCCGATGCCCTGGCAGTTGCCGGTGATCTACATGAGGAAGCCGGCGATTTACGACAAGCCCTTGAAGTTCTCGCTGTTCTTGTGACGGAATACACGGATCCCCTTGAACGGCTGGTCGTAACACGTTTTAAGATGGCAACACTTCACGGAAAATTGGAAGAAGCAACGGAGCGGCAAGACGCACTCCGACACGTCGTCGCGCTCGATGCGCAGGCCCGGTCGGAACGTACGCCGCGTGTACGTCGCCTCGCAGCCAAGGCGGCGCTCGAACTCACCGAGCCCAGCTTCCATGCGTATGCCTCGCTCGAACTCAATCAACCTTTCGAGCGAAGCCTCGCGCGCAAGCAGCGAAAGCTCGAGCAAATACTCTCCGAGTTCGAGTCTCTCGTCGACTACGGTGTCGGCGAAGTCACGGCTGCTGCAACCTACTATATCGCCGAGTCCTACGGCGAGTTTGGGCGGGCGCTGCTTCACTCCGAACGCCCCGCCGATCTCGCAGGCTCCGATCGTCTCGACTACGAAGACATCCTTGAAGAGAAGGCCTACCCGTTCGAAGAGCGAACGATCAGCGTCCACGAGAAAAATCTCGACCTCGCGCGCACCCGCGTCGCGAATCAGTGGGTCGAGCGGAGCCTTTCGCGACTCGCAGCTCTCTCACCTGGCCGCTATGCGAAGCAAGAAACCAGTGCGGGACCGCTCGAGGCACTCGATACCTACGTCTACCAGCTTCCGAGCCGTCTAGTCGACGCGCTCGTCGCCAACGAAACAGCCGATCCATCAGCTGAAAGGCCGCAGCAGGCTTCCGACGACGAGCCGAGGGTTTCGAACGACCTCGTGGAGCCACTCATCGCGAACGAATCTAGCGGCGATCGCGAAATCGCGATCGCCCCGTCAGAAGACGCCGATGCCCCGCCTCCGGCGGCCATCGACAACTCGATCGAGCCTAACGCCTCGCACCCATCTACCGGGGAGGATTCGTTTTGACTCGTGCACGCGACATACGCATCACGAGGCGTCCCATTCTTTTCTTCACCTTATTGAGCCTTGTGCTTCCCGCGGCGTTTGGATGTAATACGGGATCGCACGGGAAACTGGTGCGCACGGAAAATGGCTTCCGCCTCACAGAGTCCGGGGCGACGCGGCTCGGGACAAGTGCTCGATTCCGGCAGGCGACCGAGTCGCTCGTCGCGAAGAATCTGGATACGGCGATCGCCGAGTTCGAGGCCGCGATCGAAGCCGCGCCCAATCACGCAGCCCCACGCGTGAACCTCTCCATTGCGCTGCGTAAGGCCGACCGACTCGAGGAAGCGGTGGACGCCCTGCGCGCCGCGATCGAAATCCATCCACGACATGTCGTCGCGCATAACGAGCTCGGCATTGTCTACCGCAAACTCGGCCAGTTTGACGAAGCCCGCGAAAGCTACGAGCGGGCCATCGCCCTCTACGACGACTTCCATCCAGCCCATCGCAACCTCGGCATCCTCTGTGACCTTTTCCTTGAGGATTCTCAATGCGCATTGAAGCACTATCGCCGCTACAGCGAAATCTCGCCCGAAGATGCGCAACCGTCGATCTGGATCGCCGACCTCGAGCAGCGCGCTGCTCGCCCGCAATAGCCGGAGAAAGAGAGAAGTAAGAATGAGCCCATCGAACCGACCCATCTTTGTCGCATCAACTGCGTTGGCGATCGTGTGCGCGGCCGCCCCCTTCGCTGTCGCCGCGGAGGACACACCCACCGATGAGGGTGACAAGCACATCTCCGGCATGTCGATCGTCGGCAACGACGAATCCCCGAAGTCCCTCGTGATCGTCCCCTGGAAATCATCCGACCTCGGCGGCGATCTCGATCTCAGCCGACGTTTCGGACAGGATCGATCCGCTCTCGATCCTGAAGTCTTTCGCCGCAGTCTCGACTATCACGAAATTCGTACAGGAAAACAGACTCGTTAGGCCGCAACACGCGGCCCCGGAATCCCGCATCGAACATCGTCCGCAAAGACGCAGTCGATGCGAAGTAGGAGGCAACAGCCATGGACACGTTCTATTCAATCGTCGGATTCTTCATGACCGGCGGCCCATTCATGTATCCGATCCTCATGGTCTTCGCGGTGGGAGCCGCGATTGCCATCGAGCGATACTTGACACTGACCCAGATCACCGCGCGAAACCGCGATGTCTGGTCGCAGGTTGAGCCCGCCCTTGCAGAAAGAGACTTCGATCGCGCCCGCGAGCTCACGAGCGAAGACGACTCAACCATCGGCCGAATGCTCAATATGGGCCTCGACCTCCAAGGCGTCGTACGGCGGCGAGAGGACATCGAGATTGCGATGGACGAACGAATGATGGAGATCATCCCGTCGCTCGAGAAGCGCACGCCTTATGTGGCGCTCGCGTCCAACATCGCAACCCTTCTCGGTCTGCTCGGAACGATTATGGGCCTGATCTCGGCGTTTACGGCGGTCGCGAACGCGAACCCCGCAGAAAAGGCCGATCTGCTCTCCGCCAGTATCTCCGTTGCGATGAACACGACGGCCTTCGGACTCATCGTCGCGATCCCGCTCCTCATCACGAATCAGGTCCTGGTCGCCAAAACAACCGAGATTATCAATGGTCTCGAGATGGCTTCCGTGAAGGCGCTGAACGTGATTTCGGCAAGCTCGAAGCGACGGCAGGAGGCGTAGTCACCGTGACGCGAAGGGGTCGCTACAGACGCGCGAGTGCCCAGCCTACTGAGCTGGACATGACGACATTCCTGAACCTGATGGTCGTGCTCGTCCCATTCCTGCTGATCAGCGCGGTCTTCTCTCGGATCACGATCATTGAACTCGACATGCCCTCCAGTCAGGGGGGCCTGGAGTCGGACGATCCCCAACTACGGATCGAGGTCATCGTGCGCGATGCCGGCTTCGAGATCACGAACGGAAAGGTCACGATTGCCTCGATTCCGCGGGTCGACGACGCCTACGACCTGCGGATGCTGAACGAATTGGCGATCTCCCTCAAGCTCGACCATCCCGAGGCGACCCAAGCCTCGGTCCTCCTTGAGCCGCAGATCGAATACGACCACCTCATCCAGGTGATGGATGCTGTGCGCAGCGCCTCGCTCAATCGCTACGGCGAAGTCGTCGAGGACGAGGATGAGGCACAGGACGAACCCGAAGAGGCGCCGATGCGCGTGGCCCTGTTCACCAACATCTCGATCGGAGACGCACCGTGAGCGCATCTCGACGAATGAAACGAATGTCTCGCGGCCAGCAGACCCTCATTCCGAAGATGAACCTGACCTCGCTGATGGACGTCTTCACGATCCTCGTGTTCTTCCTCTTGGTGAACTCCGCCAGCACAGAAGTTCTCGAGACCCCCAAGCAGATCACTCTTCCTGCCTCCACGGTCGAGGATAAACCGCGAGAGACGGTGGTGATCTTTGTCAGCCCCCAGGAGATCACCGTCCAGGGCGAAGTCGCGATCGCAACGGATGCACTCTTCAACCGAGCGGAACCGACGATCCCGGCGATCGCGGAGCGCCTCGTCACGCTCCGCAAAAGCGTGATCGGGACGAGCACACAGGCCGTTGCCCAGAGCCAGGAAGTGACGGTGCTTGCTGATCGGACTGTGCCTTTCGAGATCGTCAAGCGCGTGATGTCGACCTGCACAGCCCAAGGCTATACCAAAATTTCGCTAGCGGTCATGCAAGCGAGCGAAGAGCAGGCGCTCGCCGGCCGTTAGGTCGAGCGGAACCCAACACCCATGATCGAAGAAACCGACGATCGACAAAGAAGGTCGCTCCGCGAAGAGCTTGAACGGGCTCGCGTCAGTCTGGACGCGACCATCCAGTCGCTTCGCGAGGTCGATGCGCGACTCGATGCCCTGGAGGATGAGCGTCCGCGATACGCGCATCTTGAGGCAGTCTGCTCATCGCTCGAACAGCTTGATGAGCTCGGAGCGAACGATCTCTTCTGGCAGTCTTCAGAATCGAGCCTCGATCCCGCACGACATCTCGAACGCGTCCGCGCGCGCCTCGATGGTTTTGAAAAGGAAATCTCCGAAGTCGAGATGCTGCGCGAGGAATTCCTCGCTGAAGTGGAACGCAAGCAGGACGAAGCCGATTGGGTCGGTGACGAGATCTCTGAACTCGAACGCAAGATCGAGGAGCGCGAGAGCGAATGGGAGATCGAGCGGGACCCGAGCAACATCGTCATCCGCGCTTCGATCATGCCTTGGACGCGTGGCGGAGAGGACGACGCGCGATTCCGCAAGACGCTGTCTCTCTCACTCCTCGCCAGTTTGATCTGCGCGCTCCTGCTTCCGTTGATCGACTTGCCGATTCCGAGCGTAAGCGAGGCGTTCGACGAGCGAGATCGCCTCACACAGCTGATCCGCCAAGAGCGTGAGCTCGTTCCGCCGACCGTTGCCATGGTCGAGCCCACGCCCGCGGTCGAGCGCGAGCAGGATCCCGTGCCACCAAGCGAAGAGCCGGCGCTTGCCGAGGCTGCCCCCTCCACACCGGAGCCTACGAGTAGCTCGCAGCCTGCGGCGCAAAAGCGCGACATCAAAAACAGCGGCATCCTGGCCTTTAGCGAACAGCTCTCGGGACTCGCCGAGGCAGCCGCTGTCGACCGACTCGGCTCGAATGCTCAGATCACAGACGATGGCCGAGCCGCCGCGGACCTTCCGGCTCGCGCGATGATTGCGACACAAGCTGCAGGCTCGAGTGGCGGAATCAATATCGCCGAGCTGAGTCGTGGCTCGGGCGGGACAGGGGATCGCCTTGATGGCGTCGCGATCGCGAAAGCAACCAGCACGATCGGAGGGGGCGGTGGTCACGGCGATCGGCCCCTCGCCGGGGGCGGTCCCTCGGCGTCACGCACCGACGAAGAAATCCAGATCGTCTTCGACCGCCACAAAGCGGCGCTCTACCGACTCTATAACCGCGCGCTGCGCAGCAATCCAACACTCAGAGGTCAGATTGTCCTGCGTCTCACGATTGCCCCCGACGGATCGGTCTCCTTCTGCGAGGTCAAGTCGACGGACATGAAGGCACCAGAGCTCGCGAGTCGCGTGGCCGAACGCGTAGAGACCTTCGACTTCGGCGCAAAGGAAGGCATCCCGCCAGTTACGATCGTCTATCCGATCGACTTCTTGCCAGCCACCTAACGAAAAAGACGGAGAAATCGCAACGATCCGGAGCCTTCAACCAGAATATTCGAACGCTTCCGACTCATCGATTCACACAAACGAACGGACACATTCAGACAAAGGCAAAGCCATCGAAAGATGGCGACGCAAAGTCACCGGTCTACCAGGCCCCGGAACGGGCCTCACGACAGCGGGACCGCCAACGAAGCGAGGTCCCGGTCCACCGGCTCCCTCATTCCGCGCGGCGTTCCTGCTCGAAGTTCCTGACGGAACGAAAGAGCACGATGCAACTCAGGAGACACAGCGGAGCAAGAAGACTCGGCGGGGCGCTAGGCGTTCTCGTCACCGTCTTCCTGTTTGTGTTCTCTCAGCCGAGCGCCGCGCAGCAGATCACCTTCACCTCTGCGACCGCCTCCTGGCGCAACGCACAGGACAATCTTCCCGGAAGCCAACCCGGGGAGCCTGTCATCACCAATGGGATCCCTACCTCGAGTATCAGCTGGGGCGGCGCGACTCCCCAGAGTGGGTATGACGTCACGATTACGATCCCTGACCCCACGATGTTCCCGGTCGCGGATTTCTCGCACCGCAACTTCACAGTGCCCGACCCCTCTCTCACCTCGGTCGAACTCGACTTCGTGCTCGACTTTGATGTCGACGGTGTTCAGACCGGGCCCCTGACCTTCACCTTCACATTTACGCATGAAGAAACGCCCAACAATCTGAACCCTTGTCCCTACCCGACGCCGCCGGGCGAAGGCTGTACGGACCGGGTCATATTCTTCGACTCACCCGCCCCGACGACCTTCACCATCGGCGGGAAGACCTACACGCTCGGGTTGAGCTTTCTCAACCCCTCTGGCGATCCGATCGGCGAGTTCATCACGCGAGAAGGAGGCGTGATCAACTCTGCAGACCTCGATACCGACTTCGAGCTCGTCCCACCGGTACTGGAACTCACGAAGTCCGGCCCTGCGACCTTGACCCTCGCACAAGCGGGAGCCTTCACGCTCGACGTGCGAAACACCGGGCCGAACGATGCGTGGAATGCCACGATTCTCGACCGGTTGCCCGACGGCGCGACCGGCGGCATGTGTGATGTGACGCCGCAGGTGTTAGGGGCCCAGGTCTTCGCCGCCGACGGCATCACGCCCGTCCCGGGCAAGGGCCCGCTGACGGGGGGCGTCGACTACGCCGTTTCCTACGCCGGCGCGCCGACCTGTGAGCTGACTCTGACGATGAACTCGGCGGCTTCCGTCATCGGACCCGATGAACGACTCATCATCACGTATCAGTCGCAGCTCGACGGCGACACACAGGCGGGCGTAACACTCACGAACGTCGCGGGCGCCACGGAGTGGTTCGACGACGCCCCTTCTAACCTCAGCCGCGGGACCTACTCACGAACACTCATCGACGGAACGACCGGTAGCCACGAGGATGCGCACACCGTCGCGACGGATCCGCTCGACTATCTCTTCGAGAAGACGGCCGTCGATCCCGTGAGTGGCGATCCGCTCACGAGCGCGGCCCCTGGTGACACGCTGCGCTATCGCCTGCGCTTCGAGAATCGTTCGCCCAATGCTCTCAGCGGATTCGGTCTCCGCGACGAAGTTGATCGACTGAATGGATCTCCACTCTTCGAGTCCGGCTCGCTCAACCTCGTCACGATTCCGGTCGGCGCCGATACCAGCGGAACGAACGCGAGCGGCGGCAGCGCGGCAACCGGCCTCGTCGACATCGACAATCTCACGCTCGCAGCGGGCGCGATTCTCCTCGTCGAATTCGACCTTACTCTCGCCACACCGATCGCGGACGGCACCCTCGTCACCAATCAAGCCGAGATCACGATCGCCGACGTCCCCTTCGGCCTGAGTGACGACCCCAGCGTGAACGGGACGGCCGACCCGTTCGTCCCGGGCGACGAGGACCCGACGATCCTCCCCATCGAATCGACCCCCAACTTCCTCACCCAGAAGATCTCAACCGATCTCGACGGCGACCCCGCCGTGCTCCTCGCGGGTGAACGACTCCGGTACACGATCACGATCCAAAACATCGGCACCGCGAACGCCAGCGACGCGATGCTCCGCGACGCGATCCCGACGAACACGACCTACGTAGCGGGCAGCACCACGCTGAATGGCGTTGCCGTAGTCGACGCGCCGGGCGGTACCTCGCCACTCGATGCGGGTATTCTTCTCAATGCCCCTGAAGATCCGACCCCCGGCGCGATGCGCGCCGATCCGGCACCCGCAGCGACCAACGTCGCGCGTCTTGAGTTCGAGGTTCTCGTCGACGCGAGCGTGATCGACGGCACCGTGATCTCAAATCAGGCCTTTGTGAGCGCGCCGACGAACGCCGTCCTCGACCAACCCTCCGATGATCCCGGCACGATCATTCCCGACGACCCGACGCGCGACGTCGTCGGCGACTCTCCGCTCTTGTTTGCTCCGAAGAACGTCGCTCTCGTGATGGATAACGGGGTGATGGGTCAGGTCGATCCCGGCGACCGCCTCCGCTACACGATCACCGTCTACAACCAGGGCGCCGTTCCCGCGACCCTCGCCTCGCTCTCCGATGCGGTGCCCACCTATACCGACTACGTAGCTGGCTCCACCACGCTCAATGGCCTCGCCGTTTCCGATCCACCCGGCAGCGATGGCCCGCTCGCGGAACCCGGCGGATTGCCGATCGCCTCTTCGGACCTCACACCACCGCTCCCCGGAGCCGGCGCCGGGATCCTGAGCCCTGGCGAATCGGCGGTGGTCACGTTCGATCTCGACGTCGAAGGGACAGCCCCCGTCGGCGGAATCATCAGCAATCAAGCGGTCGTGGCGACGAATGAGCTCCCTAACACCCTTACGGATGGGGACGGCAATCCCGCAACGGGACCCGAGCCGACCGTCGTCGTCATCGGAGGCGCCGAACAACTCAGCATCGCCAAGCAAGTCAGCGTCGTCGGCGGCGGGCCGGCCCTCACAGGGAGAACCCTCGAGTACCTCGTCACCGTGCGCAATATCGGCAGCGCGCCCGCGACCAATGTCATCCTCACCGACCCGATTCCAGCAGGGACGACCTACGTCGCGAGCTCGGCGACCCTGAATGGCGCCATTGCGGGCGTAAATGAAGGCGGCGGCATCCTACTGACCGCGGACTACGGGGCAACCTACGGCGACTTACCTGCGGGTGCCACCGTCACGCTGCGCTTCCAGGTTGTGATCAATGCGGCGACCGGGACGACGCTCACCAATATCGCCACGGTCATGTGGGGCGCGGCCAGTTCAGCCAACGCGAGCGTCGCCATCATGGTAGGCGGTACCCCCGGCGTCGGAACGCTGCGCGGCAGCGTCTGGCACGACCAAGATTTCGATGGCGTGAATGGCGGCGGGACGGACCTCCCACTGCAGAACTGGACGGTCGAGCTTCTCCGCAACAGCACAGCCATCCA
>Ga0316209_1001059_pt1 | contig 33442 bp, 24 predicted proteins | sample 6monopyrite_MG_FD_204945 | JGI IMG/M metagenome (GOLD analysis project Ga0316209, IMG submission 204945) | Microbial mat bacterial communities from mineral coupon in-situ incubated in ocean water Damariscotta River, Maine, United States -... | ecosystem: Environmental > Aquatic > Marine >...
TACCTTTGTCGATCGGTTGCAAAGAGATCATTGCATCATGTTCGAAATTATCGGAATCCAAATTTAACACCATTGATCCGTCGTAGTCGAATTGGATTTGAGTCACAAAATTTTCATCAAATACCGCAACTCTGGAAGTTCCTAACTCATTTATATTGTTCGGCCAACGGCCTTCCATTTGATAAAATTGCATCATCATTATTTTGAGTGTACTCGCTTCTGATAATACTTTTGCAAATTTTGACTGACGAATGGCTTTTGATGAAAAAGCATCATTGACACTATCTAAAAAGCTTTTTTCTTTTATTTTTGTGATTGATTTTTTCTTATTTTTAGATTTTGTTTTTACTTTTTGTTCTCTTAATAATTCTACGAAGGTTTCATCGGCAAGCAAATTAGTGGTGGCGTTTTCCATTGCGTCTTTAATGACATTTAGCCTAAATTTTCGAATATCTTTATTCCAGTAATTGGACGAACCTGATGTTGTTCCGTCAAACAAAATTTCTCGGGTATTGGCATCTTGCAAACTCCATCGCAAAGTGATTTTAGCCCGCCGTCTATCAAATTCGCTGATATTAAAATCAAAAGGACTTGAACCGGCTTGTGTTTTAAGGTGGTTTTTATATTGGCGCCTGAGATTGGTTACACATAAATGATAAACCAAATCGTCCAAGGAAAATCGTAGAACCAGAGGGTTCTCATAACGTGCTAAGTTTTTATAGAGCGGCTGTTTCATTGAGCTAGAAACCGAATAATTGAGTTTATAAATTGGTGAAACGATGTAGTCAATCATTGAACTCATTCGTGGCAATAACTGACGATGATTTTCTTGCATCTCTTTAAATGTCGCCGGTGAAGGAGATACACAATCCCCGCCAAAATAATAGCTCGTAGTCTTCCTATTAGGATCAGCTAAGGTCCAAAAAGCGTCTGGCCGGACAATGACTAAATGACGATTTGACGAATGTTCTTTAATTTTTGTAGCGGCCAAAGTTGTGACATCGGAAAACGCCTTATTTTTGTCTTTGCCGATATCCTCAACCGCTTCTATATCTTTTGTTTTTTTTTCTGAGAAATGTGTTTTTCCGTCTTTATCTTTCCACTTATAGATTTCGGCAAAGAGTGACGTCTGGAATAAGACTAACAGCCCGACTAATACTTGAATTTTTCTGAAAAACGACATAGCAACTAAAATTCCTTTATGATTGATTTTTATTGTAATCAACCAAAGGCGAGTTGTCATCTTTGCTAATTGAGCAGATTGAATCCAGTCGCCAAAACAAGATCTCTCCGCTGTCGACATATCAGAAATTCAACACCTACTCACAAATTAGACATAAAACCCGAGATTGCCACGTCGCGCTTCCTCGCAATGACATACCTTAGACGTAGAATAAAAAAAGGCCGATTGAATAATCAATCGGCCTTTCTAGCAAGACGGAAGTTAAAACTAAACCGCTTTTTGCAAATCTTCGATAATTGCCGCTAAAAATCTTGCTGCTTCTCCGCCGGTACAAGCTCGATGATCAAAGGTCAGCGACAAAGGCAACATCTTTCGGTTTTCAATGCCCTTGCTGGTCAACTTTAGTTCGCTTCTAAAACGACCGGTGCCTAAAATAGCGACCTGCGGCGGCGAAACCACCGGTGAACCATAACGACCCGCAATTGAACCAAAATTCGACAAAGTGACTGTCGCACCTTGTTGGTCGTCTTGTTTAAGTCCTTTGTTTTCTATTTTATGGCGTAACTCTTGAACCCGTGCTCTAATTTGTCCAGCATCCTTTTTGTCCGCGTCGTGAACCACCGGCACATAAAGTCCATCTGGTGAGTCAATCGCAATACCAACATGTACGTTGGGGTGAATCAACCGTTCAAATTTTTCTCCGTCAAACCAACAATTTAAAGCCGGTTCAATTTTCGAAGCAAAAACTAACGCTCTAACATATCGCGCTAATGAATCTTGTTTCGGCCAATTAGTAATATCGGCATCTTCCACTAAAGTGGTTGGAACAACCGTCGCATGCGCTTTTGCCATACCCATTGCCATAGCGCGACGGACACCGCGAACAGTTTGCGGTTCTACACTGACTTGTACCGTAGGTAAACCGGCAGACGATGCAACTACCGGTGACTTAACCGCAACCGATGTGGTTGAACCGACGGCGAGATCCACATCGGCTTTAGTAATTGAACCTTTTTTACCGCTTTGCTGACATTGTGACAGGGCTACGCCTAATCGTAAGGCATGTGCCCTAACGGCGGGAGAGGCTTTGAAATCCAGTGGATTTTCATTAGCTAAAGATTGACTGGCAATCGGAGCCGAACTAACATCACGAGCCGACTTGGCTACAATAGTTTCAGTCTTAGTTCCAATCAACTTGCCGTCTTTTTTGGCCTGTTTAACATCCGCTTGAGTGATTTTTCCTTCCACTCCTGAACCTGAAACTTGCGACAAATCGACTTTCAATTTTTTCGCTAACGCTTTTATCACCGCGCTTGCTGATTCCACAACCACTTGATGACCGACCTGAACTGCGCCAACCACAGTTGCGGCATCGGCGGGTTTGGCTGCACTTTCGGTAACAGCTTCAGAGTCTTTATCAACTGCCGATGCCGCCGCAACCGAACCAGGCCCACTTTCTCCAAAAGAAACTAATGCCGCGCCAACTTCAATCACATCGCCAGCTTGACCATGTAATTTTGCTACTTTTGCGGCGAATGGTGAAGGTACTTCAACCACCGCTTTGGCCGTTTCCATTTCGACCATTGGTTGATCAAGGGCTAAAACGTCGCCCTCAGCCACTAACCATCGAACAATTTCTGCATCGGGTAATCCTTCACCTAAATCCGGCAAATTAAACACATCAGATACCTGACTAGTCTCAGAGGCAGGACTTTCAGTCGCTGCAGTTTGCTGGACCGCTTCTGTTACTTCTGACGCTGGCGTAGCCGTAGCAGCTTCTTGGTTTTCACCTTCACCGTCAAATTCTACTAATATCGCTCCCACTTCAATTACATCTCCAGCTTTACCGCAGAGTTTAGTAATAGTGCCTTTGTAAGGAGAAGGTACTTCAACCACCGCTTTCGCTGTTTCCATTTCAACCATCGGTTGATCCAAGGCAACAACTTCGCCTTCTTTAACTAACCACCGGACAATTTCTGCGTCCGGTAAACCTTCGCCTAAGTCGGGAAGGTTAAATATTTTTTTGCTTTCAGTATTCATCGGTACTCCACAAGTCGTTTTGCTTCATCAATGATATGTTGAACTTTAGGCATAAATTGTTTTTCTAAGCGGTAATAAGGAATAACCGTATCGTAACCTGATACTCGCCCAATTGGCGCTAATAAACTCATTATTTGCTTCTCGGCAATTTCTGCGGCAATTTCTGAACCAAGAGCGCCAGCTTTCGGTGCCTCTTGAACGATACAGACGCGGCCAGTTTTAGCAACCGATTCCAAAATGGTATCAATATCAAGTGGGCTAACAGTCGCAACGTCGATGACTTCAGCGCTAATGCCTTCGGCCGCTAATTTCTCAGCCGCTTGTTTGGTTTCATGAAGCATAGCTCCCCAACTGACCAAAGTAATATCGCTACCTTCGCGATCAACAAAACACATACCCAGTGGATAGTCTTCACCGTTATCTTCAATTTCATGTTTTTCTATTCGGTAAACGCGTTTTGGTTCAAGGAAGATAACTGGATCGGGATCGCGAATAGCTGCCAACATTAAACCATAGGCTCGCGATGGATTCGATGGAATAACAACCTTTAAACCTGGTATGTGTGCGAATATAGCTTCGGTACTTTCCGAATGATTTTCCGGCGCGTGAATACCTCCGCCAAAAGGTGCGCGAATGACCATCGGCAAAGTTAAACGGCCGCGGGTACGATTTCGCATTCGGGCGCAGTGAGAAATAATATGATCAGCTGCTGGGAAAATAAAACCCATAAACTGAATTTCAGCAATCGGCTTCATTCCTTGGGCTGCCATACCGATAGCGATTCCGGCGATCATCGCTTCTGCAAGCGGTGTATCAATCACTCGTTCTTCGCCAAATTTTTCTTGCAGACCGTCGGTGGCTCTAAAAACACCGCCGTTGATACCGACGTCTTCACCAAAAACGACCACTTCTTTATCCACACCCATTTCGTGGGCGATGGCCATGTTAACTGCTTCGATTAATGTTATTGCGGCCATTATTTTGCTCCTCGTGCAATCGCTAACTCGCGTTGCGCAAGTGTTCTTTCCGGTAACTCTTCATACAAATAATCAAACATAGCTTCTGGCGGATCGATGGGTGTATTAAGATAATTATCAACCGCTTGTTGTACTTCAGCTGCAAGCTCTTTCTGCATTTGATTTTCGTCTTCTGCACTCCAAGCCTTTTTACTTTTTAGATATTTTTGCAATCGGATGATTGGCTCTTTTTTCCAACCGTCATCCAATTCGCCTTCTGGGCGATACCGAGTGGCATCATCGGCGGTAGTATGGTCGCATAAGCGCAAGCTAATGCACTCGATGACTGTCGGGCCGCCACCATTGCGGGCTTTATCAGCGGCTGTTTCAGAAGCCGCCTTTACTGCGACAATGTCGTTGCCGTCCACTTGTATACAATCAACGCCGGCCGCAATGGCTTTTTGGGCATATGTTTCGCAGTTAGTTTGCAATTTACTAGGAACCGATATTGCCCACTGGTTATTATTAATAATAAAAACCACACCCAAGTTCCAAATACCCGCGACATTGAGCGCTTCATAGAAATCGCCTTGCGAAGTGCCGCCCTCTCCAATTTCAGTGAATACACAGCGTTTTTCGCCGCGCATTTGCATTGCTTTGGCAACGCCTGTCGCGTGTAATGATTGGGTGGCGATTGGTACAGCAATAGGGAAATCTTGTTTAGCGACTTGATAATCGCAACCCGCTTCATAACCGCCCCAATAAAGCAGTACCTCTTCCATTTTTACTCCGTGCTGAACCATTGAGGCTTGGCCGCGGTAATAAGGAACTAAAACATCATCTTCAGTCATTGCTGAACCAAAACCAACGCCAATAGCCTCTTGCCCAGTCGCTGCAGGATAAGTTCCCATTTTGCCGGTTCTTTGTAGCGCATAAGCTTTTTGATCGAGAGTTCGGATTAAATTCATATCACGGTAAAGTTGTTTTAACGTGTCGATATCGCGGGCAAACGCTGGCGGAACATCATTGCTTATAAAAGTTCCTTTTTCATCCATAAATTGGAGGTATTTTATTTCGAATCTTGCAACAGTAGTCAAAGTGACGACTCCTTTAAGTTGGCGGAACGCTCTCTTTCGTCGAGACACAAACGAAGATCGGCAGACTCAAGCGTTTAGACTGGGGTAATTTGAGCTAACAACAAGGATATTAATTGTACAATAATCACGCTCAAATCTAGGTGATTTTCTTGGAGGGCATAATATAGCCAAAGAAGCGACTTGTATAGCAAAATCGAACCATTTAGCTTAGTTTTCTCGATTTTTTGCTGCAATTAACGACAATTAGACGAATTTATCGCTTTCTCTGGTCTTACCAGCAATTAAAACTGAAATTAGCTAGGCTTTCTATTGTAAAGTTGCACTGGTACACTGCCTCGCCCCGCACTTAATTTTAGCATTTTATTACCCGTTCAACTAACTTATACTGAATGACTAATAACCGACAAACGACCAAGCTAATAGAAGGTTTCATATAAGAATGTATTCGATCGATAAACCCGCCATTAAATATCGCAAAGATTACCAACCGAGCCAGTATTTAATCCATAAGACTTATTTAGATTTCAAACTCTTTGACGATCATGTTTTGGTTGATGCCAAATTGGAAATTAAAAGAAACCCATTGGATCAAAATGTTTCATTAATGCCCTTGGTATTAGATGGCGTTGAACTTGAATTAATTGATATTCGAATTGATGACAATCCATTGACGGAACAACAATATGAAATTCAAAAAGAATATTTAACCGTTATCGAAGTCAGTGAAAAATTTAGCTTATCGACCCGGGTAAAAATTTATCCTAATAAAAACACTTCATTAGAAGGACTATATTTATCCAATGGAAAATTTTGTACTCAATGCGAAGCGGAAGGATTTCGAAAAATAACTTATTATCTTGACCGCCCTGAAATTATGTCCGAATTTTTTGTCACTATCGAGGCGGACAAAAGAAGCTACCCCTTGTTACTTTCGAACGGAAATCCCATTGAGCAATCACAAGATAGGAATCCACTATCGAGCGAAAACCATATTGCCATCTGGCATGACCCTTTCCCGAAACCTAGTTATCTTTTCGCACTAGTCGCTGGCGACTTGGATTGCTTAGAAGAGTCCTTTACAACGATGAGTCAGCGGACGGTTAAATTGCAGCTATTTGTCGACAAAGGCAAACTCGATCAATGCCAATTCGCGATGAAAAGCCTGATCGAATCAATGAAATGGGACGAGCAAAAATTTGGCCGAGAGTACGACTTAGACTTGTATATGATTGTTGCCGTAAGCGATTTTAATATGGGCGCAATGGAAAATAAAGGACTCAACGTTTTTAATACCGCTTATGTATTGGCCAATGAAAAAACCGCAACAGATGCGGATTTTGAAGGTGTCGAAAGAGTCATCGCTCACGAATACTTTCATAACTGGACCGGTAATCGAATTACCTGTCGAGACTGGTTTCAGTTAAGTTTAAAAGAGGGTTTAACGGTCTTTCGTGATCAAAAATTTAGTGAAGATATGCAATCGGCTGCGGTTGAACGAATCGATCAAGTGAAAATTATTCGCGCGGCGCAATTTGCCGAAGACTCAGGTCCATTAGCTCATCCAATCCGACCCGACTCTTACATTGAAATGAATAATTTTTATACAGTCACTGTTTATAACAAAGGCGCAGAAGTCATCCGTATGATGCATACCTTATTAGGCGAGCAAGGCTTTCGTTCTGGTATGGATCTTTATTTCGACCGCCACGATGGTCAAGCGGTCACTTGTGAAGATTTTGTTAAATCGATGGAAGATGCTAACCACGTTGACTGGTCGCAATTTAGAAATTGGTATCGGCAGGCGGGTACGCCAAGTTTAAAAGTAAAAAAACTGACATCTGAAGAAAAAAATCAAGTGACGAGCATCACTTTTGAGTTTTCACAATCTTGTCCGAATACGCCTGGACAAAGCGAAAAGAAAGCTTTTATGATCCCACTAAAAGTTGCGTTCGTAAACCCAAACGGACAGCCCGCGAGAATCAAGCTTAGTTCGGATAAAAAATGGCACGACGAACTGTTAATTAACATCACGGAATTTAGTCAATCCTTCACGCTCGAAACCGATAGCCGTGATGCAATCCCATCGTTATTAAGAGGTTTCACGGCACCGGTCAAATTAGAATATAACTATTCCTCCGAAGATCTCGCATGCTTGTTTGCACATGATAGTGACTCATTTAATCGCTGGGATGCAGGGCAAACCTTAATGAATCGGTTTTTATTGTCGGATAAAAATACACACTTGGACGGTTTGTTAGAAACTATTTGTGGTGCCATCAAAAAACTTTTAGATGATAAAGAGCTAGATAGTTCGTTAACGTCATTAGCGGTACAGTTACCGAACCTCAATGGTTTAATCGGTGAATCCGAGTCGATCGATTTAGATCGGCTTTTCAAAAACTATCAGAAATTACGAATATCAATCGCTACTCGCCTGGAATCTTATTGGCTTGCAATTTATACTCGTCTTAGCCACGCCAGCGATTCGAACAATAACTCTTCCGCCAGACGATTAAAGAACACTGCTCTCGCCTATTTAATGTTGGCTAAAGAAGATGAACATTATTCCAAAGCTGAATTGCAACAACGAAGTGCCGTTAACATGAGCGACGAGCTTGCAGCGCTTCAAGTAATATGCAATTCAGAATGTGAAAACAAAGCTCAGCCAATCGATCGTTTTTATCAAAAATGGCAAAACGAAGAACTGGTATTAGACAAATGGTTTAGTGCCCAAGTGATGCATAATTCAGATTCTATTTATCAAGCGCTCGAAAAATTATTGCAACACGATAAATTTTCGATTACCAACCCCAATAAAGTTCGCGCCGTTATCGGTGCGTTTGTCGGCAATAATACTCAGCAGTTCCACAATTCTACCGGTGAAGGATACGAATTATTGGCGAAATTGATTATTAAACTTAATGGGATTAATCCAAGTATTGGTGCGCGACTCGCCAAACAATTTGGTCAATGGAAAAAATTCGATAGCAAACGACAAGCCATTATTAGAGAACTTTTAGAGCGAATTTTAACCATCAAGGATATAAGCAATGATATCTATGAAGTGGTGGAAAAATCATTGCATTCATGAAGGTATTTGTGACTTCTCATAATTCATGAAAACTAACTAGAACAAAATAGAAACTAACATAAAACGACACTTTATGCCCCAAGCCAAAATACAAACTATTCATCAGTTATTGCAGAAAAAAGACTTTCGGCAAGCTATCGATCTTGCGGGAAATCTCTACGCGCAATATTCAAACAATTTTGAGGTCGTGCTTTGTTATGGGGTTGTAGCGATGTCTGCCGGTGATGCGGTCAATGCTAAAGATCTTTTCGCCTTTGCCTGTCAACTTAACCCGCAATCCTTCGACGCACAATATAATTTTGCTTTGTCGCTACAAAAAACCAATGACTGGCAATTAGCTATCAAAGCGTATCAACGCGCCGATAAAATTAGGTCGGCGAATCTTTCAGTATTAGCCAATATGGCACTGTGTTTTGAACAATTGCTGCAGTGGCCGCAAGCTCAATCGATTTATGATCAAATACTAACCAAGCATCCTAATAATACTCAAGTTCTGAATAATCTTGCCAATCTTTATCGTGGCAAAAAGGAATATCAACTTTCAAAAAGTACATTCATAAAATTATTGTCGTTAGCGCCAGAAGATTCAAACGGCCTAAAAAATTATGCCCATCTGCTCTCTGAGATGACCGATTATCAACAAGCGATCGCTCATTATTCGTTGTTACAAAAAAGACATCCTAATGATTTGCAGATCGTTCTTTGGATTGCCGATAATTATTTTAAAATGTTAGAACTTGATCAGGCCGAGAGTTCTTATCAACAAGTATTAAAACAATCGCCTGAAATGACTAGAGCATTATTCGGCATGGCCAATGTTTTAGTAAAACGAGGTGAATTTAGAGACGCTGAAAATTACTCCAAAAAAGCGATTTCTAAGAACCCAACTGACCCGTCTTCTATTTATACCCATGCAATGGTTCTTTCTCAACATACTGCCGCAAAAAAACTGGAACAATCAAAGCAATTACTAGGCGATTTAATTGGACAATACTCCGATCATTCTCTCGCTTTCGATTGTCTCTCAAAGGTATTTGTCAAGTTAGGCAATCCACAGGCTGCAATACAGCCGGCTAAGCGAGCTTGTGAGATCGAACCGACTAATATCGACTATAAAATGACGTTACAGGATGCATTTAACCACGCCGGAAAGTTGTTAGAAGCTGAAAAAACATTACAGCAAATTGTCGATAGACAAATTATTGAAAAGCAGCTAGATTTCACCGACGCTTTTCGTCAACTAGGAATCGTACAACTAAGATTAGAAAAACCAGAAAACGCGCTCAAGGCATTGAAAGTTGCAGTGGATAATAATCCAAGAGACCAACGAAGCCTTTCTCATTACGTGATTGCTTTGCAAGCAACACAGCAATTGGAATTAGCGAAAAAAATGCAATCATTCGAACAATTAATTTTCGATGATTTTATAAAACCATCAAAACCATTTTCGTCGCTAGAAGAATTTAACGCGGCACTCGAGCAAGAAATAAAAGCCCATCCAACATTAAAATGGGAGCCCAACGGCCTAGCCACCAAAGGCGGCTATATGACCGAGGACTTAACCGATGCAAAGACCCCGGCTTTATCGTGTTTAGTAACATTAATTAATCGAAAAATTGAACAATACCGTATCGAATTGCCCAACATTGAACATCATCCATTCCTCGGAATGAAACCTCAGCAATTTAAACTACACATGTGGGCCGTTTTGCTGGAAGGGAAAGGGCATGTTGGACCACACATTCATGAAGATTCTTGGATAAGTGGTGCTTACTACGCAAAACTTCCGGCCATAGGTAATGGCAAGGCCAAAGATAAAGAGCCGGATAACTATGAAGGCTGGATTGAATTTGGCCAAGCTCATCAAGAGATCCCCTACACTTTTCCTGAGCAGAATCATCAAATCCAACCACAGGCGGGAAAATTGGTTTTGTTTCCTTCATACTATTTCCATCAAACCATTCCCTATTTCGATACCAACGAGCGAATTAGCATTGCTTTTGATGTAGAAGCGATCAGCTGATTTTGAGCAACATGATATCGAACAGAATATCTTGCGATTTCCGAGGTTTACGCACCCTGTTACACTTGCAAACCTCTTTTATCGCTGTATACTGACAACTTAAACAATCACCAAAATCTCAGATTTAATAATGGAAATAAACTATGGCAATCATTAGCTGCCCCTCCTGTAACCAAAAAATATCCGATAAAGCGAAAATTTGCAGCAATTGTCAATATGACTTGGTTAATAAATCGAGTGCACAAGGACTCAATGAAGAGCAACTTGCATCCAAAAAACGATTGGCGCATATCAAGAGAAGATATTCCCTTCAAATGCAAGCGATGGTAAGCATTATCCTGGTACTTGCAGGCGCGTTGATGTGGTATTTTGGCGGCCGAACATTTTCCAGTTTAGCAGACTATTTTAGCCTTGGTTTACTCGCCGGCGGTGCGGTATTATATCTTGCCACCCGCGTTCGTTTGATTATGTTTAAGAAAGGTAATTGATAACTAATTTTAGCCAAAAACTAAAATTTACTGCTTTTCAACCTAGCTTCAATTCGTTTTAGCATCAGCCGAAACGCATTTTGGCTATCCGCCTGATTCAGCGAGTTACCCATAATCGAACGCGTATCATGTGGGCGACTGTCGTAACTGCGACACTGTCGCCAGTAAGTGTCCATATCTTCTGGGTCCCAACTTAAAATATCTGTATCTTTCGGTAGCTGAATTGTCATCTTTATGTTCCTCCGAGTACTTCGTTTAGTGCCTAAATAAGACCGTTGAAGCCAATATAGCCTCAAAAAGTAATAAAGGAGATGCCAGAAAGTAGCCTTAAAAGGAACAAATATGGCAGAATAAAGGCCTTATTAACGGATTGCAGAACTCTTCTTTATGAAAACAAAACTATTCCGCCATTTGGGGCTCAAAGTGTTTGCAGTCATCGCGCTATTTGGAATCTCTACTAGCAGCATTTCTGCGGTCTATAAATGGACTGATGAAAATGGCAAAGTCCACTATTCTGACAAGCCGTTTGATGAAAAAAGCAAAACCGTCAAAATGAAGCGCCAACGGACCAATGAAGAAATTATTCAAGCGAAAGAAAGAGCCTCATCACTATTAAGACATCAAAACAAAATTCAAGAAATTGCCGATGAGGAAGCACGAGATAAAAAGAGAGATGATCAAAAAAAAGCAAAACAGCAAAGAAAATTAACCTCGTTATGTCAACAAGCCAAACGAGAGATTAGAATACTCAGTCAAGGGCGAGTCACCTATAATACCGATGAGAACGGCAAAAAACACTACTTGTCTGATGCGGAAAAAAACCAACAAATTGCGGCTCTTCAACAACAAATAAAAGAGAATTGTCAAAACTAAATATTATCCGAAAAAAAAGCCCACTAGATTTCGCGGGGCTTTCTGCTCAGTTTTCTCAACTATAAAAAAGATGATTATTAGGCTTTACCGATTATCCTAGACTAATCAGTCTAGTCACGAAAAATCGTCCTCTCGTGCAATCGCAGCCGCTCGAATACTGCTTTGAACAAGAATAAGGAGCTCTCTCAATGCTACTGAGAATTTCGCAAATTCATGTCGGCTACTGGATCTAAAATCCGCGACCATTTGCTGCCAACGAGCCAGTAGATCTTCGTTCTCGATAATCCAGGCAATAATACGTTCTTCAGCCGAGGCGTCATCAACCGACATATGCAATACTGCAACGGACAAACTTCGTTGTTGCCAATCCAGCTCTTCTCTAAAGGTTGCTCTGGCAAATGCTTGCCAATGATTATCAACTGGCTGCATGGTAATTTGTTCGAGGAACCAGTGAAGCTCTAATTTGGCACCTAACTTGTAATACACTTCTCCTACCAATGAGACTTTTAGTCCAGTAAGTTTCGACATTTCCACAATATCGAGCGCCGAAAACATCGTGCTAAGATAGCTCACTTTTGAAGCCAGTTTCTTCGGCACCCCTTGCTCAATCCAAAGGTTAATACCATTTTGAATATTAACAACTTCAGCCTTATCCAAAGCCTTCTTAATATCTTTATGAAGTTCAGCAACTCCTTTCTTGAAATATTCAATACCTTCGTGAACAGCCAAATTTTTCCGTCGATGACGTAAAAACCAACGAGTACAGCGCCGGATCATTCTCTGAGTTTGGTAAAACATATTGTTCTTAACTGTTGCCGGTATCGAATGATCGAGAGATTCGATCTGACTCCAAATTTTCGGCATATCAAATATTTCTTTGGCGAGAGTAAAACAGATGGCGACATCCGAAGTTGACGCTCCTGTTTCATCTGTGGTTCGAAACGCAAAGTTGCTTCCCAAATAATCCACCATTTCATTAGCCAAACGCATCGCGATAATTTCGTTCTTCAGCGGATGCTGTAGCATTTGGCTGGCGTATTTTTTTCGCAGCGCGGTTGGAAAATATCGTGTTAATTCGCCTACGTAGTATGATTCGTTTGAGATTTCTGGCGAGCAAAGTTGCTCTTTTAAGATCATTTTCCCATAGGCCGCTAGTACCGCAAGCTCAGCTCTTGTTAGCCCTTGACCTCGCGCTAGCCTTTCTAGCAATTCTTCATCGCTAGGCAAAAATTCTAGTTCACGGTCAATTTTTCCTTCGCGTTCCATCCAATGGATAAAGCGCATCAACTCTTTCACCATTTTAACTGAACGTTCTTCACTGACACTGATGGTTTGCGCCTGTAAGAAATTTTCTCGTAGAACAATTTCACCGACCTCATCGGTCATACTGAGCAGTATTTTATTTCGTTGTTTAACCGTCATGTCGCCATCAGCGACTATTTGATTAAGTAAGATTTTTATATTCACTTCATTGTCCGAACAGTTCACACCGCCGGCATTATCAATAAAATCGGAATTGCCGCGGCCACCATTTTGCATATATTCGATGCGGCCTAGTTGTGTTACTCCAAGGTTTCCGCCTTCCCCTATAATTTGGCAATTAAGTTCTCGACCATTCACTCGTAAATTATCATTAGCGCGATCACCAACATCGCCATTCGTTTCTGATTTGGCTTTAATATAGGTGCCAATACCACCGTTCCATAGCAAATCGACTTTCGACTTCAAAATGGTATTTATGAGCTTATTGGGCGCCATACTATCGACCGAAACGTCTAACCATTTTTTTATTTCTTTCGTTAGAGGGATCGATTTCGAAGTCCGCGAAAACAGACCGCCACCTTTTGAGATTAGTTCTTTATTGTAATCTTCCCAGCTAGAGCGAGGTAAATTAAATAACCGTTCTCGTTCTACATAACTTTTTTCAGCATCAGGATTTGGATCGATAAAAATATGCAGGTGATTAAAAGCAGCAATCAACTTGGTATGTCTTGAACACAACATCCCATTCCCAAAAACATCACCCGCCATATCACCAATGCCGACAGCGGTAAAATCGGTAGTTTGGCAGTCGACACCTATTTCCATAAAATGTCTTTTCACAGACTCCCAAGCGCCTTTGGCGGTAATTCCCATCTTTTTATGGTCGTAACCAATCGAACCGCCGGAGGCGAAAGCGTCTCCGAGCCAGAAGTTGTATTTATCCGAAATACCATTGGCAATATCAGAAAAAGTGGCAGTACCTTTGTCCGCCGCAACGACCAAATAAGCATCATCCTCATCTAATCGCACAACGTTAGTAGGTGGCACTAGTTCGCCATTGACTAAGTTATCGGTAATATCTAAAAGCGCACTAATAAAAATTTTGTAACAAGCGACCCCTTCCGCCATAAATTCATCGCGGGACAAGCCAATAAGATTTCGTTTACAAACAAAACCGCCTTTGGCGCCAACCGGTACAATGACCGAGTTTTTAACCTGCTGCGCTTTGACGAGTCCCAGTATTTCCGTTCTAAAATCTTCCTTACGATCGGACCACCGCAGTCCTCCGCGGGCAACTTTACCGCCTCGTAAATGAACACCTTCCAGTTTGGGTGAATAAACGAAAATTTCAAACATAGGAGCCGGCTGAGGAATATCAGTAATTCTAGCCGGCGTTAATTTCAATGAGATATAGTTCTTAGGTTTATTGTTGCTGTCCAACTGAAAGAAATTGGTTCGTATAGTCACATTAATTAATTCTAAATAGCGATTCAAAATACGGTCTTGGTCGAGATTCGAGACCATTTCAAGGCCTTTAATAATTTTCTTATACAATGCATTTTCTTTGCGGCCATCTCGTTCAATAGATGGGTCGAATTTCTGATAAAAATAGTCGACTAATAATCGAACGATTTGCGGATAGGCCGCCAAGGTTTCTTCGACATATTGTTGCGAGAAGCTTGACCCAATTTGCCATTTATATTTAGCGTAAGCTCTTAACAGTGCAGTTTCTCGCCAATCTAAAGAAGCGCTCAATATCAGTCGATTAAAACCATCATCTTCAGCATCACCTAACCAAATTTCTCGAAATGCTTCTTGGAATTTATCCTTTACCGCTTCTAGGTTGAGAATATCACCATGGGTATGTTTCATTTCAAAATCGCTAATCCAACGATTAACTCCACCAACAGGTTTAATCTTGAACGGTGTTTCGCCGATCACTTTGAGCCCCATATTTTCGAGCATCGGCATGACTTCTGAAAGTGGTTTAGGACGATTTCGATAAAATAGTTTAAACTTTATTCTTTCTTCTTGATCTTCTTCCTGAGACCGATATAACAACATGCTAAGCTCATTGCTTTCGGATAAGAGTTCCATATGGCGGATATCTAGTACCGCTGTTGGAATTGTCGAATCATCTTGATAACCGGGTTGAAAAGCTCTAGCATATCGATTGATCAGTCGTTTTCCTTCGGCTTCACCGTAGGAGCTAAGCAGTGAATCTTCCAAATTATCTTCCCAAGAACGAGCCGATTGCTGTAAGTCCTTTTCGATAGACAATAGGTTGTATTTAATCATTTCAGCATTTTCAACCGGCACAATAAAATGAATTCTAGAAAGAGCCGAATCTGAAAAAGCCGTGGTAAATTGAATTTGGCCAGTCGCTCTCAATCTTTCGACCAAAATATCAGTAATTTTTAGGCGGATCTTAGTATTGTATATTTCTCTAGGTACATAGACCAAGCAAGAAAAAAATCGGCCATAAGGATCTCGCCGTATAAAAAGTCGAATGATCGGTCTTTCTTGCATTTGCAAAATGCCAATCGATGTTTCCAGTAAATTCGCATAACCCGTTTGAAATAGTTCATCTCTTGGATAGGTTTCTAATATGTTTTTTAAAACTTTTCGATCATGTTCGTAGTTGGATAAACCTGATTCTTTTTGTACCACTAATATTTTCTGTCTAAGCACCGGTATATTCATCGGATTAATATTGTAAGCGGCAGAGGTATATAAACCAATAAATCGATCCTCACCAATAATCTCGCCTTTAGCGTTCACCCGTTTCACACCTACGTAATCGATATGAGCCGGTCGATGCACTGGCGACACCGCGCTTAATTTCGTTAACACTAATAAATTGTCTTTTTTTAATATAAGATTTCTTGCGCCTTTCGGCAAGTCATCCAATTTGTATGCTTTAGGTTGCCATTGAGGTAACTGGTTTAAACCTAATCTAGAGCTTTTCTTGGGCACCAGTTTTGTTCCCGCTTTCGATTCCTTCAATTCATAATAGGTATACCCGAGTAGTGTAAAATGATTGGCGCTTATCCAATCAAGAAAATCGCGACTCTCGGTATTTTTAACGCTTTGTAACTTCTTGGGCAAGTTGGTCATATTGTCAATCGCCATTGCAAGCTTTTCGCACATCGGTTTCCAGTCTGAAACTGCTGCGCTAACCTCAACCAATACTTTTTCTACATTAGCGCGGATCGAATCCAATTCCGATTGTGCTAACTGTCTATCGATTTCAAGTAACATTGGCGTTAATTCTGGCTTTTTGTTTGAGTGACCTGGACGTTGCATTTTGCTAATTCGTCCAGTTTTATCGCGACTGATAGTCATTGGTAAATGAATGTGTAAATGCACACCAACACCCATTCGATTTAGTTCCATACGAATAGAGTCGACCAGAAACGGCATATCGGCATGCACTAATTCAATGACGCTGTGCTGAGTCTGCCAGCCATCGTTTTCAAGTTCTGGCGAATAAACGCGAATTGAATTGCCTGATTTATTTTCTTGGGTAAAACGCCACAAACTCACTATGGGTGAATAGAGGTCATTAGCGGTTCTAAACTCAACATCTCCTGAGGTGATATTGGTACAAAAATATCGAGCGAAGTCGGAAACCAATGCAGCCTGACGTTTGCGAAATTTAGAATTTATCAGTTTTATTACATTCTTAAATAACACACTGTCGTGCGGATTATTGCTGTTTAACATGTCAATTCCTTCAGGAAAGGTGGTTTGATAACTAGAGATGGGTAACCAATGGAGAAAATAAACCCATAGGCGGAGAAATTTGGGTAACAATTTGCAGTATTTACGCGGGTCATTAGGTCTAAACCTGGACGTTCCTAGTCGATTTATTATTATTCGACCGTTTCTTTAAGTAATTTTTAAGTTTTTAAGTTAAACCACTGTTATTGTAGGATAAAGTTTAAGAGTTGGCACGAATAATCGTCGCTAAATGTTATTTATTTTTAGCCAACCGACAATCAGCTTTAAATTGATCAGAGAATATCGACTCAGCGGCTAAGCCAGTCGTTTCAACGATAGCGCTTTACCGTTAATATCATATCGTAAAACGAATCGCCCAGTAATTCCTTGGTGAGCTATATAAGGAAGCAATAGATTGGCAGGAAATTGAATATTTAAGCCCGCTGTGGAGGTCACTATAATACTTCGAGCATCGCCTCGGTAATACTTTTGAAGTTCCGAGGGCTTAATATTAAGCTCAAATTCCGCAGCTGGCATTATCTTTTATGAGTTTTAAATTAATAGTTGCTCCGAGAATAACGTTGATAATCTTGTTCAAGCCGAATTAGTATTCCTTGCGATTCTTCCAGATTGTGATGGATTGACTCCGACTCTCGTTCTAAATCTTTAATTTCAGATAATAGCTCTCGGCGTCGATACTCACGCGTATTATGAGCGAGTAGCTCGTTTTCTTTTATTTGTTTAATGTCCTCTATTTCGGCTATTCGCTCTTCATCAGAATGCCTTTGCTGCTTCAGTTGATTGATTTCCGCGCCGATTTGATACAGCCGGTAGCCTTTTTGATAGGCGTTTTTAAAGTTTGCAGACAAATCGGCGGGACAGGTCTGGTTAAACGAGTTGCCACGAAGACCCTGTTGGTAGCCATTTTGGGCAGTACAGAATTGGCGCATACCGGAACGATGTCCGCGAAGGTAGGCGTCTAAATCGGGAGCGACATTGTATTCGGAACATGCTTGACGATGCTCGCCAATAAAGGAAGTTGGTTTGCCTTTGCTACCATCTTCTAATCCAATAATTTCCCAATTGGCGGTTTTACATTCTGATTCATTAAGCGTTGCGCAGCTGACCATATTTAGTAAAAAGAGAAAACTAACGAGCATGGAAGAGATTACTTTCAGCTTTTGGATTTTCATTATTCTTCCTTTGTTGTGGTTATTTTTATTAATAATAGCAGTAACTGAATGTTTGAGGCATAAAAAAACCGGGCAATGCCCGGTTTTTCTATATGGCGCGCATGGAAGGAGTCGAACCTCCGACCGCCTGGTTCGTAGCCAGGTACTCTATCCAGCTGAGCTACATGCGCGTTATTTTGGTCTCAATTCGAGGGTAAGCTCGAAAGGAGCGGTATTATCCATATCCGATATTGTTTTGTCAAACAATATCGTTATATACCCGTTATCATTAAATAATGGCGGAGAGAGAGGGATTCGAACCCTCGATGGGCTATAAAACCCATACTCCCTTAGCAGGGGAGCGCCTTCAGCCGCTCGGCCATCTCTCCGGAATTTAATGATTGGTTTGCTCGAAATAGCTTTTTATAAGCCACTTTTTGCGGGAAGGAATACTACCTGATTAATTCGAAAAATCAAACAATTTCTTGCCAATCAGGGCATTCATTTTATAAAGACAAAAATGGCGACTTATTCGTCAGATGCCATCTCTTTTTCGCGCTGTATTCTCATATAGATTTCTTCACGGTGTACCGAGACTTCTTTTGGCGCATTTACACCAATTCGCACTTGATTTCCTTTAACGCCAAGTACTGTCACAGTGACATCATCACCGATCATTAAAGTTTCTCCAACACGACGAGTTAAAATTAGCATTGCCAATCTCCTTAACAAAATTGCAATTTTTGACTGTTTTGCGTCCTTTGCAGCTGAGTCCTACCAAAAAGGGTCGCTAGTATAACAATAGACTATATCACAGTCACTTATTTAATTATTTTCGAATAAATAGGATTAATAGAGACAAACTATCCATGCAAAATCATCCCATTAAACCATTCTTGTTAGTTCAAATCACTAAGATTGCGTTTTGACCCATTCTTGTACCCAAAGCAAGGTCGAATCTAATGCTGCTAGATTGCTGCCACCACCTTGGGCCATATCGGGTCGTCCTCCGCCTCGACCGTCGAGTTTGATCGCTAATTCTTTCATCAAATTACCTGCGTGAAAGCGACCAACTAAATCTTTGCTAACCCCAGTAATTAAGTTAATTTTGCCATCGGTAACTGCTGCTAAAACGATAATACCGGATCCCAGTTTACTTTTAATTTGATCGCTCAGTCCACGAAGTGATTTTGCATCAATATCGTCAAGCCTTATGGCCAACAAGGAAACACCATCAATTTCGACTTTGTCTGCTAATAAATCGTTACCTTGGCTGGAGGATATTTTGGTCTTTAATTTTTCAATTTCCCGATCTTGATCTTTTGATTTCATAATCAATTGATCAACTTTATCGTTCAATGACATTCGATCCGTTTTTAACGACGCTGCTAGCTTATTAATTAGCCAACCTTGTTTTTGAGTGAATTCAATGGCGCTATCGCCGGTTATTGCTTCTATTCTTCTAATACCAGATGCAATGCCCTGCTCACTGACAATTTTGAATGCGCCAATATCACCAGTTCGTTTAACGTGGGTTCCCCCGCAAAGCTCAACTGAAAACTCAGACATTGACAAGACTCGCACAGTATCACCGTATTTCTCTCCAAAAAGCATCATTGCGCCAAGTGTTTTAGCCTTTTCGATCGATGTCTCTAGAGTTTCAACTTGATGATTAGCGCGGATATGAGAGTTAACTGATTTTTCGATTAATACAATTTCTTCGTTGGTGACAGCCACCGGGTGAGAAAAATCAAACCGCAATCGTTCACTATCAACTAACGAACCTTTCTGGTGAACATGTTCACCTAATATATTACGTAACGCAGCATGCATTAAATGGGTGGCCGAGTGGTTTAACTCAGTATCCTTGCGATTTGAGGAATTAACCGTCGCATAAATGGTTTCTTGTTTTTGAATGGTGCCATCTCGAACGATGCCTTTGTGCAAAAATGCATCTTGTACTTTGACCGTATCTTGCACTTCAAACTCAAATCCTTCGCCGTGAAGCATGCCTTTATCGCCGGCTTGTCCACCTGATTCAGCATAAAATGGCGTCTCAGCCAAAACGATGCCCGCCTGGGTGCCTGTGGTGATTGCGTCGACTGAGCTTCCGTCAATTAATAAATCAACCACCTCAGACTGCCCATCGAGTGATTGATACCCGGTAAATTGGGTCTTTCCGTCCAACGCTAGCTGCTCATCATAATCCACCTCAAAACCCGATTGACTACGTCCGCTTTGTTGCTGAATAGCTAGCAGTCGATCAAATCCCTTTTTATCGATGGTTAGTCCTTTTTCTCGCGCTATGTCAGCGGTAAGATCCTCTGGAAATCCGTAAGTATCCTTCAATTTGAAAACAATTTGGCCATCAATAACGGTTCCGTGCATCTCAGCAATGTGGTTGGTCAAAATCCTCATGCCATTATTCAAAGTTCGAGCAAATTGTTGCTCTTCGATTTTTAACGTTTTAACGATAAAATCTCGCGACTTAATCAGCTCAGGATAAGCCTCCCCCATCACATTAACTAAGCCGTCAACCAAGCGATTGAAAAATGGTTCATTCGCACCCAGTTTGTTGCCATGTCTGACAGCACGACGAATAATTCGTCTCAATACGTAACCTCGCCCTTCATTTCCGGGCAATACGCCATCGACGATCATAAATGCACAGGACCGAATGTGATCGGCTATGACTCGAAGCGATTGATTGTCGTGATCTTCTCTATTTAAGACTTTCGCTATAAATTCAATCAAACTCGCAAACAAATCGATTTGGTAATTATTGTGGACCGATTGCATCACAGCAGTAATTCGCTCGAGTCCCATTCCGGTATCCACCGATGGTTTTGGCAATGGCGTCAGATGACCTTCCTTATCACGATTAAATTGCATGAAAACTAAATTCCAAATTTCGATATATCGGTCGCCATCTTCATCAGCACTTCCAGGTGGACCGCCCGCGACATTTTCGCCGTGGTCGTAGAAAATTTCGCTACAAGGGCCACAAGGTCCGGTATCACCCATCGACCAGAAATTATCCTTATCATCGAGACGAGAAAATTTATTCTGATCGATACCGATTTCATCGAACCAAATTTTTTCGGCTTCTTTATCGGTATTGTGAACCGTCACCCATAATCGTTCTTTGGGTAAACCTAGCGTTTCGGTAAGAAACTCCCATGCAAACTTTATCGCGTCTTGTTTAAAATAATCACCAAAACTAAAATTACCCAGCATTTCGAAAAAAGTATGGTGACGCGCGGTATAACCGACATTTTCTAGATCATTGTGTTTGCCACCAGCTCTCACGCATCGTTGAGAACTCGTCGCACGATTGTAAGAACGTTTTTCAGTACCTAAAAAACAATCTTTGAACGGCACCATTCCCGCATTAGTAAATAACAAGGTAGGGTCATTACCGGGAACCAACGGTGCGGAGTCGACACGTTGATGGCCTTTATCTTCAAAATAGCTCAAAAATGCTTCGCGTATTTCGCTGGTTGTTTTACTCACTCGTTTGAACTCCTAGTGTTCAATAACAATATGTTGGTTAATGGCCGTTCTAATTTGCTCATTAGAAAATCCCCGGTAGATCAGAAATTTTTCTAATTTAATTTTCTCTTTTAGCGAGATTTGATGTTTATCTTCTCGAGAGACTTTTTTGCTCCCATCAAAATCATTTTCTAACTGACTTCCGATGTTAAGCCGACTCGAAGAATACCGCTGTTTCTTTAGTAGCGTTTCATTACAGACCCTTTGCCAATCAATATTTTCTTTTTTAATCTCATCCACGATCATTGACTGAGCAATACCATGCTGAGCCAGTTCCCTTTCAATACGTTTAAGTCCCTGCCCCTTTGACGCCTTTGAACGTATATAACTATTACAAAAACGGCTCTCGGATAACCAATTTTCATCGATAAAATATTCAATACTTCGGCGGACAGCTCGTTGAGTGAAACCTTTTTTTCCCAGTTTTATACTGATTTGTTTAACGCTATGTTCTCGAATGGCCAGCATGCGACAACCTGAACTGATCGCTTTTTTTATTTCTTCCGCAGCCGTTGTCGCCTGATTAAAACCATTCATTGGCGCATTTTACCCTATAGCTGTACTTGTTGGAAAGAGAGAGGACGACCATATAATCACCCAATTGCAGAAAACTGACGATGAATACCTGTTACCAGAATTTAAGTGAAGTCTAAGGTGGGATTAACGGTGCTAGACAACCATTTATTATTAATGCCTGTCTAGGATAATTTATAAGCTGACAAAAGCAATCATTGCCCTATTTTGACGAAGACAAGTTGGAATCTGGCGGAAACCGCTGTAAAAGAAACTCAGCATTGCTCAAAGCGATTGATGTACGTTCCTCGGGAGTTCGGTTAAGATAAACACCAAGTTTTCGGGATACCGAGCCACGCCAAAAGACTTCTTTCTTTTTCGGATCGACCATATCTAGAACTAACGTACCAATTTTATACTCTCTGATAATCGTGGATGAGTTGTTGTGAGGCCAACCATAGGGATAGTTATACGCATAGGGATGATAACCCCATACGCTATAAAAAGAATCAACATCGGTTTTTTTATCGGTAATGGTATGAGTACGCAGCAGAAAATCGGCCTGTTCGGGATCATTGGTTTTAATAAAACCTTTGCGATTCAATATAGTTTCTATCGCGCTAAATTGACGCTTATTTTCTAGCGTAGTCACCTTACTTTCGTCTTTCGGTACCACCCAAGCGTAGCTTCGCAAATCGGAATAATTATAGTCGGTATCATAGTCCACAGATATCGGCGGGGTAATTTTACAAGCGCTTAAAATACAGAGCAGGCTACCAAAAGTAACCATCTTCAACTTCGATAAAAACATGCAGTTTCCTTTTTATACTTGACGACTAGTGCTGATATAAGACCTAGCGGATTAAATTCGAACCTATACCGTATTTTCCTTAGGTCCGATTATTCAAATATAAACTTAATAGAGTCTTAAGCCAAGTAACTAATGCTATATTTGGCGCGCTTTTGTTTGATTTATACCCGTTATCAATGAAGATGCAGGATTCAGCAAGGCTAGAAACAGCCAGATTTGGGGCGAGGAATTTTAGGGCTAGTCATTAATGTCCACGGATGGTCTGAATGCAGATATTGTAGGAGCAAATATCTGCCTAGCTCAAAATTTCTCAACAAAGAAGATGGTTGTTTATAGCCTCGCCTAGGAGCTACTTCTGGTGCCCTACGGGTGCTCAGCTAGAAAACTTGACCGGCATTGCCACTCTCGGTAAGGACTAGTCAGAGCCTGCCCCGTGAGCGCAGCGAATGCTTTGGGTATTGCCTTCGAGTGGCGCTTTGTCCAAGCTTCCTAGCTGAACACTGAAACCTGCATCTTCATTGATAACGGGCATAGATAGGATTAGGCCTGTAAAAACGAGAAAAGGGAACCGAAGTCCCCCCCATCTATCAAGACTTAATATAAATTAAATGATATCAATCTTTAACTGTTTCTTTTGGCTCCTCGTTCGAAGGTAATAACTCCGCTCGGATCCTTGCTTCAATATCATCGGCGATTTCAGGGTTTGCAGTTAAGAAATCAGCCACTTTGGCTTTGCCCTGACCAATCCGGTCGCCGTTGTAGCTGTACCAAGCTCCGGCTTTATCAACAATATTTTGCTTAACGCCTAAGTCAATAATTTCCCCCATACGAGAGGTACCTTTACCGTATAAAATTTGGAACTCAGTTTGTTTAAAAGGTGGAGCCACCTTGTTCTTAACCACTTTAACGCGTGTTTCGTTACCGACAATTTCATCACCTTGCTTGACTGCGCCTATTCGGCGAATATCTAATCGCACAGAGGCATAAAATTTAAGTGCATTACCACCGGTTGTTGTTTCTGGGCTACCAAACATCACGCCAATTTTCATACGAATTTGGTTGATGAAAATCACCATACAATTTGTTCGTTTGATATTACCCGTTAGTTTTCGCAGAGCTTGGGACATTAATCTTGCTTGCAGCCCCATGTGCGAATCCCCCATATCGCCTTCAATTTCCGCCTTAGGCGTTAATGCCGCGACCGAATCGATCACCACTAAATCAACAGCGCCAGAGCGAACTAACATGTCACAAATTTCTAGCGCTTGCTCACCAGTGTCTGGTTGCGAAACTAATAAACTATCCAAATCAACACCTAGTGCTTCAGCATAAACAGGATCAAGCGCGTGCTCTGCATCAACAAAGGCAGCTGTACCTCCCTGCTTTTGACATTGAGCAATCGCTTGCAGAGTCAAGGTTGTTTTACCGGAAGATTCTGGCCCGTATATTTCGACGACTCGACCTTTTGGTAAACCACCAATCCCTAAAGCGATATCTAGCCCTAATGAGCCCGTGGAAATAGTATCCATTTTTTGCGCTTGAACTTCGCCCATTCGCATTACGGAACCCTTACCAAATTGACGTTCTATTTGGCTCAGTGCGGCGGTTAACGCTTGCTTACGATTATCGTCCATTTTTTTCTCCACTTAATCATTGTTATTAATTGATTTGTTTAAAGTCTATCTGATTAAGTGTTAAAAAATTGAACAGCTTAATCGCAGGGGTAATTTATTTCTTGAATTTTCACTACTCATCCTACACCTACTTATACAAGTAGGCAATAGTTTTTTATAAAATATTTATCGAGCGCGATTATACCTGTTATCGTCCTTAGTTTTATTTCTAGTCGATATTTGTGCGTCATTTATATCAATCTCCGGTTTTATCTGCAAATCAGACAACGGCTATTCCAACCTCCAGCTATTAACTTTCCAATCCGGTAAATTTTCACGTAAAATGCAGGCATCAAAATGCCCAAGGTGCTATTAATGACGATTATCATAAAAACTACTGATCAAATCGAAAAAATGCGAGTTGCCAGTAGACTAACAATGGAAGTCCTGGAAATGATCAAACCCCATGTAAAAAAAGGGGTGACAACAGATCAACTAGACCAGATTTGTCATGATTATATCGTCAATGAACAACAAGCAATACCTGCACCGCTTAACTATCATGGTTTTCCGAAATCGATTTGTACCTCATTGAATCATGTTATATGCCATGGCATTCCATCAGATAAAAAACTCAAAGATGGTGATATCATCAATATTGATATCACCGTAATTAAAGACGGTTTTCATGGTGACAGTTCTGCGATGTTTTTTGTCGGCAAAAAATCGATACTCGCGGAACGGTTAGTCAAAAATGCGCAAGAATGTCTTTATTTGGCAATCAACATGGTAAAACCCGGAGTCCATTTGGGCGATATCGGACACGCAATAGAAAAACATGCCCATGCCGCACGTTTTACCATTGTTCAGGAATATTGCGGTCATGGTATTGGCGAAGGTTTCCATGAAGATCCTCAGGTCTTACATTACGGAAAAGCTGGAACAGGCCCAATCCTAAAAGAAGGTATGACCTTTACTATTGAACCAATGGTTAACGCTGGCCGGCGTCATTCAAGAGTTCTTAAAGACGAATGGACCGTGGTTACAAAAGATAAAAGCCTCTCAGCCCAGTGGGAGCATACATTACTTGTCACCGCTGATGGTGTGGAAGTATTGACCAAACGTCCCGACGAAGTTATTTAACGTTTGTTATTAACCAGCCTACAGTTATCATGATTTTGTCCGATTTAGAACTGAAACTAGTCTTAAATTCCGACAGCGATAGGCTTTCTCAACTTCGCGAATTTGAAAAACAATCTAGCTCAATTCTTGCGCAATCTTTTCCAACTCATCCTAGAGTAAGAGAGTTGGTCATGGCACGTTCCAATCATATGGACGAGCTTTTAGTTAAGCTCTGGCAGTCGCTGGGAATTTCAAAAGATATTGCGCTTATCGCAGTCGGCGGATACGGCCGAGGCGAACTCCACCCCTATTCCGATCTTGACTTGCTGATTTTACACCCACCGAAAACCCAAAACACTGATAATGAAAAGCTAACCGAATTTATTACTTTACTTTGGGACATCGGATTAAAAGTAGGACATTCCGTACGCAGCGTAAAACAATGTTGTCAACTAGCGAAAAACGATTTAACCATTGTTACCAATTTGATGGAATCAAGACTGTTAGTGGGGGATCTGTCGCTTTTCCAAGCAATGCGTAAAAATACCGCACCGGATAAAATTTGGGATGCTAAAAGATTTTTTGATGCCAAAGTGATCGAGCAAAAACAACGCTACAAGAAATACGACGGCAGCTCGTTCGATCTAGAACCAAATATCAAATCTAGCCCTGGTGGTTTGAGAGATATTCATGTTATAGGCTGGGTTGCTCAACGTCGTTATTACCCCAAGTCTTTATTTCAATTAATTCAAGAGCAAGTTATCACTAAAAAAGAATATTACACCTTAGTAAAGTGCCAGTTATTTTTATGGAGAGTTAGGTTTGCGCTACATTTAGTCAGCGACAAAGCTGAAGATCGATTGCTTTTCGATTATCAAAAAAATACTGCCGCGTTAATGGGTTTCGAAGATGACCAGTATTCTCTTGGTGTCGAAAAATTAATGAAGCGCTACTATCGTAGTGTATTGATCGTACGCAACATTGCCGATATTTTACTGCAAGCCCTCGAAGAAAAAATATCTTTGAAAAATTCAGAATTAGAGATTAAAAATATTGAGGACGGCTATCGAATAGTAAACGGCCGAATTGACGCGATTGATCCAAATCTTTTTTCAATTCATCCAGGTGAACTGATTCGGATTTTTCACTTAGTCGCCCGCCACTCCAATATTCGAGGGATCAGTGCTTCCACACTTAGAAGTATTCGAGCTAATCGAAATAAAATACATACAAAATTTAGGAAAAACAAAGAATACCAACAGCTATTTATCGACTTTTGGCACATAAAACATAGTTCATCACGCGCGATGTTTTTAATGAAACGCTCCGGTGTTTTGCAAGAATACCTGCCGGCTTTTGGTAGAATAACCGGACAAATGCAGTATGATATGTTTCACAGTTATACGGTTGACGAACACACTTTGTTTTTACTCAGAAACCTCTCTGAATTTTCACTACTAGAAAGCAAGCAACCATTCCCGCTCTGTTTCCAATTTATGGAAAAATTGGACAAACCAGAAATAATCTATTTAGCAGGGTTATTCCATGATATTGGAAAAGGACGCGGTGGCGATCACAGTGAAATAGGTGCCGATGAAGCGCTAAAATTTTGTAGTAATCATGGTATGCCAGAAGCCGACGGACAAACAGTAAGTTGGCTAGTGGCTAATCATTTATTAATGAGCCTCACCGCGCAAAAACGAGATACCTCTGACCCCAAAGTCATTCAGGCATTCGCAGATCAGGTCGGCTCTAAGAATAAATTAAAATTGCTCTATCTTTTAACCGTGGCAGATATTCGAGCGACTAGTCAGACTTTATGGAATTCCTGGAAGGATTCGTTGCTAAAAGAACTGGCAATCAATACCTTGAACTACCTACAACAAAACGACACTTTAATCGCTCAACAAATCGAAATTGAACCCTGGAAAATAGCACAGCATCAAGCTTTAGAAAGGCTGTTAGAAAAAGGATTTGAGCAACAGCAAATAGAACGGCTTTGGCGTCCCATGGGGGCAGCCTATTTTAATAAGAATCCTGTACGGACAATATCATGGCATAGCCAATGTATATTATCGAAAATCGAAAACCAACCACAAAATTCGACGCCCAACGTAGTCGCCATTCGAGAACGCTTAGATAGCGGTGGCAGCGAAATATTTGTTTTCAGTAAGGATAAGACTGACCTGTTTGCGACCATAACAGCCACCATCGCACAACAAGGACTTAATGTGCAAGGAGCAACCATTTACACCGATAATCAAGGAAATTGTTACGATAGCTTCTTTACCCTTAATCAAGACGGTAGTGCCAATATTAGCGAGCTGGAAAAAACTGAGATTAAAAATCGCATACTGAAAAACATTAGCGCGATTAATCACCAACCTTCAACCATTCAAAAGCGAATGCCAAGGCAGTTTAAGCATTTTGATGTTAATACCGAAATAGTATTTTCAAATGATGAATTCAGCGATTATACTCGCTTGGATTTAACAACCCTCGATCAACCGGGATTGTTAGCATCCATTGCTCAAGCGTTTAAACGATGCGACCTTCGTCTTCACGATGCGAGAATTACCACCTTAGGCGAAAAAGTCGAGGATAGCTTTATCATTAGTCATAGAGATAATACTGCTATCAACGATACCAGTGAACGTTTAAATATAGAAAAAACTCTCAAACAACAGCTCCTCAGCAACTAATTGAATAAAGGTTTACTGCCATGCAAGCACTACAAAGAATAATCGAAGAAGCATTCGAACAACGACAACAAATTCAGCCAAACAATGTCGATGATACTGTTTACAACGCCGTTATCGAAACACTGGGAAAATTGGATGATGGTAGTTTACGGGTTGCAGAACCAACCGCCGATGGATGGCAAGTCAATGAATGGGCAAAAAAGGCAGTTTTACTTTCCTTTCGGATCAGAGACAATCAAAAAATAGACGCGGGTCATACCGCCTATTTTGATAAAGTTCCTCTTAAATATGCCAATACCAGCGAACAAGAATTTAACCAAATGGGTGTTCGAGTGGTACCGCAAGCAATTGTTCGAAATGGCTGCTGCGTCAAAAAAAATGTGGTGCTTATGCCTAGCTATGTCAATATAGGCGCCTACATCGACGAAGGAACCATGGTCGATACATGGGCGACAGTCGGTTCTTGCGCGCAAATCGGCAAGAACGTTCATCTGTCCGGCGGTGTGGGTATTGGCGGGGTATTAGAACCACTACAAGCAAGTCCTACTATTATTGAAGACGATTGTTTTATTGGTGCCAGAAGCGAGATAGTTGAAGGCGTTATCGTCGAGAAAGGTTCTGTAATTTCGATGGGTGTTTTTATTGGACAAAGTACTAAAATTTACAATCGGGCAACGGGAGAAATTAGCTATGGTCGAGTTCCCGCCGGTTCCGTGGTTGTTTCTGGAAGTTTACCTTCTAAAGATGGCAGCTATAGTTTATATTGTGCAGTCATCGTCAAACAAGTGGATGAAAAAACCCGCTCGAAAACGTCCGTTAATGAACTTCTACGAATGGACTAAAATACTAGCTGCAGGTCGCTAGTTGCAATTACTTTTTGGTCAATCACTGAGTAAAGCGTTTATTATTGCGAGGCGCTTTATTAAAAAGGAAAAATCATGTCATCCGATGTTCATCTATTTGGTATCAAAAACTGTGATACGGTCAGAAAAGCGATCCGCTGGCTGGCTGAAAAACAAATTAGTAGTGTATTTCACGATTTAAAAAAAGAACCTCTAGAAGCAGAACTTATTACGGAATGGTTAGCCCAAGTTGGCAAAGACAAATTAATCAACAAACGCGGGTTAACTTGGCGTAAAATTCCGGCCGAAGACAAAATATTAGATAATCAGCAGGAAATCATCCAATTAATCCAAGATAATCCCACGGTAATAAAACGACCCATCATTTTTAACGGAATGTTTTGGTCGGTGGGATTCAATTCCGAAGAGTGGAATGAACTTTTTCTCTAAACACTTTGATAATCGATGAATATAGATACCTTAAAAATCGCCAAAGATCTCATTTCCAGAGAATCAGTAACCCCCGAAGACAGTGGTTGTCAAAATCTGATCCAAAGATTGTTAGAAGAAAGTCAATTTCAATTTGAAGAAATGAATTTCGCGGACACCAAAAATCTCTGGGCAATTCGTCAATCCGTATCAAATTCATCCAGAGCCGACAATCAACAACCTGTTTTTCTATTCGCAGGTCATACCGATGTGGTTCCTCCGGGCAGCTTAGATAAATGGCAGACTCCACCTTTTCAGCCAACAATAATTGATGGTTTGCTTTTCGGCCGCGGCGCGGCAGATATGAAAGGATCCATTGCCGCAATGATTAGTGCCACCAATCGTTTTGTTAAAGATTTCCCTGACCATAAAGGCAGCATAGCATTCTTGATTACTAGCGACGAGGAAGGCCCCTTTATTAACGGAACAGTTAAGGTTATTGAAGAGCTAATCAAACGCAAGCAAGCCATCGACTACGCGCTAGTTGGCGAACCCTCCTCGACCAAAAAGCTCGGTGATGTTATAAAAATCGGACGTCGTGGGTCGTTAACCGGATGGCTAAAAATACACGGCATTCAAGGCCACGTGGCGTATCCCCATTTGGCAGATAATGCGATTCATACCGCCGCTTATTTTCTTGAAGAAGTAACTAAAATCGAATGGGACAAAGGCAACCAGAACTTTCCACCGACCAGCTTGCAAATTACTAATATCAAAGCCGGCGAAGCCAGTAATATTATTCCAGGTGAAATCGATATCGAATTTAACTTTCGCTATTCAACTGAGTTCAAGGCCGAACAATTAAAAAAATTGATGAGTGAATTTGTCGAAAAACATTGTGAAAATTCCGAGCTTATTTGGAAATTAAACGGCGAGCCTTTTATCACTCAATCTCAAACTTTAATTGATGCCACTAGCGCGGCTATTCAATCCGTTTGCGGGATTGATACCTCCAAAGAAACCAGCGGCGGAACTTCCGATGGTCGATTTATCGCAAAAACAGGTGCTCAAATCGTCGAGCTCGGCCCGATTAATAAAACCATACACCAAGTAAACGAATGTGTTTCGGTAGCCGACCTCGGTAAATTATCCGAAATTTACTATCAAATTTTGTGCAACCTTTTAACCGAACAGCCATGAAAACTACTTGGCAACAAGCCATCGGCATTGATACCGCCCATCTCGTCAAATATCAGCAATCGGCGGAACAATATTTTTTAATTCATCAGTCAATCCTCTCAGACCTTGAAGCATTATTAAATGCTGCCAAAAAGGACGGTCAAGCTATATCATTAATCAGCAGCTATCGCTCTTTCGATCGACAGCAGACGATTTGGAACGAAAAATGGCAAGGATACCGTCCCGTGTATTCGCGACACGGTAGGCCATTAAATTTACTGGCAATGTCTGATATGGAAAAGTACAAAGCCATCAGTTTATGGTCGGCATTACCGGGGCTGAGTCGTCACCATTGGGGGACCGACATTGATATTTTTTCTAACCATGCAATTAATCAAGGACATCAAGTCGAGTTAGTGCCAGAGGAATTTTCAAAAAATGGTGTGTGTTATGCGCTTGAATGTTGGTTAGAAAAACATCTTGAAAAATATGGGTTCTTTCGCCCTTATCAAAAATATCAACAAGGCGTTTCCGAAGAACCTTGGCATATTTCACACCGACAAACGAGCCAAGTAATTATTGAGAATTTTCCCTACCAGCAATGTTTACAACAATTGCGTAACAGCGATATAAAAGCACAATTATTTATTGAGGGCCAGTTCGAACACTATAAGCATCAATATTTCAACAATATTTGTCTAATAAACGAAAAGGAGATTTAACAATGTGGACCGCAATTATTGTGATTACCTTAGTTTTTCTCTTTATTATTGGCGGAATGATGCTCTTACTTAAGAACAAGGATTTTAAATTGCCCAAGGACTATGATCCTTCTAAGTCGGGATACCAAGATGACCACCCCGATGGCAAAGGTAATGGCAGTATTAATGACGATAATGATCAAAGCTCCAGCGTTTAGATTTCGAATATGTTAAATCACCCTTTCGCACTATCCGCACTAAATCTCTCACGTTTTCCAAAGTCGAATGATACCTCTTTAAAAGCATGGAATGCCGCCGACGAATACCTGCTTGATTGGTGCAACAATAATCTTTCAAAAACAGCGCAATCCACGCTAATTATAAACGACCAATTTGGTGCACTAACTTGTAGCTTAAATGAACTAAAACCTTATTATTGGACAGATTCTTTTCTTTCCTATACGGCCATTCAAAACAATTTAAACGCCAACCAATTAGAGCAAAACTTGAATCACATTAATCAATCCGATCGATTGATTGATGGAATAACAAGCGATGTAGGTTTGAAATTTGATCTAGTTATCATTCGGGTGCCGAAGCACAATAGCTTGCTGGCTTATCAATTAGAAAGTATACGTCCTTTCGTCCACCCAAAAACCACTCTCATAGCTGCGGGAATGACCAAAGAAATTCACAAATCGACTCTTAAATTATTTGAATCGATTATAGGCCCTACCACTACATCACTAGCAAAGAAAAAAGCTCGAATGATTTTTCCACAGTATCAGCTGAAAAGCGAAAATTCGAACCAGCATCAACAGCAAACCGCTCAGTTTATTATCAAAAGTAATAATTTAGTGAGTTATGGTTATCCTGGAGTTTTCTCTCGAGAGAGTTTGGATATTGGCTCACGGGTCTTATTGCAATACTTGCCAGAAACTCAGACGCAACAACAGCTAATTGACCTTGGTTGCGGAACCGGTGTTTTGGGGACCAGTGCCGCTTTACGAAATCCGTCTCTGAAAGTCACTTTCACCGACGAGTCTTGGTTGGCCATCCGTTCGGCTGAAAAAACTTTTCTTACGAACACTAATTCGTCTGCAAGTTACAAAGTCACCAACGTCTTAGAGGGTTTACCCGATAATCAATACGATTACGTTTTATGCAATCCGCCCTTTCACCAGCAAAATGTTCAGACCTTAGCAATTGCTAACAAAATGTTTGCCGACGCTTCAAAAAAGCTTAGAGCGAGTGGTGAATTACGAGTAGTCGCGAATCGACACTTGAAATATCAAGGCAGTTTAAGCCGATATTTTAACGAGGTAAAAATAATTTCTAAGGACTCTAAATTTATTGTTTGGTTGGCGCGAAAACCAAGAAAATAGTCCGAATGATCTATGCTCATTTAACCGCGTTAAAACTAACATAAAAAAAGCCATCGAAATATGCGATGGCTTTTGATTTTTCAAGAACTCACTTGGTGCAACTAATTAACCCAAATAGAATCTGCATATTCTGGGTGATCAACAAATGGATTACGATTGCCTTGAAACAAAAATGCTGCATCATTTCGATCGATTTCCATTTGGCTAACAGGATCATTATTGTGCCAAGTTAGCAGCATGTTCAGCTGCCAAGTTTCAAAAACTTGATTGCTGGTACCATTCAAAACAGCGTTACTCGAAGAACTATTGGTTTGCCAACTGCCTATTACGTTTTCATAACGAGTTGCCATATAGAAATAAACCCGGGCAACATCACCTTTAAACTCATCAATCGGCTCAAACACAGTACCAGAGTATCCAGCGGTTATTGACGAGCCCAATTTGCTATTATTATTAGAAATAAAACTGGCTGATCCGACCTCGCCATAAGGAAAGCTACTTCGTTTTGAATTGACAAAACCATCGGTTGCAAAGATGTGATGAACATCTGAGTTCATCGGTTCTACCGTGCCACCAAACCAACTTCTAGGGAATGAGTGTTCGCGGTTATAGCAGTCCGCTTCACTGTTGTAGGTCCCGCATTGGTTAGTCACTTTAGTATAATTGTACGGGTCGTTACCATTG
>Ga0316209_1001060_pt1 | contig 33430 bp, 30 predicted proteins | sample 6monopyrite_MG_FD_204945 | JGI IMG/M metagenome (GOLD analysis project Ga0316209, IMG submission 204945) | Microbial mat bacterial communities from mineral coupon in-situ incubated in ocean water Damariscotta River, Maine, United States -... | ecosystem: Environmental > Aquatic > Marine >...
TGCTCGAAAGCTACTAAGAATTGCTTACCATGTGGTAATGAATAAAACACCATTTGATAAAAACAAGTCGGTTTTTGGTTAAAATATTTGACAATGGCCTTTAACAGGCATCCCGACAACGGAGGGATCTTAAGATGTTGAAAGCTTGTAAGATCCTTCGTTCCTCAGGATGACGAATTGTAAATCTACTTCTAAAAATCACCTGCGTTTTAACAACCAACTCGTCAGAGTTGCTTTTTGTTGAACTAACGCAGTGAGTCTCAATGATTCATCTACACTAGCGTCAAGACTCTGGTATCAAGAAACAAAAGACTTATTACCTTCATCGATCACTGTAGTGATCATGATTATCAATCGCCTATTTGCGATCTATATTTTTTAATGATGTCAATTGTCTCCTTATCTTGCTCATCCATACCTTTATATATTAGTAGCGCTTTCTCGCAATGCTTTCGAGCTTTTGCAAGATGATAGGTCAATTCGTTTTTATCTGCATAGGCATGACATAAATGGAACTCGGCTTCATAATGTCCTAATAAAATCGCTTCTTTCCAATAGACTATCGCTTGGGGTTGGTCTTTAGTTGTTCCGTAACCGAAAAATTTCATATAACCAAGATTATTTAAAACGTCAATTTGATATTCATTATATTCTTGATTGATGTTTTTAAGAGAAGATAATTCTTCCCAGCTCTTGACGGCAAGATCGAACTCTTTGTTTCTATAATGACAAGTACCTGTGAAAAATAACTGCCGTTCAATATCCGAGTTTTTATTTAGACCGATTGCTTCCAGATCGCACGCCTCATTCGAACGAGCGAAAAAAGAAAGCGTCATCATGATTGTGATTAAAATTAGTTTCATTACATCCTCATAGGTCTTCAATAATTCACAACAAGCATGTCGCTTTGTTATAAATTTTTCTCATTCTCTTTGTTGTGCCATACCCGTAGGATGTGAATTCTTTTGTTCTCAACCAAGTAGCGTATCGCATAGTTACTTATATATAAATCGCGTATTAGTTCAGGATCTATAGCATCAATAACCGGTAAGCCAACTAAGGGAAATTTTTTGAGTTTTTCTACACCTTCTTGAATATCAATAGCTATACGACGGGCTGCATAGGAATTCTTTGGTTCGACAAACTCCACTACCCTTTGCAAGTCTTCAATAGATTCAGGTGAATAAGTTATTATCATAACTTAGGGGGAGATTTACGAGCTTTTGTGCCCCAAGTGTTCAGCCAAGAATTGACTTCATCCTCCCCTATCGACTTTCCGGCATTTAAGGAATTTAACGCTTCTAAAGTATCACTCCACCTTGAATCGTCCAGTGAACGTCTTGCCAAATACTCTTTAACCGCTTGATTTATAATATAATTTTTGCTTCTGTCGAGCTGTCTAGAGAGAGACTCTAATGGTTTATCCACTTCATCTGAAAGTCTTATGCTTGTGATTCCCATAACGCAAACCTCAATGTAGTCATTTGTATTACATGTTAGTACAAACAGATGATTGAGGCTAGTTGTAATTATGGCGCTGCACTTATGACGCTTCACTAAAAATCATTGCTGTTTTCTTTGGCAAAATATCAGAAAATATTAAGACATCTATATCCTTTATCACTCGAAAAAACTAGGGCGCCCCCAATTTTTATTTTGAGCTAAATACGAGTAGGAGTATCGAAACGAATGTATTTTTCAACTTCATGTTTTTTTGCTCTCTAACGGAAAATTAAGACTCTTGTTTTTATCGCGTCATTCTCCAATGCTTGATTAAGTATCATTCTGTGTAGGCATTAAAATAGATCTTACCGAACAAGAACAACAAACAATTCGCAACAAAGCAATAAATACCAGGTAGTAATAGACCCAAAAGAAAGAGTAACCCTGATCTATCGCTACCAAAACCATCGGCGGCCGATGGGAAATTTAAATTCATTAAGCTCCATCCATTTTCGTATCCGAAGTATGCCGCTACAAAAATGAATACAAAGTGTATAGTTGTCTGTATCTTACTTCGAAAATACCACGAAAATGACGAACTAATTCGTGTAACCAAAACCAAAGTCGGTATAAACCCTATAACAAAAATACCTAACATCATCGGTAATAGAAAAATTCCCATTTTTTCTCGCTTTTAATACCTAAAGGCCGTGATTGGCTAATAATACTGCTGAAACAGTTAGTTGTTGGCAATAAACTTTCGCTAACTCACGCTTGTTAAATAATTTCATGATATTGCAACTTCACTATAACGCATACGTTTTAAGTTACCCCGCGCTACTAACTTTTCTTTTAACACTAAACTTGCAACTCTATTTGAATAGAACACATCAGGAATACCTTCGATTTTATATATAGCATCCATTGCTATAGCTACAACCATAGCGACTTTTCGGTAGTTTTTATTTGTTGCCGATAGTAAAGCAAAATCAATTTCTTGTAACTGAGCTTCGGATAATTCAGAAACTCGATCTAACTCAACCTCTGTCAAATTACGATCAAAGGGTAACTCTTCTATGTTCATAAATCCCTCGCTAGACATAAATATTACATAGTATGCACCTGCGCAATTCGCTAATTCGGTTTATTTCAGGTTTCGCCTACCATTACAATCAATCCAGTATGGTTACTCTTTATAAATTTAGTCTCGATACCGCTGCCAATAATTTTTATGCCGAACACTTTATAAAACATGAATCGCTCTAACCAACCTACTTTACCATTGATCAAAACTAGCCGCTTGCCAAGCATCTTTATATTGAGCTGGGGTACTTTCCAAATGTAAAAAATCTTTGCTTTTTATTTGCGGATACAATTGTGCGTAATTTTTAATTTCTGTGCCGTGAACTCTTTGATTGATGTGTTCGGGTTTTAATTCTTTGGTATTTTTAAGACCAACGGCAGCGATAAGTTCGTGTAAGTTTTCAATGATAGAATGATGATAATTTTTGACTCGTTCGGCTTTGTCTTCAATGTCGAGCACTTTGAATCTAGCCGGATCTTGAGTGGCGATACCGGTGGGACATTTATCGGTATTACAATGCCGTGATTGAATACAGCCGAGCGCAAACATCATCGCTCGCGCGGCATTAACGGCGTCTGCACCTAACGCAAGTAAGCGTAATAAATGAAACGAAGAAAGCGATTTTCCAGAAGCAATAATTTTAACTTTATCGCGAACGCCAATTCCGATTAGTGCGTTATTGACCAACACTAACGCATCCTTAAGTGGCATCCCAACTGAGTTAGTTAATTCGACTGGAGCCGCACCGGTGCCGCCTTCACTTCCATCCACGGTAATAAAATCCGGTGTTATACCAGTTTCTATCATCGCTTTACAGATGGCAAAAAATTCGCTTTGTTTTCCAATACAGAGTTTAAACCCGACCGGTTTGCCGCCAGAATGCTGCCGCAGCTTTTCGACAAACTCTAATAATCCCTTGGGAGTAGAAAATGCCGTATGCGCTGCCGGAGAAACCACATCTTGCCCCATTGGAACGTGTCTGATGGCCGCAATTTCTTCGGTTAATTTTACTGCCGGTAGAATGCCACCATGACCGGGTTTAGCGCCTTGAGAGAGTTTTATTTCAATCATTTTTACGACGTCTAAATTAGCTTTTTCGGTAAATAATAATTCATTAAAATGACCATGCTGAGTGCGACAACCAAAATAGCCGGTACCGATTTGCCAAATAATATCGCCGCCGGGTTTTAAATGATAAGGACTTAACCCTCCTTCACCGGTATTGTGCGCAAAGCCGCCAAGTTTTGCGCCTTGGTTTAACGCTTGAATAGCCGTCTTACTTAAAGCGCCAAAACTCATCGCCGAAATATTCAAAGCTGAAGCTGTATAAGGTTTTGTACAATCGGCACCGCCAAAAACAACACTCGATCCGACTTGGTGAGCATCCGTTGGCGCTAACGAGTGATCGATCCACTCGTGCCCATCCCGATAGACATCGAAAATAGTACCGAAAGGTCGAGTATCGCGAACACCTTTGGCTCGCTGATAGACCAAAGAGCGAAACTCGCGGCTCACTGGCGTGCCATTTATATCGGACTCGACAAAGTATTGCTGTATTTCTGGGCGAAACGCCTCTAGCAAATAGCGAATATGCCCGACCACAGGATACAAACGTAGTACCGTGTGCTTTTTCTGCCAAATGTCATACAGGCCGACGACTATTAATGGCACGACTAACCACAATGCATGAATCGCGCTCGGCTGTATTTGACTCAAACCACCAATGGCGAAAAGGCTGATAAAACTAATTAGGAAAAATATTTGACGAGCTTGCATCGGTTTTGACCTTAAATTTAACTTTTAACAGAAATCTAAAGCATCTTAACCGGTTTTGAAAAATCTTCAACCAAAGGGCCGACTGAAAAATTTTGACGTCTGTAGCGCAAAACGCTGCATTTATCGGTAATACGCCTCAGTTTAAGGCAAAAAGTCCCTGTTTTTTCCCACAACTGCTAATATTTATGAACAATCTCACAAAAATGCCTGAAAGGAACTTGGCTTTAGTGAGAAATTGGTCTAACTTTAACTGAGAACTCATTGTTTTTAGTGAATTTTTTATTCTCTGGGATTGTAAAATGTCCCTTGATTAGGTAGGCTGCCTATCAGCTTATTCTATTTTTTTCATTTTTTCGGCTTTGCATACATGGCGGAAGCTTGTCGGACGTTAAATCACGGGAGATTTTTGTGATGGATTGGTTAAAGAAAGTATCCTCACCCATTAAGAGTTTTAATATTATTGCTAGCTTTGTCATGCTATCTATTTTGAGTGCTTGTGGCGGCTCAGATAGTGGTTTTGTTGACAATGGTGGGGGAACTGGCGGTGGCGGTGGAACCGTTAATGTCACTACGGTAACCATGAGTATTACCAGTACTAATGTCGACGCAGCTAACCCTGCAAATGTCACAGCCACTGTCGCTTTAAATGGTTCGCCGGTTGCTGGTGTAGTAGTCACTTTTACCACCACACTTGGCGTTCTTAATCCAACTTCGGGTACCGCGTTAACCGACGCGAGCGGACAAGCAACAATTGAAGTTCACCCTGGCGATATAGCTGGAGCGGGCGAAATAACTGCTTCAATTAGTAGCGGCGAGTCTGGTCAAATTGGTTTTTCTTCCGCAGGTGACGGAACCGCTATTGCCGGAAAAGTCATCACAATCAGCTCAACGAATACCAACGTAACCGCTGCCACACCGGCGACATTAACGGCCACAGTCACAAACGGTGGAGCGCCGGTTGCAGGCGAAGTGGTTAGCTTTACAACCACATTAGGTATTCTAGATCCCGCTTCTGGTACGGCGCTTACAAACGCCGCCGGACAAGCGACTATTACACTCGGTGCAGGCACCTCAGAAGGTGCCGGATTGATCACCGCCGCGACCTCCACTGGCGAATCAAACACCTTAGGGTTTTCTACTTTAGGTGATGGTTCGAGCGCAGGCGGACGAGCGTTAGTCATCAGCATTGACAATAATTCGGTGGATTCTGCGAATCCAAGAACCTTAACGGCCACTGTCACCGATGGCGGCGTTGCAGTTGCCAATGAAGTAGTCACTTTTACCGCCACTTTAGGTGTGTTAGACCCAATTTCTGGAACCGCGTTAACCAACGCTTCCGGACAAGCCACCATCACTCTAGCCGCCGGAACTGTTGAAGGCGCTGGTGTCGCGACTGCCACTTTAGGAACCGGTGAAGTGAATAATCTCGGCTTCACTACCGCCGGCGATGGAACTGTACTGGGCGGACGCTCACTAGTACTCACAATCGACAATCCGTCAGTGGATGCGGCTAACCCTCGAATTTTAACAGCGACCTTATTAGATTCCGGGGTCGCCGTTGCTAATGAAGTAGTCACTTTTACTAGCACCTTAGGTGTGCTGGATCCTATTTCAGGTACCGCACTGACTAACGCATCAGGTCAGGCGACCATCATTTTAGCTGCTGGCACCGTTGAAGGCGCAGGAGTTGCAACCGCCACAGTCGCAACCGGAGAAGCAGATACCTTAGGTTTTAATACCGCTGGAGACGGCACCGTATTAGGCGGTCGCTCTTTAGTTATTGCGATTGACAACCCGTCGGTCGACGCGGCAAACCCTCGAAATCTAACAGCTACTTTATTAGACGCTGGCGTACCAGTTGCCAACGAAGTGATTTCATTTACGACCACCCTAGGCGTGTTGGACCCAATTTCTGGAACGGCGCTAACCAACGCTTCAGGTCAAGCGACCATTATTTTAGCCGCTGGCACCATTGAAGGCGCCGGCGTTGTGACCGCGAGTGTCGGAACAGGCGAAGCTGACTCATTAGGCTTTAGCTCAGCGGGTGACGGAACCGTCTTAGGTGGACGTTCGCTTGTTATCACCATAGATAACCCTTCCGTTGATGCCGCTAATCCACGAAATTTAACCGCAACTTTATTGGATGCTGGCGTGCCTGTCGCCAATGAAGTTGTTACCTTTACTTCAACGTTAGGTGTATTAGACCCCATATTTGGTACCGCTTTAACCAACGCCTCGGGCCAAGCAACTATTATATTGGCTGCCGGAACCATCGAAGGTGCGGGTGTTGCAACAGCAGCAGTTTCAACCGGTGAAGTTGATACATTAGGTTTTAATACTGCTGGTGATGGAACCGTACTTGGCGGACGATCGTTAGTTATCACTATCGATAACCCAGCCGTTGATGCGGCCAACCCAAGAACGTTAACCGCTACTTTATTGGATGCAGGTGTACCTGTCGCTAATCAAGTAGTCACTTTTACCGCCACACTCGGTGTTCTCGACCCGATTTCTGGCACTGCTCTGACTAATGCCTCTGGTATTGCAACCATAACGCTTGCGGCTGGTACTGTTGAAGGTGCCGGTGTTGCAACGGCCAGTGTCTCCACTGGCGAAGCGGATTCTCTAGGTTTTAGTACAGCTGGCGATGGTTCGGTCATTGGCGGTCGTTCATTAGTCATTACTATTGATAATACCTCGGTAGACGCGGCAAATTCTCGCACCCTCACCGCGACGTTATTAGACGCAGGTGCTCCAGTTTCCGGCGAAGTAGTCACCTTTACTACCACACTCGGTGCACTCGACCCTGTTTCTGGAACTGCGTTAACTGATGGGGCAGGTCAAGCGACTATCACCTTAACCGCAGGTTCTGTTCAAGGCGCGGGCGTTGCGACAGTTTCGGTTGCAACCGGCGAATCAGATACTGTCGGTTTTATTACCGCGGGTGACGTTGTTTCTGGTGTTAGCATCTCTTTAGAACTAACCGATACAAATGGTGTGATATTAAATCCTCGCCAAATTAGCCGAACAAATCCTGGTCAAATACAAGCGACCGTTTCAGGGATATCCGATCCGGTGTTGGTAACCTTTTCAAGTGACCTCGGTAGCATTCCGGTTAATACCGCAATTACCGACGCGACAGATATTGCCACGGTTGATATAAACGCCAGTGACTCACTCGGCGCCGGTACTATTACCGCCACTTTAGTCACCGGCGAAACCGCACAAATCGTTTTTTCAATCGGCGCTTCTTCACTCGGTATAGGTACTTCGGTACTGGATGGTAGCAACAATCCTGATGATGCTATTGAAATACCAGCCGGCAATGTTTCTGCTGGCGGCACGACTACTTTAGCCGTCACTATATGGGATACCTCAGTTGCTATCCCGGTTCCGTTTACTGATCCTGTAGACGTCGCATTTTCTTCAACTTGTAGCAGCGCAGGATTAGCGGTTATTGACTCGCCTGTCACCACGATTAATGGCGTGGCAACGGCAACCTACTTAGCGCAAGGATGTGAAATATCTGACCCGGTTACTGCAACCGCTAATGCCGGTGGTATTGTGCTTTCAGCAACGGGTACAGTGACCGTGGACCCAGCGACAATCGGAAGTATTCAGTTTATTTCCGCGACGCCACAAAATATCGTGCTGCAAGGGACAGGCGCAGTTGGCGGCTCTGAGAGTTCAACGCTTGTTTTCACCGTAGTTGATAGCAACGGCAATCCGTTACCAAATCAACCTGTTAATTTCAGTTTGAATACTAATCTTGGCGGCGTATCGGTTAGTCCAGCCACCGCGCAAACCGATTCGAACGGCAATGTTCAAACAGTGGTTACTTCTGGAACAGCAGCAACCTCAGTGCGCGTTACTGCAGACACCACTTTAAATGCAACGACAGTCACCACTCAGTCGAGCTTGTTGATTATTTCAACAGGTGTGCCTGACCAAGACAGTTTGAGTTTATCCGCAAATATTTTTAATCCAGAAGGTTGGAGTATTGATGGAAACATTGTCAATATCACCGCTCGATTATCGGATGCCTTTAACAACCCGGCTCCCGATGGGACAGCTGTTTCTTTTACTACAGAAGGCGGATCAATAGAATCCTCTTGTACTACGGTCAGTGGCGCTTGTTCGGTTGTTTGGACTAGCACTAATCCAAGACCCGATGGACAACTTCTTAATGGTGCCGATCCTGAAACGACTAATACTTTGGGTCAATCGTTCGGCGGACGTGCAACGATATTAGCCACCGCAATTGGTAACGAATCCTTCCCTGATTTAAATGGTAATGGTGTTTATGATACTGGCGAAGAGGCGGCATTTGCCGGTAATAATGTCGAAGGACTGCCTTATGATTTGCCAGAAGCGTTTGTTGATTACAACGAAGATGGAATCTTTGATAATACTCAACCGGGTGCAGCGTTAGAAACTTTCGTCGATTTTAATTTTGACGCGGCTTACAGCGCAGCCGATACCGAATATAACGGGGTATTATGTGGCGACGCAACTAATTGTTCCACCGAAACATCCACCAATATTCGAAGAAGCATTGTGTTAGTGATGTCCGGTAGCAGCGCGAATTTTGTCACCACGCTTCCAGCCGGCGGTGCCGACGTAACCATTACCGGCGACGGGACTGATAACGCAACCATAATCATTGCTGATCTTCATAACCAGCCAATGCCTGCGGGAACAACTGTCGAGTTTTCATCAACGGTTGGTTCAATAGCAAGTACATCGACCTTCACATGGCCGAGCGATAATAATAATGGTGGACGCGCGTTCTCAGTCACCGTAAAAGGTGAAACAACTCCGACGTCCGGTGATTTGTTAGTGACTGTAACAACACCGAGTGGCGCTGTTTCAATCTACACTGTGGCCGGAATTACCATTAACTAGATTAGAAAAATTAGGCAAAAAAAAGGGCCGATGCTTAAACCATCGGCCCTTTTTGTTAACCCAAAATAAAGTCCATTAACTCTAAACCCTATACCTCTTCTCTTGTCTCTTGTCTCTTGTCTCTTGTCTCTTGTCTCTTGTCTCTTACCCTAAACCCTAAACCTTAAACTCTCAACTCTCAACCTTTTCCCTTACTTTCTATCCCGCTCCTATTACCTCGCTCCCAGCTCCCCGCTCCTATCTCCCATTACCTAAATCCTATCTCCTATTACCAAGCTTCTTTCTCCTACCTTAACCATGATATTGCCCACTATGCCGATGCACCGCATCCACATAGGCTTTAACATTCTCAGGCGCAATGGTTGGATGAATGCCGTGCCCTAAATTAAAAACGTGACCAGAACCATGGCCATATTTTGATAAGATATCAGCGACTTCCTTTTCAATTGTTTCGGGCGTCGAATAAAGAATACAGGGATCCATATTGCCTTGCAGTGCGACTTTATCCCCGATCCTTGCGCGGGCCTGATCAATATCGATACTCCAGTCCAATCCAATACAATCTGCGCCAGTATCGGCCATTTTCTCTAACCAACCTGCGCCGCCTTTCGTGTAAATGGTGACGGGTATTTTAACGCCATCTTTTTCACGAATAAGTCCATCAACAATTTGCTGCATATATTGCAAAGAAAAATCAAAATAATCTCGGGTGGTTAGCACTCCGCCCCAAGTATCAAAAACCATCACCGCTTGGGCGCCGGATTCGATTTGAGCATTTAAATAAGCAATCACCGACTTCGCCAATAAATCCAATAATTGATGCATTGATTGGGGTTCGGAAAACATCATGCCCTTAACCTTACCGAAATTCTTGGTGGTGCCACCTTCAACCATATAGGTGGCAAGAGTCCAAGGACTACCAGAAAATCCAATCAACGGCGTTTCATTTTTTAGATTTTTTCGAATCGTACTCACCGCATCGGTGACATATTTCAGTTCATCATAAATATCCGGCACCGACAACTTCGCGATATCGGCGATATTACTAATCGGCGATTTAAACGCTGGACCTTCACCGGTTTTAAAATAGAGACCTAAACCCATCGCATCCGGGATAGTTAGAATATCAGAAAATAAGATCGCAGCGTCTAGTTCATAGCGCCTTAGCGGTTGCAATGTAACTTCGCAAGCAAGTTCAGGATTAGTACACAACGCCATAAAGTCACCCGCTTGAGAGCGAATTTCTCGGTACTCAGGTAGATAGCGGCCAGCTTGCCGCATCATCCAAACAGGGGTTTTATCGACAGGCTGACTAAGCGCGGCTTTGATATAACGGTCATTTTTTAACATAGAATTTTAATCTAGACGGGAATTTAGTGGATTTTACCTGACGGCTAGAAAGATTGAAACAGCAGCACATGCCAGCTTGTAGAATTCGAGCTCCGCCGAACCTTATTGTTATTAATTTTTCGCTTTAGCAAATTGATTTATTTCGGATTGAATGGCCGAAATTGACTTGACCCAGGGTTTGCCTGCAATTCCGCGGTTTTGATAATCCAATTTGCTTTTATCCGCAATTTCTCGTGAGGCAAAGTAATCACTAATCACCAAATAAAAAACGTTTTTGCCATTTGTTCGACGATAAATGCGCATATTTTCTCGGGCGGGATGATTGTCCTTAAATGCTTGCGCCGCTGTTAATTGGCTCAAACCAACCCACTGCAGGGCGTAATATTTGCCATTTTGAGCCAACAGATTTTGTTCATCTGAAGTTAAAGGATTTATTTGAGATTGTTTTATCTCGGCGGCAACTTCCACTTCCTTATTATCTTGCGGTGATTGTACCGCTTGCTCTTTGTCTGGATTGACTTGTTTAACGGCAGATGTTTCGCTCAGTGCAATTTTTCCGCTAGCAGAGACCGCCTTGGAGCTTTCTATTACCTCAATTTCTTTTGTTTTGCTGGTTATTACTTGTTCGGCTTGATTGCTATCTTCGCCATTCTCTTTTTGCGCTAGTTGACCGTGCTTTTTTCTCTTCGCGGAGCCTGTTTTTTTCTCTGATAAGCTCGAAATATTATCGATATCTGAAGCAGTCGAACTAGATTGTTGGCCTTCACCTATTAATTCGGATGATTGCTCTGTTGAAATCCATCGATTGATATCTTCTTGAAAGAAAAGCACCGCCATCAATCCAACGGCAATTGAAACGTATAGCATCGACTTAAAAAAAGAGCCGCTTTCCTGCTGAACAACTTCAACCACCTTTGTAGGAGAGTTTTCTGTTAACCAGCGCGATAGGTGATAGTTGAGTTCGGCAGGATTGCCTTTAGAAAGCTGCCAAAAATAATCTATCTTTTTTTCATCGTAAAGACCATCAATCACATCAATATTGTGATGACCGAAAGCTTCCATTAAAGGTTGGGTTTCACTCAGCACAACCGGCTCGATTTGAAAAACCACACACATTTCCTGATGATGGCCAAAAGTTTCCGTTTGGTTGATCATTTTCGGCAAGGTACTTTCGCCAGCAAGTATAACGAAAAGCACCGACTCCTGAAATTCAAGCTGATTTTGATTGAGCTGGAGGATAAAATTGAGGCAAGAGTTAGACATCAAATGTGCGTTGTCGACAGCAATTAATACTTTTTGCGACAAATCATTTTTAATACGTTGTTCTATCGGTGTATCGGACTCTTGCCAGCTTAAACCAAGCTGGAGGCTAATGGTTTTATCGAGTTGATCTTCGCTCATTGCCAGACTGGCGTCGACTCTGGCGATCAGAACTTCATCCTCCAGTCGTTTTTGTAAACATTCTAGTAAAAAGCTTTTCCCGATACCTTTTTCACCAATAATTACCGCCACCAATTGCGAAAATCGTACTTGGTTTTCAAGTGAATCTAATAGTTGATTCTTTTGTTGGCTGATAAAAATATCCACTACCCTTTCCTTTGAAAGTAGTTAAACCTATATTAAGTAACACTTGCCAAAATTATATCCCATGGGCTCTTTGATTGTTCTCATTCTAAGTTTTTAACAGTTTACAAACTATAACAAGGATACCGATTTGGAATGAGTATTTAAGATTATTCTAACACAATAACCTATAGACAATAAGATTGATAAAGAAGCTGTATATTCAAATAGATAATCAGTTTGTTTAAAGGTCGCTTCCTTCTTTTGTCGACTGGCTAAATTCCTTTATCACCTCAGCCAACAAGTTCTTATCTTGCTCTTCACGAATAATACAGCGATTATCTTCGACTAGAATCAGACGATAGGCATCCGATTGATTTTTTTTGTCCTTGCCCATCGCCTCAAAAAACTGATTCAAATTTATCACCGGTTTAATTTTAACCGGTAGATTAAGGTTTTGAGTAAGCGACTCATACTGTTGCACTAATTCGCACTCGATAAGACCGCATTTTTGGCTAAAACGCAAGGCCATTAAAATGCCAATAGCGACCGCTTCACCGTGCAAATAATAACGATATTCGGTTAGTGTTTCCAAGGCATGGGCAAAGGTATGCCCTAAATTCAATAGCGCTCTCTCGCCTTTTTCTTTTTCATCTTTGGCGACAATCTCGGCTTTTTTCTGACAACTATAGAAAATAATTTCCTTCAATATCGATTCATCACGGCGTAAAATTTCATCGGTATTTTCTACTAGTAATCGCTGGATATTCTTTTCACCTAGTAGCGCGTACTTAATAACTTCACCAAGCCCGGAAAAATATTCACGATCCGGTAAGCTTTTCAGTGTTGTGACATCGATGATCACGCTCTTGGGTTGGTAAAACGCGCCGATTAGGTTTTTACCTTGCTTGTGATTAATCGCAGTTTTGCCGCCAACCGACGAATCAACCTGAGCAAGAAGACTGGTGGGGATTTGTACTAAATTCATACCTCGTTGATAACTCGCGGCGGCAAACCCTGAAAGGTCACCAATAACGCCGCCCCCTAAAGCCAGCAAGGTATCATTTCTTCGAAAGTTATTCGCGACTAGATAATCAATAATTTGAAAGAAACTTTCGCGGCTTTTATTAATTTCGCCATCTTCGATCACCAATTGATGAATGTTGTTGCAATCAATCGAGGACTTCAGCTTTTCAAGATAAAGAGGTGCAACAATATTATTGCTAACAATTAGAATTTTTTCTGGTGAGCAGTATCGATTAATCAGTTCTCTATCGTCGAGCAGCAAACTGCCAATATAGATCGTGTACGGATTGTCTTTTAAAGGTAATTTTAGTTGGCGCATGATTTTGCTACGCGAAGTCTAATTTTCGTTAATTTGGTTAGCTATTTTATTAGCGACTGATTTAATCGAATTCTCGTTAGTTGCCACGGTAACATCGGCAATTTCCCGATATTGAGCATCTCTTTCTTTATGAAGTGCGACTAAAGTCGACTCTGGATCATCATTATTTTGTAGCAGTGGCCGACGTTTATCTTTGCGGGTTCTTTCTAATTGCTGTTCAATGGAAGTTTCGAGATAAACCACAATTCCGCGACCGGCTAAGAAATTGCGATTTTCTGAACTAACCACCGCTCCGCCACCGGTTGCCAAGACGATCCCTTGTCTTAATGACAATTCAGCAATGATTTCTTTTTCTCTCACTCTAAAGCCTTCTTCACCTTCGATATCAAAAATCCAATCAATAGGGGCGCCAGTACGTGATTCGATTTCTTGGTCGGTATCGACAAATTCAAGGTGCAGTAGTTGAGCCAATTGCTTGCCAATTGTTGTTTTTCCGGCACCCATTGGCCCGACTAAAAATATATTTCTTTTACCTTTCATAAGAATTAGCTTTTATCTTTGTCCTACTTTAAAAACACAAGAACCCGCAAAAGCGGGTTTTTGCATCAATATTGATTAGTTTTATTGTATTGATTCTTTCACAATCTTTGGCGTAACAAACATCAATAACTCTTGTTTGGCCGATGAGTCTGCGGTTGACCGAAATAACGCGCCAATACCCGGTAAGTCTCCTAATAGCGGAACCTTAGTTACTTCCCGATTAATTCGCTGTTGATAAACACCGCCTAATACGATGGTTTCGCCATTTGCGACCAAAACACGGGTGCCGACTTGGCGGGTATTAATTGCTGGTCCAAACACGGTATCTTCACCGCGAGTATCTTGATTAATCTTCAAGTCGAGGATTATACGATCATCTGGGGTGATTTGTGGAGTCACATATAGACTTAATACCGCTTTTTTGAAAGTAATTGTGGTATTACCGGCAGAACTCGCCTGTAAATAAGGAATTTGTTCACCCGATTCGATATGAGCTTCATTATTGTTGGTGGTAAAAACTCTTGGTGAAGCGATAACTTCGCCACGAGATTCACTTTCTAACGCCGAAAGTTCAACATCTAATATAGTGCCTTCTGCTAGGCGCGCAAAGGTCAAACCAATGGTTCCAGCGGCTTCAGAAACTGGTAAATTGACTGCTAAGGTTCTGTCCGATGGGTTGGCACCGAAAAAGAGTGCATCACTGCCCGCTTGATTACCAGAGATGGCCGTTTGACTTCCTAGATCTGATACCCCGAAACGAACGCCTAACTCATCGCTAAACCCATTATCGGCAACGACTATGCGCGACTCAATTAGAACTTGTCTAATCGGAATATCCAAACGGTTAACCATTTGACGGATCGAGTCCAACTTTTTCGCGGTATCTTGCACCAGCAAAGTATTAGTTCTTTCGTCCACGGATACGCTACCGCGTGTACTCAAATAATTGGCACCTTTGGTCAAAATTAACTCTGACATATTAAGCGCTTTTGCGTAATTCACCTGAATAAATTCGGACTGAAGCGGCGCTAATTGTTCAATTTGTTTTTCCGTTTGTAGCTGAAGTGCCTCCCGTGCAGCAATTTCTTCCGCGGGAGCAATTAACATCACGTTGCCATTTTGACGCTTGTCTAATCCTTTGGTTTTCAAAATAAGGTCGAGTGCTTGATCCCAAGGTACTTGGTTTAAACGCAGTGCAATTGAGCCAGAAACGGTGTCACTGGTGATCATATTGATATTAGTAAATTCAGATAAAATGGTTAATGCTGAGCTGACCGGAATAATTTGGAAATTTAACGAGAGCCTCTCACCAGTATAAATGGGAGCTTGCAACGCTTTGCGCTCAATTTCTTCCTTGGTCAGTGGCTTCAATTCGATAATAAATGATTCATCCGCCTGATAAGCTAAGTATTCAAACTCATCCAAAGTATCGATGGCTAAACGGACGTTATTGCCCACTCGGCTGGTGGAAATTAATTTTGCAGGTGTGGCAAAATCAACAACATCCAATTTTCGAATTAGTTCATCAGCAACGCTGGCATCGACAAAATCGGCTAAAACGGTTTTACCTTCTTTTCGTAAATCGATACCAATATTAGTATTTCCTAAACCGATAATAACCCGACCTTCACCGGATTCACCGCGTCTAAAATCGATATTAGTAATATCGTTTGCAGAACTTGCGCTGGTTGATGAATTTGAGCTAGACGAAGTTATAATACTGTCGTTGCTGGTTGATTGTTGGCTTGTACGGCCAATGGTAACGACCAAATCGTTACCATCAATTCGAGTTGAGTATGGTATCATTTCAACCAGATTAATCACTAATCGGGTCCGGCCTCCCGCTTCGACTGCGGTAATACTGCGAGTAACACCCACTCCAACGTTTTGAGTCTTCCTAGGTAAATTAGTGGTAACACCGGCAAAATCCATTGCAATCCGAGCAGGATTTACCGTGGTAAATTCTTTAAAATTCGGCGGAGGCGAATCCATCGATACTCGAATTTCAACCTTGTCGCCCGGCATAACATTAAAGTCGACTTTATTAATCTCTGTCGCATTAACGCTACCTATTACCAGTGCAAAAACAACAGCTAAGCACTGTTTTATTCTTCGGCTAACCATAAGCCTTGCTCCTAATTTTTTTAATTTGCTGTTATCCCGAATACTCATATAATCTCCTAGCGCCTACTAGCCTTCAGACAGTGTCAAAAACACTGATCTTTTTTCCCAACAACCTTTGCTATCAGGCACCAAGGTTGAAATTTCGATCTGTTGATCATTAATTGCGTTAATTTGTCCGTGGTGGATACCCAAATACTCACCCGTCTTAACTCTTACAACATTACCGCTAATTGGACCGGCGGTCATTTTTACCAAGCCCCATTCTTTACCCGGACGTTTAAGAATTCCGACCATTTCCATTGAATCTAATGAATAGCGCTCTAAATCTTCTCGCCGTCTGTCGGGATCGGGACGGATATTTTCGTCACAGCCTTCATGCAAAAGTTTTAACTGTTGCTCAAGCTCAAGCTCCATAGTGGCAAACGGACTTCTTGAATCGGATGAGGAATAATCGTGTGGCTGATAGACTTTAACATCGGGCATCGGCTCGATTCTTCCCGGAGGTTTAGCTTTTATGGTATCAACCCAAGATTCTAAATCATCGGTATTTCCGCCACAGGCGGTCAAAATAAGTCCGCTACAAACTATTACTAAGTAACGTGCTATACGATTAGAAAATATACCTTTGTTTTTTAGTCGCATTATTTTTCTCCCGTATCAGCACGATAGGTTTTAGCTGTGATATTCATAATTAATATCTTCTCGCCGGGAGAGCTATTTACTTCGCCGTCGCCAATACCAATGGTAAAGTCGTGCAAAGTAACAATTCGAGGTGAACGCGAAACGCGACTAACAAAATCTGCAATTTGGTGGTAACCGCCAGAAACTTGAATTTGAATAGGTTTTTCCGAGTAAAACTCCGCATCTCTCTCATCTTTAAATCCAAGAGAGACCACTTCACAACCGGCCCCTGTTGCTGCGTAAGAAATTTCATCTAATAATTCAGCCATTTGATCGGCTTTTGGAAGTTGTTGTAAAAGGGTTTGAAAGCTGTCTTTAATGGTCTGCATTTGCCGTTTGTAAGCTTCTAAGTTAACCGCCTTGGCTTGTTTCTTTTCAAATTCTTTTTTAAGGTCGATTTCTTTGCGTTCGATATTCACCAAACTCACCGTTTGATCGCTAACAAACGCGTAATAACCTAAGCCAACCACTAGAAAAAAAACAATGGCAACCATTATGAATTTACCGGCGGTCGGCCAAGACCCCATGTTAGTAAAATCAATATCATTAATATCTAAATCATTGAGGCTATTCATATCCATTATTTTGCCTCCTTATCTATCGCATTGGGTGTGGTAATTTTCGATTTAAGCTTAAATAATTTTCGTCCAGCACCCGACTCTTTATCATCTTGAATGTCATCAATATCGGGTTTTGTAATCCACTGAGATGCTGCAAGATTTCTCATGAAATTAGAAATTCGTGGCGCTGACTCGGCAACACCATCAAAAAAGACGTCATCGCCTTTTCTTTCGATTTGCACCATACTCATACCTTCTGGCATTTTCTGAACAATTTCATCAAACAAGTGCACGATTTGAGGACGACTTTTTTGTAAATCTTGAATTAATTCCATTCGATCAACCAATTCTTTGCGCTCTTTTTCTAGCGTAGTAATTTCTTTAATTTTTGTATCGAGTTTTCTAATTTGCCCTTGTAGGAAATTATTTCGAGTATTTTGGCTGTCTATCTTATTGCTATAAAACGTATAAACAGACCACATCACGACCAAACCCAATACTGCAACTAGTCCCAAAACGCTAACAAATTGTCTTTGCCGCTCTGACCGCTCTTCCTCACGCCAGGGTAGCAGGTTAATATTAGCCATTAATCAAAACTCCTTAATGCCAAGCCACAGCAATTCACCAGTGACGGTGCATCGGCGCTCAATGCTTGGGCATTTACTCGCGAGGATAACGACATATCAGCAAAAGGGTTTGCGGTTGACGCTGTCGTTCCTAACCTTTCTTCTATCATCTCTTCTAAACCGTCTATTACTGCACAACCACCCGCTAGCACGATATGATCGACCTCGCCGTATTGACTGGAACCATAAAAGAACTGCAGCGAACGGCTGACTTGTTGAATAACCGCCTCTTTAAACGGTTCCAAAACTTCGGGTTCGTAATCGTCCGGTAGTCCACCTTGTTTCTTAGCCATACCGGCTTCTTCAAAAGAAAGCCCATAACGACGTTGAATTTCTTCGGTAAGCTGTGAGCCACCAAATGTTTGCTCGCGAGTGTAAATAGTATTGAAATCTTCAAGCACACTAAGACTGGTATTGGTTGCGCCAATATCAGCGATGGCAATGATTTGTCCTTCGCCTTGATCCGGCAATTGGTTACTTAATAGTTTGAAAGCTCTTTCAATGGTATAGGCTTCCACGTCAACCACTTTAGCAGTCAAACCTGCTAGCTCGAGTGCGTCAACCCGACTATAAACATTCTCTTGACGAGACGCAGCTAATAGCACATCCACTTTATCAGGAACTTTTTCAGACTCACCAATGACTTGAAAGTCCAATGCAACTTCCTCTAAAGGATAAGGAATGTATTGATCGGCTTCGACTTCAATTTGGTTTTCCATTTCATCTTCACTAAGATCCTTATCCATTTGGATGACCTTAGTGATCACTGAAGAACCCGCGACCGATACGGCTGCGTGTTTAATATTAGTACCTGAGCGACTGATGACTCGCTTGAGCGCTTCGCCAACGACTTCTGGATCGCGGATATCTCTGTCCGCCATCGCATCTTGCGGTAACGGCTCTACCGCATAACTTTCCACGCGAAAACGAGAACCGACTTTACCTAGCTCAATCAACTTACAGGCGGTTGAGCTGATATCGATTCCAACTAATGCGGTCTTTTTTGAGCCGAATAAATTAGCCAGCATAATCTAAATTTTTCCTATCATTTTATCCAGTTACAGATGAAAACTATGTTTCACTTTAAATAATAGCTCTAACTATAAGAAATTTCACCCTTTTTTTGTTTTTATGTGTGCGATTTCTCGTTATTTTTGATGTTTTTTTATCTATATTTACTGCAAAAACAGTTAGATGCATGACAATTGTAGTCGTGAAATGGTTAAATTTTTGACAATTTGTCGATTTTGCCAAAATAAATTAATTTGCACAAAGTGGCGAAATTGCGCACAAATCATGCACTTAGTAGTTAAATCGGTGAACAAATACCGATATACTTTGTCGACTAACCCACTATGGCAATCTATTCGATTAATCGGTATGAAACGAATCACAAAGCTAGCACCTAAATTTGCTTATATCGTGACACTGTTCACAATAATGGCAGCAATGGGCTTTACCGGCCTTTATCTTGCCGTTGGACCGGATTTGCCAGAGGTCGAAACGATCCGTCAAATTCGATTGCAGACTCCAATGAGCGTTTACTCGAAAGATGGCCAATTGATCAATGAATTTGGTGACATTCGCCGAATACCTATAACCTTAGACCAAGTTCCTCAAGATTTCATTAATGCTTTGTTATCCACCGAAGACGTGCGTTTTTATCAACATTCTGGAGTCGATTTTAAAGGCGTTTTAAGGGCAATTTTTAAACTCGCCTCCACCGGTACTAAGAGTCAGGGCGCGAGTACCATCACTATGTTAGTGGCGCGCAACTATTATCTCAGCCGTGAAAAACGTTTCTCTAGAAAATTTACTGAAATGTTTGTCGCATGGAAACTCGAATCGGCGTTAACTAAAAATGAGATTTTGGAAATATTTCTGAATAAAATCGATTTTGGCCACCGGTCGGCGGGATTAGGCGCAGCATCACAGGTTTATTACGGCAAACCCCTCGACAAATTGAGCCTGGCTGAATTAGCCATCTTGGCAGGGATCCCTAAAGGCCAATCCGTTTTTAATCCAATCAGTCGGCCCGACAAAGCCAAAACCCGACGAAATCATGTATTAGGCCGCATGTTAAGCCAGGGACATATTACTCAAGCACAATTTGATCAAGCGGATGCGGCCCCCATAAAAACCTATCGACATGGCGCAAAAACCACAGTCAGTGCGCCTTACGTAGCAGAAATGGTGCACATGGATATGATTCGCCGGTTCGGTAGAGAAGCGGCCCATAGCGACGGTTTAAAAATATACACCAGTCTTGATCCAAAGCTGCAATCTTATGCCCAAGATGCTTTAAAAAGTAGTTTACTGGAATACGACCGCCGTCACGGCTATCGAGAGGTAGAGCAACATCGCCAATTAGACGATTCAATCGAACAAGACGAACGAATCGCTTGGATTGGCGATTTCACACCTATCGGCCAGTTGATACCAGCACTAGTGATCAATACTGACCAAGATCACGCTGATATATTATTAGCGGATGGCAGTTACGGAAAAATTCTTTTAGAAGATTCGCTTTGGGCGAAAAAATATGTCGATGAAAATTTTCGAAAGTTCGGCAAACTCACCGATATTAATCAGATTATCGTTAAGGGAGACCTAATTCGTGTTCTTAAAACTGATCGCGTTGTACCATCGATTAAAGAAACCAATAGCGAGCCAACCTTAACCGCTGAAAACCAACCACTGGAAAATCTAGCTGAAACTGATCAACTGGGGCAAATTGATCCACTCGATCAAACTGCACAACCAAAACAAAATACCGCTATTTATCTACTATCACAAGTTCCAGATGTGAATGGTGGATTTGTGGTACTGAATCCTAAAAACGGTGCTGTAGAAGCTTTAGCTGGCGGCTTCGATTTTAGTAAGAATCAATTTAATATGGTAACCCAAGCGCGAAGACAACTCGGGTCAAATATCAAACCTTTTATTTATTCTTCAGCGCTAGAAAAAGGATTAACCGCGGCAACACTGATTAACGATTCGCCGATTATCAATTGGGATTCCTCCGCCGATGTATTTTGGCGACCGGAAAATGATAGCGGTAAATATCGTGGACCAATGCGGCTAAGATATGCATTAACTTGGTCTGTCAACACCGTTTCAATCAGGTTGATCCGTAAAATTGGTGCGCGTTATGCAAAATCCTATCTTGAAAAAATTGGATTTCCTGGCAAGCATATGAAACCTTATCCTTCGCTTGCCCTCGGGTCGGCTTCATTTACCCCGCTAGAAGTAGCCACCAGCTATGCAACACTGGCGAATGGCGGTTACAAAGTTCTACCTTGGTACATCGAGCGAATAGAAGATAATCAGGGAAAAATATTATTCGAACAACAACCCGTACAAGTCTGCACTGAATGCGAACAGATCATAGCTGCACAAAAAGAAGCCGAACTTGAAATGCAATTAGCGTTAGAGCAACAAAGCAATGAGTTGGCAAATCAATCGACTGTCGAACAACCCGATGGACAATCAGAACAAACGAAGGACTCCGCAGTAGATAACTCTGGTGAGTTACCATTAACAAACGAAGAAAATCAGATAACAGCCGATACCAGTGAAAAAGCAGAGTTAACAATTAACCCAAACAAACTAATCGAAAATCTACCCCTGTTACCCATTGCTGAAGAGCAAATTGCACCACGAGTCATCGAAGCGAGAAATCGTTATATCGTCGACAATATGCTAAAAGACGTTATCCACCGTGGAACCGCTTCGCGAACCTTAAAAAACGCTAAAAGCTCGCTGCTAAGACGCAATGATATTGCCGGTAAAACGGGTACAACCAATGAATCAAAAGATGCGTGGTTCTCGGGATACAATAGCCAGTATGTCGCCTCGGCTTGGGTTGGTTTTGTTGATCACAGCAAGAAACTTGGTAAAAGAGAGTTTGGCGCAAGAGCGGCGTTGCCGGTATGGCGAAAGTTTATGGAAAAAGCACTAAAAGGTCAGCCGCAGTTTAATTTGCCGAGACCCGATGGTATCGTCGATGTGAAAATCGATTTAAGTAATGGAAAATTAGCCAGCGCAGAAACTAAAAAATCGGATTTCGAAGTATTTAGAGACGACCGTGTACCAACAGAATATTCAGAAACGCAATCCGATGACCCATTCAACACCCTTGATGAGGAAAAAAAGCAGGAATCAGAAGAAGAAACAATTGATGACGAGATTTTTTAGGGCACCTCGATTAACGGTTTGCTCCCTTTAGCAAGAAATTAACACAAACTGAATTCCTTAAAGCGCGTCAGTTGTCATAGGATTATCTGGATTGGTTGACCACTCCTGTAACGATCCCATATAGACCGCAACGTCAGTATATCCCAAACGAACCATCGTAAATGCCACCGAAGATGCTGCAACACCACCGCCACAATAAGTAATCACGCGCTGACTACGATCGCCTTCCTGGGTCATATCGAGCTCATCAAAGGACTTAAAATTACCCGACTCATCTAGCAGATCGGAAGTTGGCATACTGCTCGCGCTGACAATATGACCAGGACGTGAATAGAGGGAGAATTTTCCTAAATAATGTGCCGCCGGCATTGCGTCAACAATTCGCACATTTTTATTACTGACGGCTGCTAAAACTTCCTTTTGCTCGGCAATCACTTCGGGTCGAAGATTAAAAACAAATTTTTTCGCGGTCGGAGTCGATAACTTAGTTGAAACTGGCAAGCCTTGTTCTTTCCAACCGGCTAAGCCGCCATCGAGAATAGCTACATTATCGTGTCCTGCCCAACGTAACATCCACCATAACCGAGTACCCCAAACATGATTATCCGCACTGTAAATAACCACACGAGAATCGTTATCGACCCCTAAAGCGCCCATTGCGGCGCTAAATTGTTCCGGCGACGGCATCACAAAATCAAATGAACTGCTAGTATCCGATAAATTTCCTTTCAGATCGGCAAATACGGCATTAGGAATATGACCTTTCTGGTAACCTGCAAGGCCACTTTCGTTAGTCATTTGCCCGGTTTTAGTCATTTTCACATAAACAGTGCTATCGAGAATTACCAAATTGGGATCGTTCAAATGTTCATTCAACCAAGTTGCGTTCACCAACGCATCCATTTTGGGCATTGCAACTTTAGACTGTTGAGATTGGTTTTTTGAGTCAGAACAGGCACTCAGTAAAACAACCACTGCCAAGCTAGAAAAATAAAGTTGTAGTTTGCGAGAAAGCTTCATCATTTATTCCTTTTATTCTTGAAAGCTTCCAATATAGGCTTGCAAACGTTTCGAAACAAGCCGTAATTGTTACACAATGTCTATTAGTACCTTTCCTAGCGGCCGCTCGCTGATATTCTAATTAATTTACCGAAAATATATGCCAACACAAACACAGCAACATAAATAATTATGGAAAAAACCCAAGTGAAAAACGGCCGTTCTCCACCGGAAAAAGTCCAAGCCAACCTGAAGTAATCAAAGGACAATGAGAGATTGGTATTATTGTTAATCCAATAATAGGAAAGTTGCCAACAGATCAAATAACCGGGTATTCCGATAATACCCAATAGAGTCTTTCTTAAATTTTCGTTTAGAGATTTATTTTCCATAATTGCTCATTTTTCTATTTATTGCCTTTCGCCCGAAGAAATATATGACACTCACTATATCGCCAATAACCCGTACGTTCAATCGTCAATCCCTTACAAGAGTTTACGACTTATCGACTTATTTCTATCGATTGAATTGAGCATAATGACACGGCTTTAAATTACTCAAGGAAGAGACAATGGCGATAAAGCGCAGTGAACAAAATGCTATTTTGATCAGTCCTTCACAGCCTCACGAAACTCCTTCTGATTAAATCTAATTTGCAGTGCTGTTTCTCCTTTCCAAGCTCCAATGTGCACATGAGGATTTCGGCAATAGCCATTATTACCCACTTTAGCGACAGGTTGTCCTTGGCCAACTTTATCACCAATTTTTATGGAAATATTATCTAAATGTGCGAGCGTTATTTTTGATCCATCCTCTTTTTTAAAGGTAATCGATGTGGCTCTACCAGGATTCATTATTCCCGGCTTATTCTCTTTTGGATTGATGAAGATCTCGGCGACGGTACAATTGCAAGGTGACAACACACTTTTTTGCCAGCCATACCAATCCTTATTCTCATAACCTTGATTCTTGTACGACCTAGAAAATAGCCTGCCGTCGGTTTCAACTAATTTCTGTATAACACAATCGGTTCCGAGTGCGTCTCCTAGATATTTAAATTGACCATCCCAATGTTCCATACAGGCATAGGATTGTTTAAAAATGGGATGAATAAGAAGGGTTTCAATTTCATTCTCTTTGGCATTGGAATATAAAGAGGTTGTTAGTAAGGTAAATAACCAGAATTTGTGCATTTTACTTCATTCCTTTTTTCGCCATTAGTAAGGCGATTAAATCATTAGAGCTTTGATGGATACGAACAGTAAGGTGTCGTAAATGATTGGTCAAATAAATAGTCTATCTACCTATTTCTTAGGTTACCCTATCCATCATGGATATCGTATTCAATGCACAATGAGCAATTATTAAAGGCCATAGGTTTCTTCCGAAAACGACATAGCCGACTCCCATGGCAAGACCAATTAAGCCAACAGTAATTGATCTTTCGGATAAATCGTATGAATGTCTAAATCCAAAAATAATTGCCTGAGCGATCACTGCAAAAATTGTGGCGAACAAAGTGCTAGACAGCATTCTTTCAATCCAGTTCATTAAAAACCCTCTATCTAGAACTTCTTCTAGCATTGATTCTAACCATATAAAAGGAATGATAGAAAAGAAAAGTAGCCAATTGCCTTGCAGCTCGCCAAATTTAGATACGGCACTTTCATTTGATGTGTCGGGCGCAACTTCTAGCCCCAATTGATCTTTAAATATTTGGAATAAAATAATTGAAACAATCGCGAAAACCAGAATAACAACGGTCGCCAATAAAGCAGTCTTGTAATTTTTCGGTTTAAACAGTCCCAAGTCCTTCCAAGAAATACCTCGTAGACGCATTAACCCTGTCGCGACAATCAGTGTGGTAAATGACCAAAAAAGTCCGTTGGTGATAAAATTGAATTGTGAGAAATAGACTTCTCTAACTAAGAACATCACCGAAAGATAGATCACTAAATCGAATACAAAAAATCCAGCTGCCGGATGCTTGAGACCACGATTTGGCGAAACGATATTAATATTTAGGCTCATCTGTTTATTCCTTTTAAACAGTTAATTTGGAAAGACGTATATATTTTCCGATTCAACTCAGTAGAATCTTATCCATCTTCTTCGTTTTTATTGGGAATATCATTACACAGCTCACAGGGAATACCTTTTCTTGACTGGTAGATACGGGAACCTATAAAAATTCCGGTAGAAATAAAGGACCAAATCAATGCGAAATAGAAAGATTCCAAATATTCATTGCCCTTGATAAGGTGAACTAGAAATAATACCACCAATACGCTGACAAATACTTTAATGAACCTCAATAGCCAAAATTTTAATCCCATAGGTGTTACCTTATCCTTTTTTTATTTTTTCGCTATGCTCTGCGATAAGATCGGTTCGATTTGATGTCTATCCATAACGAAGGACTTTGTCATTTATTCTCTTAAAATACCAACTTACTTTAGAATTTTCTTTTAGTGGGTTTGATGTACAGCCTTTTCCGAGACAAAAAGCGGCATTCCATCCAGATGGAAGTTCGATGTAATATCCCCAACCAGCCTCTACTATAATCCTTTGAGAGGTGTACTCCCTCAATTCCGATAACATAATACCAACCGATGCACCTTCCAATGTTTTAAACTTCACAGAGTTAGTCGTAATAAAGTTGATCAAATTATCGCTATTGACGGTAACCGAATATTCGATGCCGTTTTGCGTAACCTTGTATGATTTTTGAAGTTGGGCAGATGAAACTAGAACTAGCTCATTTTTTGCGATTGCATTATCAGGCAATTGTTGGCCAAGATCGATTGCCGGTGCGAAACCAATATTGATGAAATAGCCAAATAGTATTAGATATATGTTATTCGCTAAAGTTTTGAGAAAAGATCCGCTCATTTTCTATTTTCCAATTTGCCTGCAGAATAATCTAACCTCATATCGATGCAGAGCATTCCTGGTATTGGTCTATTCATAGAGGTTGGTGCCGAGGCATTAGATTTTGGTTCTGGCAAAACTCTAATAATCAACGGTGGATTTTTCCTTATTTCTTCATACTTAAAGATATCATATTCAAATTGATCATCATAAGAATTCCCAATCGGTCCCGAAATTATTTTTCCCACCACATGAAAAACTACTCTTATAGTTCTATCTTCCAAACCAGCCCCTGAGCCGTATAAATCAGTTGGCGCGTTAAGGTCAACACCTATTCTTGCTAATTGGTTAAGCAATTTTGCCGGTATTACTTCTCTATGTACTAGTTTCCACTCCATACAAAGATCACATTTGCATTCAAAAGCTGGAGTGCTTTTATGGCCTTGAATTTCTTTAGTTCTGTCTAGGTCAATTGTTAGCTTCCAGCTCGCAAATGGTATCGTGGGTCTTCGTTTTTTCATTGTTCTATTCGTCACTCGTTCAAGCAAGAAGATGAAATAAACTTCAAATAAAGTCCTCATTAATAAATTTAAGCGGGCATATCATGCTCAACGTTAATGACAACGTTTCCAATTTTTTGTCCTGTCTCAACGTACCTGTAAGCGTCGCTAATTTTTTCTAGTGGATAGGTTCTATCGATAACCGGTTTATAATTATTTTGCTCCAAGAGATTTTTGATTAATAATACGCTTCCTTTAATATCTACAGGAATGGGAAATTTTACTTTTTTCTTGCCAAACATAGCAGTAAAAAACGCTAAAAAAATATTTTGAGCCATTGCTCCGGCTTCAGAAGAAATATAGACACCGTTAGGCTTTAACAGTGGCTTACATATAGAAAAAGTACTTTTCCCGACGGTGTCAAAGATGTAGTCGTATTTTTGGTCCTGCTTAGTAAAATCCTCCTTCGAATAATCGATGAGCTTATCTGCACCCAAAGATTTTACTAATTCGAAATTCTCTTTATTGCACACTGCAACTACCTTTGCGTCAAAATGTTTTAAAAGTTGAACAGCGGCTGACCCAATAGCACCGGTCGCACCATTAACCAAAACTGTTTGTCCACTTTTAAGGTCTACCTTGTTGATCATATTATAGGCATAGTGCTCACCTTCAGTACTAGCCGCAGCTTGCTGGTAGGATATATTAATTGGAATTGTTGAAAGAGCTTTATCTACCGAGAAGGTCATGTACTGTGCATGAGAATTCAAGCCGATATCGTCCAAACCAAAAACTTTGTCCCCGACTTTAAAAGAGACAACCTTTTTACCGACCGCTTCAATCTTTCCAGCAAAAGTAGTTCCAAGAATGGGTCTTTTGGGCTTAAACAACCCGGTAAGAAATCTCATAATAAAAGGCTTTGCTCGAAGCTGCGCACAATCAGTTCTATTCACCGTTGTCGCTTTTACTTTTATTAAAACTTCGTTATCAAAAGGTTTAGGTTTTTCGACATCTTCATACTTAAGAACATCTGGAGAACCATATTTCTTGTATGTAACGGCTTTCATAGAACTCCTTAGGGGGTTACTTTAGTCAGATCTAAGTGATGAATATTCACGAAGATTTTACCATTTAGAAGAGAAAATTATGACAGTCACTATATCGCCAATACCCCACAAAAAATTAACATTGTAATAAAAGTAACTGTCTCCGTTTTTTCTCCGAGAAAGTGGTGCACGCTCACCGCGAGTAATTTTTCGAATGACGCTTTTGGTTAAATATCTAGTTTGGATACCTGAATGCTATTTTGCCTATAATTTTCTGGCACTTCAGTTTCGCCATTTGTATAACACTCGAACATTATTTCATGATCTTCAATAAAGATTATAAAACCTGACTGTATATTATTCCAATCGCCTAGCAAATTCGGTTTACTACAGACAATTCTTCTTTTTGGTAAATCCGGGTGTTTGAAAAACAAAAAATATCCACAGCCCGAGTAGTCATAATCATTGAATTCCATTTCGCAGATTTCATCGATTAGAGTTTTGTCTAAATGAGGTTCACATAACATCCTTATTATTATTTTCTCGAATTCTTTGGCATATGTCATAAAGTATTTAAGGCTCAAATCATGCGAATGAATTTCTTCGCATACGTTTTTTGTTATATTTCAGATTCAAGTCTGAGCTGACTTTCTCTATTCTTTCAATATTTTTGGAAATATAATTCATCATTTTGCTGAATATTTCTCTGCATCTGTTTTGGCTCTGAATGGGGAAGCAACTATTCGCACAAACCAGAAATAATACTTAAACGCTATTATAAAGATTATAAAATTGGTGATAATTACGAAAAAATACGGAGTCTCTAAAAAGCCAAACTTCAAGAATCTTGATATAAAATAAGCATGCTCTACAATTAGTTTGCTTATCCATTCCGTTAGTTCAAAAAATAACAAACTGATAAATAGAATACTTGCCGAAAACAACATAAGTTTCGGTGAGCTTACACGACGACCAAGTTCTTTTGAAAAATTTTGGATGTAAAATATAGTGGTTAAACTGAAGGCCAAGAATAAAGCACCTGTTCCCATACTTACTACCATAGTCAACATCCATAAGCTTCTCAATAACCCATGCAATTTTCCACCATCAAGGGTTCCTTGATAGGCCATAGTATAGTAAGCCCAAGCCAGATAAATAAATAAGCATCCGATTGCAATAGGTAGTAGTTTTCGGGTATCTTTTTTTTCTCTTATAAGTTTTTCTTCGTGATTTTTGTTTTTTTCAACAAACCTGTCTAACGAATTCATCCTTTTGTTATCCTTGTTGCAATATTTTTGCTGCTTCCAGCCTTGCTAGTTTGGAAGTTCAACATATAACGTTCAAAATTGCGATTCATTATGAGGCCACGAATAATGAATCCGCAAAATTTTTTGGTTAGTCGCTGACTTCAATACCATTGTATTTACACCAAGATAACAATTCTTTTTTTTGAGCCTCTTGCTCGTATTCATACCATTTATCTAAAGCATTGCTGTTCTCTAGCAATGCTTTATATCTCGAATACGCTCCTTTCGAGCGAAAAATGGAATATACCGTTTCTAGCTCTGAAGGCAGATATTGTTCTACAAATTGCAATACCAGAGGCTTACCTAAATCAAGATCTCGTTTACTCGGTATTTCAATGTACTTATTGTTTTCAAAAATATCGTCGGGCAACTCTTCTTCCGATGCGTCCGAATCGTAATAAATATGTCCTGACTCAGTGCATAAATATGCACAATGATCACCATAGGAATCGAAAGACGAAAACTCTAATGCTAACTCCAGATCATCAAATTTTACTTTCATCGAGAGATCCTCCTAAGCATTTAACATATTAGTACTGCCCATCGTGCCCCACATCTACTTTGGGCAGTATGTTTTTTTCAAGAAAACCAAAATACCTCGAATATTCTTAAATATCAACTAGTTAATTTAAACTCATCAATTACTCTAAGGTAGAAACAGACATCATGGGCCATATGTCGGCGCTTAGCTGAACAAAAAAGAATATTTTAATTTTGCTAAACAATATAAATTTCAGATAATCACAATTTGGATTGCCGACCTATAGGACACGTTGGGCAGAGTAGATTATGACACTCACTATGTCGCCACTTCTGCAAATAGACCTCTGCATTGTTTAGATCATCAAAACTAATTAATCGACATTTTAAGACGAGATGGAAAAATTAACCTTTTTATAAAAGTGACTGTCGCCGTTTTTATTTTTCCGTTTTTGACCGTTTTGTTATGCGCTTTTTAATTGATTTTACGCCATTTTTTAAATGCACGGATATCTTCTGCAATTAAAGAAAACCATTCGCCTTCTTTTCGCTTATTAGAAAACCTTCTATGCCAATAGTTTTCAATACCCGCTGGGTCATCTGTTTCTATATAATGAATAGGTTTTATCTTTTCGGGTAATTCTAATTTTATTTCACCTTCTCGTCGGATAGGGTTATTGGTTCTTCCGATTTTGTACTCATTTCGTGAGCCATGTTGAATAAGGTAGACATAACCAATAGTTTTATTTTTGTCGTGTACATCTGTGGTTTCATTTTCTGGTTTAATTACATTTGTGCATAGTTCAACAATATCAGAGTATTCGGGAAGTTTTTCACAATAGCTCCTAATTTCCTTAGCTCTTTCTTGTTTGTTTCCTAATTTAGCAAACCCACTATGACTAGGAAATGTTTTATCATTTTCGTTTTTATTTCTTAATTCCCCTTCTATAGGGAAATGACCTAATTCACGTATTAACTCAATATATTTTTTTATTAAATGCTTTTTGTCATATGCACTATTAAATTCATTAGGCTGGCAACCTGCTTCAATTATGGCATCACCCCAACGTAGCCATAAATTTGGATACCAATCAGATTTTTTCATTCCAGTTTCATTAGAGAATCGCTGTGTCCCGGGAGCTTTCCCATCAGATTCTTTTGTGAGGCGTTTAATTTCCGCTAAAATTTCGTTTTTATTCATGGTTTATATTTTTACCAACGCCCAACGCAGCCGCAAAATTACGTTGTGCTGTTTTTTGTCGATTGCCGTGCCTAGTTACAAATTTTCCACAGAATTCCTAAATTTAAAAAATTTAAACACGCTAACGAATACAAGGCAAACAATAATGTTGGATATAAGAAAAGTCATATTCATTATTGTATTGTACGGGTCATGATTATAGATTGCACTTGCAGTCATAAAAGCCCACGGTCCCGCAGAGAAGCCGCCCATTGCGAATCCTCCAGGCAACAGGAATATCACAACTATCCAAAATTTGACTGCGCGACTCTTTATATTAAAAAGACCAATTGTTATCAGCACAAAATAGAAACTCCAAAACAATACTGCATCTATGTCAGATATAAACGCCTGATACATATTTAAAGGATAAATCCCATATAAATCAGGTAATGTATAAAAAGCTTCTTCTATGGCGTGAATTAATTTATCCATATCCTGTGTGTAACATATTAGTACTGCCCATCGCATACCATATCTACTTTGGGCAGTATGTCTTTTTCAAGAAAACCAAAATACCTCGATTATTCTTAAATATCAACTAGTTAATTTAACCTCATCAATTGCTCTAAGGAAAAAACGGACATCATGGGCCATATGTCGGCGCTCAGCTGAACAAAAAAGAGTATTTTGATTTTGCTAAGCAATATAAATTTCAGATAATTACAATTTGGATTGCTAACATATAGGATATGTTGGGTAGTATCTAGCCGAATAGATGGTCGATTCTATACCCTAAATCCGCCAATCAATGACGGTTTAGGGTATGAAATAGAATAGATAGAATTAAAAGGAGCCCGTTGAATTAACGTTTCCATTGCTTGGCGTTGTTACCGAATTATTCCCGCCACTTTGCCAAACTACACTACCAACATCTCGCTTAATACATTTCCATTGAATATTGGTATTTGCTGGAAGATTGGTAATGGTGCCTGTCCAAGTGGGATAACTCGTTGCATCCAGTTTTACTGCATTGGCGCTATTCCAATTTCCTAGCTCTGCAATACTTCCCACCACATAAACATTTTGCCCCCAAACGGTAGTGCCATTGTTGCAGGTAAAATTAACGCTAACATTGACGGGATCTTCTTTCATCAAAACCACCGCGCCGTAGGCTGGAATATTAACATTATTAATTTGAAAAGCTTGGTCGCCACCTCGGCTTGACCATGGCGCGCCGCCGACGTTGTATTGCGGCCAACTGGTATTGGCTAGCTCTCGATAATTACCGCTAATACCCACATCATAATTACTCCACGTTGTTGGGCCGAAATTCAGTACGATCACATATTTTGAATCGGCACGCGTAAAAGCTGCCACGCCATTATTGTTATGAATGTGAGTCACCCAACTATCGCCAGTTGCTAAGGTAGTGAGATCATTCGCTCTAATCTCATTCATTTTTTGATACCAAGCCAAAACTTTTTGTCGGCCAACATCGCTTTCGTATACGTTAAGCGGTAAACGATCGTCCCACCAATCAATATGAAATTGAGTGGCTTCACCCGCTTCTTGTCCCATAAAGACCATTGGTGTGCCGCGAGCCAATACAGTGCCCGCTAAAGATACTTGATTCATTTCCCAGCCTTTACCATCTCGGCCACGTTTCGCGATACGATCATCGGTATTTCCAACTTCATCATGGGATTCTGTATAAACCGTCGCATCTTGCCAGCCGTCGCCAAAATGACCAAACACCGGCCACAGATTATCGAGAGAAGCGCCGGTTAAAACACTTTTAAAATTATCGTGAAAAGTATCGGTCCATTGACTGTCCATAGGGGCATGATTGCTTCCGGCGACATTGCTGCCAGTATCGTCTGCGGTTAGTCCCCACCAGTCGGGTAGCTCTTCTCCAGTCATCCAAATGTTGTTATCCAACGATTTAACATTGCCGTATAACTCTCTTAAAAAATCCCAACCGCCACCATCGCCTTGCACGGTTACAAACCAACTATTTACATTGTGAATGGTATTGGTATGGTCAAAACGAAATCCATCGATGCGAAACTCTTTTGCTAAATAAAGTGCATTTTGAATTAAGAAATGTTTCGCAATATCGTTATTGAAATTGTATAAAGGCCCCCATACCGTATCGCCGTCCATATAAGTGGTATTGTCCACTGACCACAAGACGTTGTCTCCACTCGCGACATGGTTGTATTCCAAATCTAAAATAACCGCGATACCATTTTGATGAGCTTTATCAACTAACGCTTTAAGATCATCCGGTCCGCCGTAAGATTCTTCAACCGCGTAAAAGAAGGACGGGTTGTAACCCCAACTTAATGCACCGGCAAATTCATTAACCGGTAATAATTCTAAAGCGGTCACACCAAGATTATTGATATAGTCATTGCTGCCGTCGTTATCTAATTCTTCAATTACTTGCTGAAACGGCGTGCCAGTATTTCGATCAGTAAAACGCAGCGGATGCACTTGATAAATATTAAATTGATCTTGGCTTGGGCGTATCCATGAATTACTTTGCCATTGATAATCGCTGCTTAAATTAATTCGTGACATACCCATTCCTGGACCCGAAGCATCTAACCCTGAATGAGTGACCCAACGCGCGGCGGGATCTTGAAAGGTTTGACTGCTGCCGCTTCTGTCTAAAACAAAACGGTATTGGTCGCCATGTTTCGGTACACTGGAAAAACTGCTGTCCGTTCCTTTAAACCACCAAAATTTACCATCCGGCGTTCGAGTTAACGGTACTGCATTGGTTAATCCGTTAGTAAAGTCCCCATATATTTTGACGTTGGTATCACCCGGTGCGGCATGAACGAT
>Ga0316209_1001061_pt1 | contig 33425 bp, 28 predicted proteins | sample 6monopyrite_MG_FD_204945 | JGI IMG/M metagenome (GOLD analysis project Ga0316209, IMG submission 204945) | Microbial mat bacterial communities from mineral coupon in-situ incubated in ocean water Damariscotta River, Maine, United States -... | ecosystem: Environmental > Aquatic > Marine >...
ATGATCGTCACCGACGTGTTATTTGCGACCGAATCGACCGTCCCCGTGTATCCATCGAGATACTCAGCATAGGTTCCGATATTGAGGGTGGTCGGGCTGGTGCTTCCGATCGTATCGAAGACGATTTGAAACTGGGCCGCCCCGCTCACACCACCCAACCCTTCGTCCACCGACCCATTGCCGGTTGCAGAAATGACACCAAGAGCGGCTAGGAATTCGGCCTCCACTCCTGGACCCACCGCATTTTCCTGAAACGTGATAGTGGTCCCGACCTGGTTGATCAATCCGTTGAAGCATCCTGCCGCCGGAAAGCAGAATTCGTTGAAGACGCTCGAGGCGATGGTACTCGCGCCTGGATTCAGGCTGAGGATAGTGTTGTCGTAGTTGTTGACTGAACCAGCGACGGCGAAGGCGAGATCGTCCGTCCGGACCGAGATGTCAAGAATCAGCTGAGCACCCGGTGTCATAAAGGTGATCGGGCTGGCGTCCGAGGTATACGCGTCGACGGTGTACGTGATGCCCGCAGCGGCAGGCATCGCTGCGAGGAGGAAAAGGGCAGCACTCAATACTGCTCGAAGCTTCAGCATGGGGATCTCCTTTGTGGCTTCAGGATCGCATTCGCAACGTCTAGGCCCCTAGCAAGGGGTGTTCTTTCGAGTGGGGGATCCTGAAGAGGGGATGGTCAACGAAAAATCGCCCTGGACTCCGAAGAACCCAGGGCGACTTATTTCGAGCTCGCTGCGATCCAAAGGTCGCGAACGATCTACTTACTCGCGGCGACCCGCACCAGCGAGGCCCGCAAGGCCAAGGCCCATGAGCAGCGCGGTACCGGGCTCCGGAATCGGTGCAATCGTGACCGTAACGGACGTGTTCGTCGCGAGCGAGTCAACCGTTCCCGTGTAGCCGTCGAGATATTCGGCGAACGTGCCGATGTTCAGCGTCGTGGACGAACCGGCAGCACCGATTGCGTCGAAGACGATCTGGAACTGCGGAGCGCCACCGACGCCGCCGAGGCCTTCGTCGATCGAGCCGTTCCCACCCGCAGCCGAGAGGCCGAGGGCAGCGAGGAATTCAGCTTCGACGCCCGGACCCACCGCGTTCTCCTGGAACGTGATCGTGTCGCCAACCTGGTTCGCCAGGCCGTTGAAGCAGCCCGAAGCCGGGAAGCAAAACTGGTTGAAGACGTTCGCCGCGATCGTGCTGGCGCCCGCGTTCAGGCCGACGACGGAGTTGTCGTAGTTGTTGACCGAGCCGGCAACACTGAAAGCGTTGTCGTCGGTTCGGACCGTGATATCGATAATGATCTGCGCGCCGGGCGTAACAGCCGTAAGCGGGCTCGAGTCAGACGTCGTGGCCGAAGCCGTGTAGATCACGCCAGCGAAAGCCGCAGGGGCCATCGCAAGCATCGCCACTGTGGCGAGAAAAGAGGTAAACAGCCGCATGATGTGCATTCTCCTTGAGGGTTAAGCTCTACGGCCGCAATGGGGGCTTCCGCAGACAGGTAGGAAGTGGCGAGATCCGTCGAAATGTGGCGAATGATGTCAACGAAAAATCGCCCTGGACTCCGAAGAACCCAGGGCGACTTATTTCGAGCTCGCTGCGATCCGAAGACCGCGAACGATCTACTTACTCGCGGCGACCCGCACCAGCGAGGCCCGCAAGGCCGAGGCCCATGAGCAGCGCGGTACCGGGCTCCGGAATCGGCGCGATCGTGATCGAAACCGACGTGTTCGTCGCGTTCGAGTCAACCGTTCCCGTGTAGCCGTCGAGGAATGCGGCGAACGTACCGATGTTCAGCGTCGTGGACGAACCGGCAGCACCGATTGCGTCGAAGACGATCTGGAACTGCGGAGCGCCACCGACGCCGCCGAGGCCTTCGTCGATCGAGCCGTTCCCACCCGCAGCCGAGAGGCCGAGGGCAGCGAGGAATTCAGCTTCGACGCCCGGACCCACCGCGTTCTCCTGGAACGTGATCGTGCTGCCAACCTGGTTCGCCAGGCCGTTGAAGCAGCCCGAAGCCGGGAAGCAGAACTGGTTGAAGACGGTCGACGCGATCGTGCTGGCGCCCGCGTTCAGGCCGACGACGGAGTTGTCGTAGTTGTTGACCGAGCCAGCAACACTGAAAGCGTTGTCGTCGGTTCGGACCGTGATGTCGATGATGATCTGGGCGTTCTGCGTGACAGCCGTGAGCGGGCTTCCGTCAGACGTCGTGGCCGAAGCCGTGTAGATCACGCCAGCGAAAGCCGCAGGGGCCATCGCAAGCATCGCCACCGTGGCGAGGAAAGAAGTAAACAGCCGCATCTTATTCATTCTCCTTAAATGAGCTGAGAGCATCCGCGTAGGTTCGTCAGCAGCTCGTTGGGTCGTGACCTTCTTGTTGTCTTTGCGTTGAAGCCAATCCGAGGCAGATCGAAGTCAACAGACGTGAAGCGGGACACTTGGGTTTGGTAGCGGCCGATCGAGACGATTCTCGATCGGCCGCACCAGTACTAACTGATTAGGGCAGGCACGGCGCCGGGTTCGGCGAGTGACCGGCGCAGCTGAGACCCGACGGGCCAGGCTGAGCTGCTCCCGTGAAGTCGTTCAGGAAGCGCGTGAAGTCCAGCGTCGTGGTCGCTCCGTCACCATTGTGATCCGTCTGTGCATCCGGAACAGCGCCCGTGAAGGCCTGGAGGAACGTGTTGAAATCGAGCGTGGTGGTAAAGCCGTCGTCGTTGTAGTCGCTGTCGCAAGCGTTGCCGTATCCGTCCTGGTCAGCGTCGACCTGGTTGGAATCGTCGTTCGGACCATTCGCGAGACCGAGGCAGTTGTCGAATCCGTCCGGAACGAGGTCGGTATCAGCGTCAACAACGGAACCCGCGTTCGCATTGAACGCGAGACCGAAAGCGAAAAGGCTAACAAGCATGATGAGCTTGAGCTTCATTGGTTGAGTTCTCCATCTAGTTGAGTAACGAGCCAGTAAAAGCCATTTGGCCATTGTGACCAAAAAAGGTCAAGGAAAATTCTCGAAATCTGAGGGGAATCTTCCCTATGTCCAAACCCTACCCGAATCCCCCTGGGAATCCCACCATCAAAGATTGAGCGATCCATGACGGTTGGTGTCTATTTCGAGCGAGTCTGAACCTCCGAATGCGAGACAAGACCGGGTGATCACAATGTTGATGCCCCACTCGGGACATCGTTAGAATTACAAGCAAGCTCCATGCCACGAATCGATGACCACTAACTAGTCGAAAACATTGAAGTTTGGATCGGGACCGCCAGTTCCGTAGGTAAACTTTTACCCATCGATGGGTAAAGTCTTACGCAAATTGGGCGATCGACGCTGAGTTGGGCTGGCTCGGAAAGCTCAATGCGCATTCACTTCACCAACGCGGACGAAGTCTCCTGCGCGATCTGGACGGGCCCATAATCAACAAGCTCGGGCGCGAGGCGCTCCCAGGCTTTTCGTATCCGAGCCTCCGCCTCCTCTAGCCGACCTTCGCCGCGCACAATCTCCGTCGAAATCCGGACGGCCAGCATGTGCTCATCTCGGATCAGAGGACTCCGGTCCAATGCAAGCGCCTGACGCCAGCCTTCGGCGGCGAGACTCCCGGCACGCGGATACCACGAATAGGAAAGAATCGATCGCCCACCTCGACGAAGCACCATTCGTCGAACACCGCGCGCATCGTCCGCGAGATCAACGAAGGTCTCCTCCTCAGCGACGAAGCCACTACTCGGCCAAGCAAGGCGCTTGCTCAGCACCGTGTGGGAGCGAAGGGACTCATTCGCAACGCCCAAGAAAACCTCAAGGGGCTCCCCTGCGACGCGCATCGCGCGATTCGAATGGGCCAGGTACCGAATGCTCCCGCGGAATTGGAAGTCCGGCGTGATCACCTGCGTCGCGCCCTCCCCGAAGACCCGGGTCAGGAGTGCGTCGGGCATCTCGGTGATTCCGTGGGGCGGGGTATAAGGAGTCAACACACGCCCAACACCGAGCATCGCCAAGAGCGCCGCCACGACCAGCCCCACACGAATCGCCCGCGCGCGCGAATCGCCCTGCTCGTCGCCTTCTGCCGCATTCGAGACTGCGCCGTAATCGGCCGAATCGTGCTCCAAATCCGCCGCTGCGCCCGCACTCCCCAGGACCCGCTCAAGCGCAAGATCCAGCACGTACATGAGCGTCAGCCCGACCAGCAACATCGCCACGCCCTGCAGATTATGAATCGAGTGAATCGACGAATGCGGATTCAAGACAAGCGTGACGACCCGAAAGCCGTTCGTCACGAACGCGACGAGCGGAGCCAGCACGAAGAGAATCGCGGCGTGCTTGCCGCGCCGCTCGAAGAGATCGATCAGCAAAACGGTCAGCATCGACAGCGTGAGGACGGTTCGCACTCCGCTGCAGGATTCGATGACGACGAAGGTGTTCTCCGGACGAAGGATCTGATCTCCCTGAACGAGGGACTTCACGCCGATGAAGTTGAGAATCGCGCCGGCGTATTCGGCCGTGAGGAGCTGAACGGGGTACATCGCCCAGGACAGCAGAACGGGCGGAATCGGCAGGGCGAAGACCAGGAAGAGGATCGGAATCCAATAGGCGCGTGCCGCCACACGTCCGCCGAGACAGAGCGCTGCACCAAAGGCGAGCCCGATTGCACTCGCCAGCTGGAGGTCCGGGGAGGCCGTGAAATGTCCCCAGGTGAAAAGCCCCGTCGTCATGATCAGAACAAGGGCGCCGAAGAGCGGCTCACCCGGCCCGCGAAGCAGGTCGAGATAGTGGCTTCGGCGATAGAACAGCCACGCCGAAAGGACGAGCACCGGGGCACCTGCCGCCTCGTTCGCCTCGAAGAAGAACTCCTCGCTCTGATGCGTGAGTCGCTGATGGCTTTCGGGGAAGAAGAACGGGTAATAGAGGAAGCACGCGAGCGCACCCGCCGCGAGTGCGAGCCAGAAGAATGGACTCGACGCCCAGCCCACCGGCCTGGCGGATTCTTCGCCGCTTGACACGTACTACGCCCCCTTCGTCAGCGCACGAGCAGCCCGATCTTCTCGGAGCATCGCCGCGACGCACGAATCGCGCCGCAGGCTACAGCGATTCCGCTCCGAGCGCCGCGGCGACACGCGAGCAATTTGAGCGCAACCGGAATCGACCGCCTCCATCACGACGATCAATGCGCGTCGCCGAGGCTCACCTCAACACGGAGGAATCCTCGCGATAGCGTGCGCGCGGGCGCACAAGGAATCCGGCGTCGTATTGCTCGAGCGCATGGGCAACCCAGCCGACGGTTCGCCCCAGAGCGAAGAGCGCCGTCGCGGAGCCCGCCGGCAATTCGAGCGCGCGAGCGACCGCCACGAGCCCAACATCGATCGAGGGCCCGCCGAAGCCCCCCTGTTGCATGGCGTCAACGAGCGCGACGACCGACTGAACCTCCGCCCGATCCCCGCGCAATCGCCCCGCGAGCTCAAGCAGCCGTGCGCCGCGCGGATCGGAATGGGGCGCATAGATCGGATGCGCGAAGCCTTCGATCACCTCGCCCCGTCGCTGGCGGTCGTGTACGACCTCTTCAACGCGCTCCGGCGGTCCCGCTTCGAGCAGGAGCGCATCGACACGGTCGGCCGCGCCCCCATGACGAGGCCCCGAAAGAGCGGCCAGCGCTGCCGAAATACAGCCATAGACGTCGGCACCGGTCGAAGCCGCCACCCGCGCCGCGAAGGTCGACGCGTTCAACTCGTGATCCGCCGCCAGCACGAGAGATTGGTCGAGGACCGCGATTTCCGCAGGATCGAGGTCGATCGCGAAGGCCGCACCGATTCCCGCCGCCACACTGGGCGCCGCAAGCGCCGCATTCACCGCAGCGCGCGGATCGCGCCCCTCCCGTCCGATCGCGAGCACTGCCGCCGATCGGCGCAGCAGAAAGCGCGCCCGCGAAAGAACCGCCTCGGGATGCCAGCTGAAGCGGCCGGGATCATGGCTGGCCAGGAGTGGGATCACGAAGCTCAATACCTGTAATGGCTCGACGCGCGGGGGCAGCACCCGAATCAGGGCATCGACGTCGATGCCGAGCCCATTCGGTTGCCATCCATCGGGCTCTTCTCGCTCGCGCCAATCTCCCGACCAGAGCCCCTCCGCGACCCATTCGAAGCTCCGCCCCTCGGTCGCGAGATCGATCGCCGAGCGGCCTCGATAGATCGGCCCCTTTTCGATCGAAATCAGCGTGACCGAGCTGTCCATGACCGGCTCGCCCTGCCGAAGTGCGGCCGCGGCAACGGGACCATGCCCCGCTCGAGCGTCTCGGCGGGCGCAAAGCCGCTCGAGATCTCGGCGCCGGTAGCGTCGCGAGCGGCCCTTGCCGCCGGGAACGCTCTGAATCAATCCGCGGCTCGTATAGGCGTAGACGGTCGGCAATTTCACGCCGAGCATCGCCGCTGCCTCGCGTGCGCTCAGGAATTCACTCTCCGACTCCCGCGGGAAGTGCCCCGCAACGTTCGGGCGCTCCGCAGGAAATGCGTCCCTGCCTTCCTTTGGATTGGAATTCGAGGCGGATTCGTCCATGTCGTCCATATCGAAGCTCGATTCGAAGTTATCTTGCGTTTTCAAGGAGTTATCGATCTAGACATACTCGATAAACAGAATCGAATCTGTCATGTAACTCATGATTGATTGTGCCAGTCAACTTGATCAATGTATGGGTCCTTGTCAAGATGCTCCCGCAAGTCAAGTCATGTGAACGATTGCAACCCGGTCGCCGGGGGCATCTATTCCAAAGGGAGCCCGCTTGGAACTCAGCACGATCGCGATTCTCTGTGCGGCCAGCTTCGGAACCGCGATCGTCTCCGCGGTCCTTGGAATGGCCGGCGGCATCATGCTCCTCGCCGTCCTGCTCCTCTTTATGGAGCCCGCCGTCGCGATCCCGATCCACGCCATCATCCAACTGACATCGAACTCAAGTCGCGTCGTGATTCATCGCCGCAACGTCCGGCGCGACATGCTCGTGCCCTTCTCGCTCCTCCTGCTACCCGCTGGCGCACTGACGGTCCCTCTCGTCCAACACGCACCCGCAGACGCGCTTCGCCTCGCGATCGGCGCCTTTGTGATCGTCGCGACCTGGCGCAAGCAGTGGTTGCTGCTCGGCTTCGATGCGGAGCGCCTTCCGGTCGGCCCGCGCTTTGCGCTGGTCGGGGCAGGTGCCGGCGCGATCGGTCCCGTGGTCGGTGCGACGGGCCCGTTCATCGCCCCCTTCTTTCTCGGCGTCGGCCTAACACGCTACGAAATCATCGGAACCAAAGCCGCGTGCCAGGCCGCGGGGCACCTCGCGAAAATGATTCTCTTCGGCGCGGTCGGTTTCGGATTCCTCGAGTACGGACCGCTCATGCTCGGCATGGCGCTGTCCGTCATCGCGGGCACGGCATTCGGGACGCGCCTGCTCACGAAGATCAACGACGAGCGCTTCACGCAGCTCTACAAGCTCACGCTCACGCTGGTCGCGTTCCGCCTGATCTGGAGCGGCGTCGAAGCGCTCTATTAGCCAGCCGCTCGGCCGACTAGAGCATGATGACCGAGCGAATCACCTGACCTTCGTGCATCAGATCGAAGGCCTTGTTGATATCTTCGAGGGGCATCGTCGCCGTCACCATCTCGTCGAGCTTCACGCGCCCGTTCATGTAGCGATCCACCAGCCCGGGGACTTGCGTTCGCCCCTTCGTTCCACCGAAGGCCGTGCCACGCCAAACGCGCCCAGTCACCAGCAGGAAGGGCCGCGCATGAATTTCCTGGCCGGCACCCGCGACACCGATGATCACGCTCTCCCCCCACCCCTTATGGCAAATGCGGAGCGCCGTTCCCATCGTCTCGACATTCCCAATGCACTCGAAGGAATAGTCAACGCCCCCGTCGGTCGCATCGATGATATGCGCCTCCACATCGCCGACATCCTTGGGATTGACGCATTCCGTCGCACCGAATTGCATGGCGAGCTCGAACTTCTTGGGGTTCGTGTCGATGCAGATGATGCGATCCGCGCCGGCCATCACGGCACCCTGAACACAGGCCAGTCCGATGCCGCCGAGGCCGATGATCGCGACCGTCGAGCCGGGCTCGACCTTCGCGGTATTCAGGACCGCACCGATGCCCGTCGTCACGCCACAACCGAGCAGGCAGACCTTGTCGAGCGGAGCGTCCTTACGAACCTTGGCGAGGGCGATCTCGGGAACGACCGTCGCGCGCGCAAAGGTCGAGGTTCCCATGTAGTGATGGATCTTGTTGCCCTTCCAGCTGATGCGACTCGTGCCATCGGGCATCAAGCCCTGGCCCTGAGTATCGCGAATCGCGCCGCACAGGTTCGTCTTGCCGGAGAGGCAGAACTTACACTGTCGACACTCCGGCGTGTAGAGCGGAATAACATGATCGCCGACCGCGAGAGACGTAACTCCGGGGCCAACCTCTTCGACGATGCCGGCACCTTCATGTCCGAGCACCGCCGGAAAAAGCCCCTCCGGGTCGTCTCCCGAAAGCGTGAACGCATCCGTATGACAGACGCCAGTCGCCGCGAGACGAACCAAGCATTCGCCCTCCTTCGGTCCTTCAAGATCGATCTCGTCGATGATGAGGGGCTTACCTGCTTCAACGGCGATTGCGGCTTCGACCTTCATGTTCGTTCCTCTTTCTTAGTCGGTTCTTGTTCAGTTGTGCGCGCGCAACGCGCGTCAAGAATTGCGGGGGGCGGGTTTCGGCGCGAACGAGCGTAACGGATTCGCGTCAGTAACTCGCCAGCGCGGCACGCTCTTCTTCGAGCAGCGCGGCAAGCACGGGATGCCGGCTGAGTTCGCTGTAGAAGCGCGCCATCCCGGGCCAGCGTTGGGCGTCGATCTCAACCCCTGCATGCTCGAGATTCACAAGCGGGGACCAGATAGCCAGATTGCCGAGGGTCAGCTTCGAGGGATCCGCTCCATCTCGTTCGATGAAGAGCGCCTCGAGTTGGTCGAACACCATCGGAAGCATCTCGTCGAGGGAGCGACTGATCAGTGATTCGTCGGGCTTCTCTTTGAAGATCTTCGCGCGGACGACACGCTGAAAGAAGACGGCGCCTCCGGCGTCGATGAGCCGCGTATCCGCGTACTCCTCCCAGAAGAGCTCCTTGCCGTAATCACGTGCATCCCCTGAATGGATCGACGGAGACGGCACGGCACGCTCGAGATAGGCGGCGATCACCGAAGAGTCCGGGAGCGTCCAGTCGGACTCCTCCCAGACCGGCACCTTCGAGAGGGGCGACATCGAATGAAATTCCGGCCCCATCGCCCCGGGCATCACGTTCACGAGTTCGTAGTCGATGTTCTTGATCGCGAGGACGGCGCGTACCTTCCGAACGAAGGGCGAGAGACTCACACCGTGCAGCTTGCCGCCGACCGGCGGGGCTTGTGTCGCCTGGGATTCGTTCGCTTCGCTCATCCGTCGCCACAGCTCCTCGCGAGTGAGAATCCGATCAAGAGAATGACCCAGACGACCCCACCGAGCGACTTGAAGATCGACTGCCCAATCGATCCGGAGGATTCCTCATCCATCTCACGATTCCGAGACTCACGAGGATTTGAGTCGGACTCGTCCGCGAAGGGATCCGTTCCGAAAGAGTCGCCAATCGAAAAGGGAGATTCCTCCGTCGCCTCGATCGGTGCTTGATCAAACGTCGTCGTCCGCAAAGCCGCAAATACACCGGACGCTCCCGTCGGCCCACCACAATGCATGCAGGTGCGTGCTTCCGGCGGAAAGCTGACATCGCAACTCGGACAGCGAACCTCGTACGGAGACTCGGAACTGAACGGCTTTGCACCAAAGGCCATGATCAGTGCACTCCCGCGGTCGAGATGAGCGTCCCGGGATCGATGTTCATCGCGCGCAAGACGTGATCCCACATCGCTTCGACCGGCACATCAAAGACGACATCCGCGGACAGCGGAGCCACCACCCAGGCGCCCTGCGCGAGTTCCGCTTCGAGCTGCCCGTCGCCCCAACCGGCATAGCCAAGAAAGATCCGAAGATCCTGCGGCGGGTGCTCAGCGAGTTCGCGGAAGACGTCCATCGAGCCTGCAAAGCAGAGCCCGTCGTTAAGACGTGAAATCTGTTCTTCCTCCACGACCGTGTCGAGTCCATCCTGGAAGAGCAGCCAGCCGGTATGCGATTCGACCGGTCCGCCCCAGGCGACCTCGGCGGCGCGGTTTCCGTTCCAGGGAAACTCGAGACTTTCGCAAAGCTCACTCACGCTCAACTCGACCTCCCGGTTCAGCACGAGACCAAAGGTCGAATCCGCGTCGTGATGAACGACGAGGACGACCGCGCGACGAAAATTCGGGTCGGACAACTGTGGCATGGCCACCAGAAGTGAAGAACAGAGTTCGGAACGCGACACCCCCCGAGCGTAGCAGCCGACGGAGCCCAGCAGCCATCATGAAGGCGGTACTCTCCCCGGGGTGAGTTCAAAGGGCGAATCGACTCGGGAAAAACGTCCCGCCGGCGGACGGCTGGGGGCCGCGGGGCTTCAGATTGCCGGCATCGCGGCGACGAACCACCTCCTCACAGCGCTCCTCCCCTACTTGCCGGGCTATGCCTCAAGCACCCTCGCCGGGGACCTGCCGCTCTTCACCGATCCCGATCCCGTTGCACTCGCCCAGACCCTGCTCCGGATGGCGGTCCTTCCCGGGCTGATCGAGGAAGTCCTGTTCCGCGGCCTCCTCTTCGCTTTGCTCATCCGTTTCGGGGGCCACCGCCTGGCCATTCTCGGATCGGCCCTGGCCTTTGGTCTCGTCCATGTCGATCCCCATCACATCCTCATCGCCGGCATTCTCGGCCTCCAGCTCGGTGCCCTCCGACACTTTCACGGACTGGGCCTCGCCGTCCTCGCCCATATCGCGAATAACGCCTTCCTCCTGATCGTTCGATTCGCCGCCGAAACCGGCAGCAGCCCACCCGGCTGGCTCGAGTCGGGCCGAATCAGTCTCCTTCTCGCCGCGGCGATTGCGGGCATCGCGTGCGCAGCTCTAGTGCGTCGCGAACGCAGCTCGCCGGACGAGCCGGAACCGCCTCGATCCGCCCTACAGACCCGCCGCGGACTGGACGAATCACGCTGACGTGGTGTGTGTTGATGACGACGCGCACGCAGCGGAGATGGGTATGACGACGGCACCTGTAAGCCCTGGAATTCTATTGGTCGATGACGGCGAACTCGACGAAGTGGCAGGCGTCCTCGACGCCCAGGGCATCAGCTACGAGCGGCTTCGGGGCGGGCAAATTCCCGCCGAAGTGCCGCCGCCCCGTGATCTGCTGATTGTCACACCTCGCCGGGTCGAGCGCGTTCGCCGCGGAAGCCCCGCCGACGCGAGTCCCGGTCGCCCCCTCCGCATCATCGCGGTCGCGGAAGATTCCCCCGCTATGCGCCGCCGATTGCGACGCAACGGGCTCCACCTCCTGATCCGGCTTCCCGCCGACCCCGAGATCTGGCGCCTGCTCGTCGCCCGTGCCCTCTACCGGGGCAGCGAACGCCGCGTCGACCCCCGCGTCGCGGTCGGCTCCCCCGTTGAGATTCAGGCCAGTGAATCCTCCACAGTCCTCGTCGATCTTTCGAACCGCGGCTGTCGGCTGAACACGACGGAAACATTGACCGTCGGTGACCCGATCGAATTCACGATTCCCGAAGACGGCCACACCTGGTCCGAGAACGGCCCCCTCACGCTTCGTGGCAAGGTCCGCCGGCTGGTGCGCGAGCCCGACAACAGCCACACCATGCTCGCCGTCGTTTTCGATTCGGATCTGCCCGAGAGCGACCGAACCCGACTCACCGCGCTCATCAACCATTGGGCGTCGGGCCCGAGTTCCCTCGACGCTGCGGTCTTGAACGGTGTCCCGCCGATCCCGCCCTGCCAGCTTGCCTCCCTGCCCGACCTCGTGCTGGACGACGAGACGGATCCGCCGATTCTGGCGAACTCCGAAGTGGAGGTTCGCGTCGAACCGGGTTCCGGCTCACAGAAGCCCACCCCCGAGGACCCGCGAGACCGCCGCGAGCATACCCGCGGACATTACGCCTCCTCCGTTGTCGCTGAAGGCGATAACGGGCCCTTCGTGCTCATCGGCCGAGACCTCTCCGCCGGTGGCATGCGCATTGAGCGCCACCCGGACCTCCATGTCGGCGATCGCTTCCGCGTCGCCCTGCATGGCCCGGCCCCGTCCGAGCCGATCGTCGTGATGGCGGAGGTCGTCCGTGACGACGGCGCGGGAGGATTCGGCCTGGTCTTCGAAGGAACGCACAACGACGAGCTGACCGAGCTCGAGAAGATGGTCGCGTGCCTGCCCGACGTTGAATCCCTCGAAGACGGCGAGATCGCGGGACTCGGCGCGATCCTGTCGGAGATCGTCCCGGACTGACGCCACCCGGCGTCGCCTGATCTCACCTGCGATGTCACAGACGGTTTTATCGGCCCCGGCCCCGCTTCCACGCGGGCATTTGGCAGGGGCATTTGCGAACATGGGGCCAACTGAGGAGAAGCCCTGTGAGCGAAGAAACCAGTCCGCTCGGCGATATTGCCGTCGACCAGGACAACCTTTACCGCGAAGAAACGTTCAGCGACCTGAAAGTCGCCTCGATTCGTCGTTTGACCCCCGTCACCGCCGATGGAGCCGACGATCCCAGTCGTCCGACCATGTTCGTCGGTGAGACCACGCTGATGTCCCAGCGCGGCCCGCTCCCGATCAACTGCCCGATCGAAGCGACGACCCTGCAGGAGGCGATGGATGCCTTTCCGCAGGCCGTCAACGCTGCCGTTGAGCGCCTGATGGAAGAAGCGCGCGAGATGCAGCGCCAGGAAGCCAGCCGCATCGTCGTTCCCGGTCAGGGCCCGCCCGGTGGCGGCATGGGTGGTGGCGGCGGCCGCATCATCTCCTGATTCGCCGACCGAACCCAGTCTGTACCGGTCTCCGCCCCAGTAAAGAGGAAGAGCCCGCCGGGTTCCGTCGCAAACAAAAAAGAGGGGCCGGGCATTCTCGCCCGGCCCCTCTATTTTTTGCATCCCATCACACGACCCGAAGGTCGGGCGATGTGTCAGCGGGTCTTAGAAGACCGACTGACCCGAGTTCGCGACGCAAGGTCCGACCGTGTTGAACAGGTTGCCCTGGATGCCGCTCGTCGTACAACCAGCGTTGATGCCGGCGACTCCGGTCGGGGTCGCACCATAACCCTTAACGTAGCCCCAGACCTGGTCAATGGTGTCGCCGTCGATGTCCGCCGCAGCCGAAACCGTGTAGAGGTTACCCGAGACGGCAACCGCGTACTGGAAGAAGACGCTGCCTTCCGGGCTCCAGCCAAGCTGGTCGAACTGGGTGATGCCGCCGAGGACGAAGGGGTCCTTCGACGTGCCGGGGATCGCGGCCGGCGTGACCGCCGCCGGGACGTACGAACCGAACTCGGCGAGGTACGACTCCTCGGCCGTGCGGATCGCCGCGATGTTCACCTTGCCTTCAGAGCTCTTCGACTTGAGCTGGAAGCGAAGGAAGTTCGGAATTGCGATCGCGGCAAGAATACCGATGATGGCAACAACGATCATGAGCTCGATGAGGGTGAAGCCCTTCTTGGACTTGCGAATGAGCTTGCTCATTATGTGTGTCTCCTAAATCAGACTGTTAGGTCACTCGAGTGAACGAGTTCCTGCGTTATGCAGGGTTGGCTGCGGTCTCCCCGAGTTCCCGTCCAGGAGGGGGGCTGGTTCCGCCGAAGAGACCTAAGAGCAAGGCGCGTGCCAGCTCCGGGATTTCCCCGACGATGAACGACATGCGACCCGCAAGTCCGCATGACAGGTCATTGGTCGGCAAGCCGGATCCGCAGCTGAACTTTTTCGTGGAGGGATTGGCATGTTGTTTTTCTGCCATGACGGATCACGTCCAAATCGCCCGAAAGTGACGTCCCTGGGCACTCCGGAAGCCGAAAAACGTCACTCGGTCACAGCCCGAATGGAACAAATTCGGCAGAAGTGGAGCAGGGAACGCGCAGCGATGTTCCGCCCCAATACACGAGGACGGATTGCGGTGGCACGCGAATTCCGGGCACTGAACCGGGCCACGATCACGAACTCAGATGGGCGGGAACAGAAGAGCGGGCACAGCAGACTCGCGATGGAGTTTGCGCGGCTAGCTGGGCTCTTCGATCGCGGGGCGGCGAAGGAACGTATCCTCCGGCTCATCCTTTACGCACGGCGCCGGCTCGCGCTGATGCGCGTCCCAGGTGATGCCGCATTCAGAGCAAGCGAGATCCGGTCCGAAGCGATGGCCGGACGCACCGGGACGATCGGCGGGCTCGATCGCCTTTTGCGTCGAGTGCGGCTGGCCAGACGCGTCTGCCCCCGCATTCGAGGCAGCAGCTGCAGCTGAGCTTCCAGCACCCGGCCTTTCGCCGGTCCGATCGGAATTGCTCACACGCGTGCCCCCTCGCAGCGCATGAGTTCGACTCGAACCCGCGCAGGAGGCACCGAGTATAGCGGCTCATCTCTGTTGCGTGGGACGAACGTCGCTCACCACGAACTTCATTGTGACTTTCGGGGAGCGCGCGACGCTGCGGACGCGCCTTCCGACGCGAGCCGCGAGAGCTGGCGAGGCCTTTCCAGCTCCGAAACGTGCAAGGGCGCGACGTCCGAGCCGAGGTCGCCGGTCAATCGATCGGCACGGGAGGGACGACAACCCGACCGATCGCAGAAGACCTCGTTCAAGATGCTCGCCGCGAGTTCGCTCGACTTCTTCCACCAGAGGTTGCTCTGGAGCTGAAGGACGACGACACCGATCTGCGGATCATCGGCCGGCGCGAGCCCCATGAACCATTCGTAGCGCCCGTACGGGTCACGACCCGTCAAATTGCCGGTCTTGCCCGCCACTTTGATATCACCGAGTTTCGGCCGCCCCCGGCGCGTGCGAAAGGCACTCTTGGCGGTGCCGCGGGTGGTCGTCGCGACCAACATCTCACGCAGCGTCTCGGCTCTTTCCTTCGGGAGCACGATTCTCGGTTCCGTGCGCTCAGGAAGATCGATCGATCGGCCCCTCGCATCCACGACCCGATCGACCCACCATGGTTCAAGCAATTCGCCGCCGGTCAGAACCGTGGTCAGGGCAGCCACATGAAGTGGGGTCACTCGCATACCATCGAGCCCGCTCCCGAGCTTGCCTAGATCGAGCCGGCTCTCCACGGCTTCATAGCGACCGGCATCGTGCCCCGGCGCGGGTGAGGAGAGCCAACCGAAGCGTTTGAAGATCGCGGTCAGCTTCTCTTCGCCGAGCGAATGCAAAGCCCACTGCGAAAAGCACTGATTGTTCGAACTCGCAAGCGCGTCCTCGAGTCCCGACGTCCGCCCCGAGGAGGGTCGGTCGAGTCGACGGCGGTTCAGGCGGTACTTATTCCCGCGATAGACGCAGGAAGCGGAAGCGCCTCCCTCCTCTTCTTCGAGCATCGCCGCGGCCGTCAAAACCTTCACGATCGACGCCGCCGGGTACGCCCGCTTCGCCGGAAAGGTCTCGGGATCCGTCGAGACGTAGGCCAGCACCCGTCCGTTGCGCGGATCGAGCACAATCGCGTGGCCACGATCGACTCGACCCTTACGAAGAATCTCGAAGACCTCCCCGGTCAGCGCCTCATCAAGGCTGTACTCGACGCGAATCCCATCCGAGGGCGGTTGGTCCCGCGGGACGGCGCGTCGATCGCCGGAGGGATTCATCCATTCGACGAGTCGCGGCGAGGCAGCGGGATCAAATTCCGCTGCATGCAGCCGCGCTTCGCTGAAGCGGGCACGGGTTCGGGGCGGGTCGAGGACCTCTGCCGTGAGTGGCTCCGCAGGCGGAGGTGCCGAAACGGACGGAAGTTCCACGACGGGAGTCGCCGCTTGCCACGCTCGATAGGCGGCCTGGGCGCTCCAGCCGATGCCCACAAGCGCAAGAATCGTCACGACGACAGCGCCGCGCCCCGCACCGGTGAGGCGCGCGCCCCCTCTTCGTCGATTTCCGCCACGACGCAGGATGCGCCCGGAACGCGAAAAGCGCAGGGAAAGCCTTCGCAGCAGACTCGGACGCCCCCAGCCAGATCGACTGTCCGACCACCGGTTCCTCTCCGACCACCGGTTAAAGGGCAATGACGGACTCGACCTCGGGAATTTCTTCCTTGAGGCGCGCTTCGATGCCCATCTTCAGGGTGATCGACGAACTCGGACAGCCGGCACAAGCGCCCTGGAGGATCACCTCGACGATGCCGTCGTGATAACCCGCAAAGCTGATCTCACCCCCGTCACTCTCGACATAGGGGCGCACATCGCGCTCCAGGATTTCCCGGATCTTGCTCACGATCTCACTGTCCTCAGCGACTTCCGGTGGCTCATAGGCCGGTCCGAAGGCCGATTCGCCGGAAGCGGCCCAGGCCTTGATCTCGGCAACGATCGGAGCCGCCAGCTCTGTCCATTCGCCGGCCTCTGCCTTTGTGACCGTGAGGAAGGTCGGCCCCAGAAAGATCGACTCGACGCCCTCGATCGCAAGAATCGGTGCGGCGAGCGGAGAAATATCAGCGGCGACGGCACCTTCGAAGGTCGCGGACGAAACCACGTCGGCGACGGCCTGCCCAAGAACCCATTTGATGCTGTTCGGGTTGGGTGTTCGTTCAGCATGCATGCGAAATCCGAGATCCATGGCGGCGAGAGTAGAACGCAAGCGGCCGCCGGCCAAGCGAAGTGCCCATCGCGGATCGCTTCGAGTGAAGAGATAGGGGCAATGCCGCGCTGCGAACGGCTATGCTGCGAATCCGTGTCCAACGCCAAGACCATCCTTTCGCGCCACGTGCTGCCTCTCGTCATCTCCGGCGCGGCACTCGTCTACGTGTTTGGCTACGCGATCGATTGGCAGGCGATCCCGGAGGCGACGGAGAGCGCCAACATGCCGCTCTTCATCGGGATTACGATCCTCGACAAGATCGTCTTTTTTCTCGTCTGGACCCTCGTCCAGGCTTCGATGGTCCGGCGCTTTCTTGCACCCGTTCCGCGCCGTCAGATCATCGCCGTCAAGGGCGGGGCCGAGCTCGTTCGCGCGCTCAACAACTCCGTCTCTGATGCCGCCTTCTTTCTCGGCATCTGGCAACTCTGCCGTGCTCCGCTGCAATCCGTCGTCGCCGTTTCGACCCTCCCCTTTGTCGCGCACTTCTTTGTGCTGCTCTTGCAGGGTTCCGTGGCGATCGCCTTCGTGCCGCGAGATCAGGTTCAGTTCGGTGCGATCGCGGGCGTGGTCGCCTTTGGTTGGATCCTCGTTGGTGCTTTCGTCATCGCGCGATCCGTTGGCGCCGTCGACCGGCTCTTCGCCTTCTTGCGCCTCGACTTTCTCGAAGGCCGCGTCAATCTCCGCGACCTATTCCCTTACCTGGGCGTCTTCGCCGCGTTCGCCGTCGCCGACGTCTTCATCCAGGGCATGGCTTCCCGCGCCTTCGGAAACGACATCGACTGGGTCGCGCTCTTCGCCGGCATCCCGGTGCTCTACTTCATGATGATGTTGCCGTCCTTCGGCAATTTCGGAACGCGCGAAATCGTTTGGGCCAACATCTTCCACGGCTACGGAAGCGAACCCTCGCTCTACGCCTTCGCCCTTTGGACGAACGTCATCTTCCTCGTGATGCACGTGCTGATCGGCGTGCTCTTCCTGAATCGCGCGATGGCACTGCTCTCGGATCTCCGCCGAACCCGCGAGCACGTCGACTCCGTCCGCGCTCCGATCCTTCGCGACGCCCTCGACCCGTAACCTCAGCGCCCGAGCCGAAAATCAGGAACGCGGCGTGCGGATCACGATCTCCGGCCCCTCGTTCACGACGCCGGAGAGTCGACCGATCTGACCAAAGAGCGCACGCACATCGTCGTGCAGCTCCTCCGCGCGCATCGCCTTCGCGATCTCCCCCGCACGCAGCTCGACACCAAACGCCTCGGAGAGCGATCCGCCTGCGCCTAACATCCGTTTCGCATGGACCGGCAATGCGTCGCCTCGTTCAGCCGGGTCATCGTCGTGAGTCTGGGCCTGGGACTCACGCAGCGCGCGTTCTACGCGGTCGTCGCCCTCGTCTACGCGCAGAACCCGGCGCAATGTCTCGGGGACAAGGAGATAGCTCTCGATGTGACGCCGCCCCCACACGAAGAGTTCAAGGCCCGCTTCGTCTGCGACGAGCGCTTCGGCTTCGGCCGCATCGGCCTGGGTATGGTGATCGCGGTCGAGCACGATCAAGCCACGAACGTCGGGTTTGCCTTTACTGCGTTTGCGAAAATCATCGCGCGCGCGAACGGGCTGGCGGCCACCAAGAATCACGGTCCCGTCCTCCACAAGACGGGCGAGACTCGGATCGAGTCGGCGTGCCCAGCTCGCAAGAATATCCCGATCTCGTGGCCCTTCGACGTAGAGCACGAAGGGCACCGTCGCGCGGCTTCCGCCATTGCGACCTTTTCGACCATTCGATCGTCGCGAACGGCGATCCGAAGCATCGGAACGACCGTTGCTCTCCGACCCGCCTTGGGCGGATGAGGAACGAGAACCGGCTTGCGACCGGTTGAGGTTCGAATCCCTGCGGAACACCGGTGGTCTCGATTCCCTGAGGTTCGATTCGCAACTAGTTGCGAATCCCTGCAGAACGGAAAGTACTCTTCCCTCGCGTGGGTGTCATCTTCCCGCTCCGCGAATCGCCACTGCGGGTGTCCGAACGGACGGCTACGGATTCTTCGCGATTGAATCGGCTGGGGCCGACCGTTATGCTGGCCCGATGATCTCGATCGTAGTTGCGGATGACCACGGAATCGTCCGAGAGGGGCTGCGGCGCCTTCTCGAGTCTGAGTCAGACCTCAAAGTGTGTGGCGAAGCCGAGGACGGACGCCAGGTTCTCGACGAAGTCGCGCGCTCTCATCCGGATATCGTCGTCCTCGACATCACGATGCCCCGAATGGGTGGGCTCGAGACCCTCGAACGACTGCGCAGCGAATCCCCGGATACGAAGGTGATCCTGCTTTCGGTTCACAACGACCCGCCCTTCATTCAGAGTGCGATCGGACTGCGCGCCGACGGTTATGTCTTGAAGAACGGTGCGGCGAGCGAGATCGTGACCGCGATTCGCGAAGTCATGAAGGGCGGGAGCTATTTCTCCCCCGCCGTCGCCCGGGAGATCGTCGAACAGGTTCGTTCCCCGAAGACCGAATCCGCAGACCCCTTCACCCTCCTCTCCGCTCGCGAACGCGAAGTGCTGCATCTCATCGCGGAAGGCAGCACCGCCAAGGAAGTTGCAACGGAGCTCTCGATCTCAACGAAAACCGTCGAAGCCCACCGCACAAGCCTGATGCGAAAGCTGAACGTGCGGAAGGCCACGGAACTCGTCCGCTACGCCCTCCGCCACGGCCTGATCGAGCCCTAGCCGAGCGTGACTTCGACGAGGGTTTCCACGTGCGGGGTTTGCGGGAAGAGGTCGAAGATCGTCGGGGTTCCGGGGCGGTAGCCTGCTTCCGCCAGTCGCTTGAGATCACGAGCGAGTGTCGCCGGATTGCATGAGAGGTAGACGACGCGCTCCGGAGCGGCGGCGATGATCGCCTTCGTCACCTGCTCGTCGAGTCCTGTTCGCGGCGGATCCACGAGCACCACATCCGCTTCCTTGAGCCGGCGTTCGAGATCACGCCGGGTCTCAACGCGCCCGGGTACGATGTTCACGTTTCGATCGAGGCGCGCCTGACGCAAGTTGTATCCAAGATCCGCGAGGGCAGAGCGATCGCTTTCAAATGCCACGATCGATAGACCCGCCCGTGCAAGAGGCAGCGTAAAGAAGCCAGCACCACAATAGAGCTCAACCAGCTTGTTCGGCTTCCCCGTGACGACCGGCGCCAAACATCGCTCGACCACGGACTTGGCAAGCGTTTCCCATAACAAGGCATTGCCCTGTACGAAGGTGTCCCCGCCGATGCGAAGCGTTTCGCCCATCACTTCAAGCTGGACGGTCTCTTCCTCGGGGCGAGCCCCTCCGCGTCCACCCGTCGCCGCCGCACGAACCACAATCGCCCGGCCGCCGGATCCGACGGTCACGACCCATTCCGTGGGCCGGGGAGCGCGACGTCGCTGCTTCCCGGAGGCGCCCTTCTTGGCGTCCCGTCTCCCCTCGGTCGACTTGGCTTCCAGCGATTCGGCATCCGCGCGCATCTTCGCGGTGCGTGTTGCGAGGGCAGCCTCCCCCTCGCGAACGAGCACCGGGCACGTATCCACCGGATGGACATCGCGGGTACCTCGACCTCGGTACCCGAGCCCCGCCTCGGACTCGACCCACCGCGCGCGAGCTCGGTAGCCATAAGACTCGGGGGAAGGAACGACGGTCATTTCTCCTTCGGCCTTTTCGCCGAGATCGAATCCACCGATCCGTTCGAGCGCGTTGGCAACGATCGACCGTTTCGCATCCAGCTGGGCTTCATACCGAACGTGCTGCCATTGGCATCCGCCGCACACACCGACATGTGGACAGACCGGCTCGACGCGGTCCGCACTCGGCGTCACCACGCGAGCGATCGCCGCGCGGACGAAGCGCTTGCGCTCCTCGATCTCGCCCAATTCGACAACGTCTCCGGGCACGCCGCCTTCGACGAATGCGACCCGGCCATCATCGAGACGACCGATACCCTCGCCGTCGGAAGAGAGACCCGTAATCTCGATCGGTTGCTGCGCTTCTTCGCTCACGCTCGCAACCTCGCTACACAGGATTTCGTTCGGTTCACAAAAGGATACCCGGGGCCAGGAGAGCCTGGTCCCCATAGAGAGAAAGAGAAGATGGGGGAGGAGGAGGAAGGAGCGGATCGGAGAGATGGAGGGCGTTCAAGGCGCTTGGGTGTTGAAGCGCGCCTATGAGTCCGAACTGTCCGCGTTGGGTTCTTCGACGATTCGAACGTGGGTGATGCGACTCCCGGAGACATCGATGCACTCGAGTGCATATCCGGGAACAGTGATCCGTTCGCCCTTTCGAGGAGCCCGCTCGAGGGTATTGAAGCAGAGTCCCCCGATCGTGTCGCCCTTTTCGGCCGGAACCTGCCATCCCGACTCACGATTGAAGTCGAGCACCTTGACCCGGCCTAGCACTTCGTAGCTTCCGTCCCGAAGCTTACGAATCGTGAGCAGTTCCTCGGAGTCGAATTCGTCGCGAATCTCGCCCACGATTTCTTCGAGGATGTCCTCCTGCGTCACGAGGCCCTGGGTCACCCCGAATTCATCCTTCACGAGGGCCACATGGCAAAACGCGCGCTGCATCTCCGTCAGCAATCGGAGGATTGGCTTGCGTTCCGGCACTCGAAGGACGGGCTTCAGGATGCCGAAGAGTTCCTTGCCCTCCGCGCGATGAAGCTTGATCAAGTCCTTGAGGTGGATGACGCCGAGGACATGGTCGATCGACTCTTCGTAGATCGGCACGCGCGTGTAGCGACCTTCGAGCATCTGCTCGATGAGTTCCGAGACGGGCGTATCCGTCGAATAGGCATCGATCTCAGTCCGCGGAACCATGATCTCCGAGACGTCCATCTCGGCCGCATTTGAGGTCGCGCCGATGATGGCGAGCGGGGATCCGGCAGCGCCCACATCATCGAGTGCTTCGCGCGCGAGTCGAAGCACCTCTTCTGAGCCCAACGACTCTTCCCCTTCGACACCGCCGGTCACTCGGCGGACAAGCGGCTCGATGGCCCGATCGAAGATTCCGTGGATGGGACGCAGCATCTGATGAAAGAGATAGAGCGGGAGTCCGACGAATCGCGAGACACCTCGTGGATGACGCGCGGCAACCGCCTTTGGAAGGATCTCGCAGAAGAGCAGAACCAACGTCGTCATCACGACGGTTGCGACGGGGATGCCGAGCTCGGCCCCCAGAAAATAGATCGACAGGCCGGACGCAACCGACGCGCCGAGAATGTTGACGACGTTATTCCCGAGTAGGATCGTGACGAGCAACCGCGAAGACGAAGCGGTCAGATCGCGCACGGCTGCATCCGCAGGCCCGATCGATTCCTTGTTCTCGCCGTCGAGATCATGGGAGCGGAGCCGGAAGAGCGCCGTCTCACTACTGGAAAAGAAGGCGGATGCGGCAAGGCACGCCAGGATAATTCCGACGGCACCGAGGACAGTCATCAAAACGCCTCCCTCATCGGACCCGCGTGGATGAGTGGCTGCCGCGGCTTCTGCGTTCGGGGCAGTTCTCGTTCGGGCCGGCTGCATAGCGCCCTGCCTGATCGACAGTGGCGCTCGCTACGGGGCTCTTCGTGCTCGGAGGGTGGGTTGCTTTCGTCCATGTAGTTGCGAAAAGCTACCCCGCGCCCTCGGGGCCAGCAACTTCTGGCTTCTCCGAACGACGCAAGAACGCCTCGAAGTCCGCAGCCGGGAGCGGCTTGCTGAACAAATAGCCCTGCAATTCGTCGCATCCCATTTCGGACAAGACACGCGCTTGCACTTCCGTCTCGACCCCCTCCGCGACAACGCGCTGGTCGAGTCGCTTCGCGAGGGCAACGATCGCCGAGGCCAGCGCCTCGTCGCTTTGACTATCGCCGATTCCGGAAACGAAGGATCGATCGATCTTCAGTCGATCGATCGGAAAACGTTGAAGCGCGGAGAGTGACGAGTAGCCGGTTCCGAAATCATCGAGGGCGAAACGAACTCCCATATCGGTCAGCGCACCGACCGCGGCAATGATGTTCGGGCTCTCGTCGAGAATCGAGCTCTCCGTGATTTCAAGTTCGACATCGGCAACAGAGATCCCGGTGTCGTAGATCACCTGCTCGACGACATTCACGATGCCCGGATCCTTCAACTGCTCCGCCGAGAGATTCACCGACATCCGAATCGCGTCGAACCCCGCCGCCTGCCAGGCGACCGCTTGCGCACACGCCGTCCTCAGAACCCACTCACCGATCGACACGATCTGCCCGGTCTCTTCGGCAAGCGGAATGAACTCGTCGGGCCGGACCGCGTCGCCCTCTGAATTCGTCCACCGGATCAGTGCCTCCACTGCTGAAACCTGTCCGCTCCTCGTATCTCGGATCGGCTGATAGTGAAGCTCGAATTCGTCCCGTTCGAGTGCGTGACGCAACCCACTTTCAATCGTCAGTCGGCGGGTCGAGGTCGCGTTCATTGTGGGACTGAAGAACTCGTACGTGTTTCCGCCACGCCGCTTCGCGTGATACATCGCGACGTCCGCGGAGCGCAGCAGCACTTCGCTACAGGCCCCATCCTCGGGCCATACCGATATGCCGATGCTGGCGCCGACGAAGATTTCGCGATCGCCGATCGTGAAGGGACGTGAGAGGAGATGGAGCACGCGCCGGGCGACCCGGGCCGCGTCCTGCGGATGCTCGAGATCTTTTAGAAGGATCGTGAACTCATCCCCGCCGAGCCGCGAAATCGGACTCTCGCGATCGTGGGTCGGGGTCTTGTCGTTTCGCGTTCGGCCGACGGCGTCACTTCCGCGAATCGCTGAACGCAGCCGATCCGCGACTTGCCTCAGCAGCTCGTCGCCCATCGAATGGCCCAGCGAATCGTTGACCTGCTTGAATCGGTCCACATCGAGGAAGAGCAGCGCAAGCGCCTTCCCGAGGCGCTTCGAACGCTCAAGCGCCACTTCGATCTGCTCGCGAAACAGTTCTCGATTCGGAAGCGAGGTGAGTGAGTCGAAGTAGGCCAGGTTCCGAATGCGCTGCTCAGCATCCATTCGCGCCGTGATATCACGCGCAGTCGCCTGAATCCGACCATCTTGAAGGCGACGCGCGGACAACTCCGACCATACCCAGCCGTTCTGACCCTGCCGCTTGAGTCGGCGAACACTTCGCAGTGTCATTCCGGCCGCAAGGTTCTGAAGCGCGAGAGGGTCCTCGTCGACGTCGTCGGGGTGAAAGAGTTCGCTGATCACCTTGCTATGCAAGGCCTCCGACGTCAATCCGAAGAGATCGAGGGCGGCACTATTGCTCGTCAAAATTCGGCCGGAACCCTCGAAGACAAGGATGCCGTCCGAGGCCTGGTCGACGAGCGCACGATATTGGCTCTCGCTTGTGCGAAGCGCATCTTCCATCGCGCGGCGCTCGGTGATATCGATCATCGTCCCGTAGACGCGAATCGTTTCCCCGTCGCCCGAGCCGACGCAGCGCATCGCACTCTGGACCCATCGCGTTCCCGCTTCGGGGAGCACCAGGCGATATTGGATCCGATCGGTCCCCGTCTTGACGGCTCGTTCGAAATGGCCGACCGCCGCGTCGCGATCCTCGACATGGATGTACGAGTCCCAGGGTTCGGGATCAAGACTCTCGAGGTCAAGCTGTGGACTCGTCGGCAGGCCACCGCGAATCCACTCCCGCTCCCACGCACCATCCGAATCTATCCGAACGATGAACGCCCAATCACAGGAGAGCTCCGCGAAAATCAGCTGCGGATTCTCGTGCGCCGCTTTATCCAGATCGGCAGCCTGTTCGAGGGCGTCCTTGAGAACGTCTTCGACATCGACATCCCGGGCATCCGCGGGGTGATTTCCATCGTTCGAGTTCATGGGCGGAGCGACGCCTTTCCGGTGAGGAAGATTCCTTCCCCCTATCGGCATACAGCTCCGCCCGGCCCATCGGGCCTTCGGGGGTTTCCGAACTCGGAGAAAAGCCGCAGTTCGACCCTTCTGAAACCCGCGCATGTACTCTGGTTGACAGATTCGTTTGAGAGCGACCTGTTAGGCGCTGATCACGAATCCATCCGCAGCGAGTCTCGCGCGAAGCTCGGCGTTCTCGTCCCCGAGAATCTCGCGCAACTTCCGAATCACCGGTCGGTCCCAGCGTGATTCCGGAACGACGAAATCGTATTCCTCCGCCTGCAGCGGCTGAAAGCGGAGGCCGGCATCTCGCGCGACGGATTCGATCGTCACGCCCCAATCCGCGCGCCCCTGAGCGATCGCAGCTGCGACCGCATAATGCGATCGGGGTTCATAGGGGAACCCGGGCGGCTTTCGTCCGTCGAGGAGACGGTCGATCAACACGCGGGTTCCCGCGCCGCGATTGCGGTTCACCATTCGAATCGAGGGATCTTCGAGCAGCGCTCCGATCTCGCGCGCCTCATCCATCCGGGTCGCGATGCCCTGCATCCGGCGATAGCCGCGAATCAATCGCAGGCCGGGCTTCAGGAAGGGCTCGTTGTAGCGATCGGTTTCCGGATCGAGCAGATGGATCGGAGCCAGATCACATTCACCGCGTTCCGCGGCGGCGAGTCCGCCATGACTTCCCACTGCGAGGAGCTTGATCCCAAAGCCATGGCTCGCGAGTTCGCTCGCGATCAAATCGAGGCCGGCGCAATGACTGCCGATAACCACGAGATCCGCGACGGCGACATCCCGTCCGATCAACGTGACTTCAACCTGGGTGTCCGCGTCCACGAGCTCCGTGTTCCGCCCAATTCGAACGAATCCATCGGCCCGACTGAAGCTCGTGACCGAGCCACTCCCTTTGCCCATCGGATAGGCGGACAAGCGACGCTCTTCGTCTTCGACGAGTCCGACCAGGAGGTACTCAAGCCGGCCCCGCTCACTCTGGGTCTTGATCGCGAGGTGTGCCGACCTCGTTTCTCGATCTTCGCTCGGTTGCCCGCCCAGATCGCGAATCAGCGGCGCGACGAACTCGTGGAAGGTGAAAATCGCAGAGGTCGGAAAACCGGGAAGGATCACGACCGGCTTTTCGTCCTGCGCAGCGAGACAGATCGGCTTGCCGGGCTTGAGTGCCACGCCATGCACGAGAATCCCCGGTTCGAGTTCGCCGACGACGAGCGCGTTCAGGTCGCCTTCGCCTTTCGATGTTCCCCCGGAGAGAAGCACCATGTCCGAATCGTCGAGCGCTTCATGAAGCGCCTTTCGAAGCGCATCCAGGTCATCGCGGAACGCGCCCCAGAAGATGGCCTCGCCGCCGAGTTCTTGAACCGCGTCGGCCAGGATTCGCCCGTTACTGTCGAACACCAGACCGGGACGCATCTCCTCGCCCGGCTGAACGATTTCGTCCCCCGTCGACAGAATCGCCACCCGTGGACGCCGGACCACTTCAAGCTGTTCGCAGCCGATCGCCGCCAGGACGCCGGTCTCCCGCGAGGTCAGTCGCGTACCCGCAAAGAGCACGGTTTCGCCGCGCCCCATATCGGTTCCCGCAAAACTCACAGCCGCTCCGGGGACCCGCGACGCGCGGACGAGTACGAATGCGGGATCCTCGGGATCGACATCCGTGACTTCGATCGGGGCGACCGCATCGGCACCGCGCGGAAGCATCCCGCCAGTCGCAATCGTCGTCGCTGTTCCCTGCGCAACTTCGATCTTGGGCTCGATGCCCGTCGCAAGAATCTCATCGTTCAAGCGCAACCGGATCGGCTCCTCTTCGGAGACGCCGAAGGTGTCCGCGGCACGCACGGCGAAGCCATCCATATTCGATCGATCGAAACCCGGAACATCGACGGTCGCTTTCACGTCGACCGCGAGCACGCGGCCGAGCGCGTCTTCGAGCCCAATCGTTTCGGAATCAAGTGCCGCGCCGCCGACGACGGTGCGCCAGCGCGCTTCGGCTTCATCCCGGTCGAGCACTTCCAGGAATTGCTGTTGTTTGCGACTCACGAGTCGGACTCCGCGAGATCGTCGTCATAGAGAAGCACCTCGACCTTCGTTCCTTCCGGCATCCCCTCGAGTTCTCGCGGAACCACAACGGAACCCGCCGCGCGAACCGTCGACGACAGGATCGATGCCCCAGCCGTTGCAAGCGGAATCGCCTCGCCGTTTTCAATCGCGACGCGCACGTAGTCGGTCCGGCCGACTTCGGACACGATCTTGCGCGCCAGCGGAATGCTCGCACGACGATGGGGCCAGGCGCGGGTACGCCCGCCCAGCGCTCGAATCGTCGGCCCCGCGAAGAATTCGTAAGCGGCCATGCAGCTCACGGGATTTCCCGGAAGCAAGAAAACGAAGCGATCGTCGATCCGACCGATCCCCGTCGGACTCGAAGGACGCATCGAGATCCCGTGATAGGCGAGTTCACCGAGCTCGGAAAGAAGCCGCGGCGCATGATCTTCCTGCCCGACAGACGTCCCCCCGGACACGAGCACAACATCCGCCTCGTCGTTCGCCATCGCATCGCGAATCCGCTCGGGAATATCCGGCAGGATCTCGAAGGGCAGCGATGCTCCGCCGTCGCGTGCGATCAATCCGCGCAACACGACCGAATTACTATCCACGATTTGAGAGCCACTCGGCACGGCCCCTGCCGGAAGCAGCTCGTCTCCCGTCACGACGAGACGAACCCGCGGCCGCCTAACACAGGCCACTTCGGCGCGACCGATCGACGAAAGCAGCCCTGCATCCTGGGGCCGCAAACGCCGGCCCGCCAGCAGGACGGTTTCGCCGCGCTTGATGTCTTCGCCGATCGAGCCCACGTTCTTGCGCGGCGCCACGGCTTCCGAAATCGAAACGACGCCGTCCGCCTCTTCGCAGACCTCGGCCTTCACCACCGCATCCGCACCCTTAGGAATCGGCGCGCCGGTCATGATCCTCGCGGCCTGCCCTCGCTCGAGCGTTCCTTCAAAGGGCGAACCCGGCAGCGAGATCCCGACGACATCCAATCGGATCGCATCGTACGCCGATGCGCCAAAACTCTCCTCGCCCTGAATCGCATAACCGTCCATGGCCGAACGCGGAAACCCCGGAACATCGACCTCCGCAGTCACATCCTCCGCCAGCACCCGCCCAACACATTCGAGAAGCGGAACCGCCTCTCCCGCAAGTGCCCGCGCATGCTCGGCCAGCCACGCATCGACGACTTCCACGTCAACCCGCTCCGCAAACCCGCGCATCCGAACATCATGCTTCAAAGCTCACTCCAACGGGATGCCGAGCATCTTTCCAGCACCCCAACGGACGACGGGCAGGGAGTCAAACTCCCTGCCCGTCTCCGAAAAACAACCTAAATGAAACGTCCGACCCAGCTAGCAACCCGCACTAACTGAACGTCGCGGAACAACTCGACGCCACGAACGCGCCCAGCAGCCCCCCCAACGCATCACCCCGACGCTTTGGCCGTGTACAACTCTTCGCGAGGCTCGAAGCGAACCTTCGAAGCATTAATCACATCAAGAGACACGTCGAACTTCATCGCGTTGTCCGGACCGATACCCTCGTTGACGAGCGAGTCGGAGAGGCCGTTGTCCTCATCCTTCCAGCCTGCTGCCGCGTTGAAGTTCCACTCGTCCTGCAGGCAGTCCCAGCCCTGATCGCCGAGCTGTTCGCGCGTCACTTCCTCACCGTAGAGCAGCGAGTAGTAGTCCTTCATCAAGTCGATGGAAGGCGAGATGAACTGGCAGAAACCCGAGGAGTCACAGACCGCATTCACGATCTGGCATTCCTGGGAGGCCTGGGCGAGCTGGTCGTCCGTAAGGCCGGGGTTCACCACGAGTCCGGCCGTATGGTCCGCGCCCATCGGGCCCGCAGCGTACGTGACGCCGGTTGCCTTGAGCGGGCGAGGATCCCAAGCCGGGATGGCCTGACCACGACCGTGAGGAACGCGCTTGTGACCGCGTGCCTTGCCCGTCGCGACCGCGCCGTCGCCGATCATCTTGCCGACTTCCGAACCGTTGGCGATCTCCTGAAGGAGCTTGATCGCGCCGTCCGAGTCGCCCCATTCCATGCCGCCCGAGTCCATCAGGATGGCGATGGCCGCGCCGGTCTCGATCGTGTCGAGTCCGAGTTCGTCACAGAGGCGATCGAGTTCGGCCACTTCGTCGAAGGTCTTGATCGCGCACGAAGAACCGAGCAGCGTCAGCGTCTCGAACTCGAGGGCCGACGTCTTGTAGTTGCCGTCCTTGTCGTGAACGATGTTCGAGCACTTAACGATGCAGCCCGTCATGCAGTTATGCATGCTGCCACCGCGCTCTTCGAAGCTCTCGACGATGCGTGCGCCGTCGAGGGTCTCAACGTCGGGCGACTGGCCTTCCGTGCGGTTCTTGTAGACGAACGTGTTGAGCATATTCGCCATCGGAACGATCGCCGACGTGCCGTGCTTGAACATCAGCGGGCCGTCGAGATATTCCTGCGAGTAGCTCTTGTTGAGCTTGTTGAATTCCTTGCTCGCGGGCTGTCGCGTCTTGGCCTTGCCAGGATCGACGAGCACCCACTTGAGACCCTTGCTGCCCATGACGGCACCGAGGCCACCGCGTGCGGCATGTCGCGCCGGGCGGCGCTCCTGGTCCTGATCCGTGCAAGCAACCGAAGCGCCCTTCATGCCGAGCTCGCCGGCCGGGCCGATCGAGATCACGCTGGCGGTCTTCGATTCATTCGCGAGGAGCTTCTCACACATCGCGTAGTTCCAAAGACCCTTGTAGTCGCTCGCGTCCACGACGGAGACTTCGCCTTCGTCGATGCGCAGGCCGTAGCGTGCGTCGCGGTCGGCGGGCTGGCCCTTCACGACGACGGCGCGAATGCCGAGCTTCATGAGGTGCTGACCGGGGTTGCCGCCGGCGTTCGCTTCCTTGATCCCACCGGTCAGCGGGCTCTTGCCGCCGATCGAGATGCGACCCGAAGTGGGTGCGGTCGTTCCAGACAGCACGCCGGGCGCCATCACGAGAACGTTGTCCGGACCGAGCGGATCGCAGGTTGGATCACAGTCACGGGTCAGGATCTTCGCGGAGAGAGCGCGGCCACCAATCAACTTCCACTCAGCGGGAAAGTCTTCAAAGGCTGCGGTCTGGTCCGTCATATTCACGACTAGGAGGCGATCTCCCTCGGGTCCGGCCATTTTTCTACTACCTCGATAACGGGGGGATGAATGCAATCGCGCCGGTCGGCGCGGGAAAGGGGAGCTTCCAACAATCGAGCCCTCGCTGCAATGCGTGGGACCGGTCCAGGAGTCCGCCGCGGAGGGTTATCCGCCGGCGATGGCCGCGATGACCTCGATCTCGTCCGTCGGCGCGAGCGGCTTCGCGAGGGTCTCGGCGTCTCGATCGATCAGCTCGCCGTTCAAGGTGACCTTCACGAACTTGTGGACGGCGCCGCTCTTGGGATCGATCACGAAATCCTTGATACCGGGATATTGGGCTTCGATGGCATCGACGCATTCAACGATCGAGGCGCCGTCGACGTCGAAATCAGATTCCCCTCGGGTAGGTCCTTGAAATACGGTGGGGATGATGACTTTGGGCATGGCTCTATCGTGCTCCTGCGCGGAATTTCGGGCGGATCGAACGGGCGGCTAAGCCCGATCCTGAGAAGGGTAGTAGTAGCGACGTTTCGCCGGGATCTGCCAGAACCGATCGTCGGGGGCATCGAAGGGTCGCCCCGGCCCCGATCGCGGCAGCGACTCCGGAAGCCAGGCCGTGAGGAATCCGTCTCGGCCGCGACCGTGATGCACGCAGCCCGTATCGAGCCCGCGCAGTCCGTCAGCGACATTCAGGCCCTGACGCGCCCAATGTCCGTAGATGACGCCGTACTCGGGTTCGTGCCGACCCCAGGCCACGTGCCAGGCCCCTTCCGGCGAATCGGGCTCGCTGCTCGACCAGCCGTCGTCGTCGCCGGCGCGACCGCGGGTGAGTCGGGCCAGATCATTCCGAACCGGGTCCGCGTCGGGGTCGAGCGCTAAGAAAGCTTCGGCCGAAGCGCGATCGCCCGAGAGCCGCGCACTCACCGCTTCACCCCGAGCAACGAGTTCGTCGAGCGACCAGCCCGGGCCCGCCGACGCGTGCAGCATCGCGAAGGGTTGTTCGCCGAGCGTGCCCCGCACGACGAGCGGTCGCGCCCGCAACCAATCGATCCACCCCTCGGCATCCGGCGACTCGAGCACATCGCCGATCGAGTCATTCTCCGAGAGTGCCCGAAGGCCATAGAAGGCCGAAACCAGGTGAATTTCGTGGTTTCCGAGCACGAACTCGGCGCGCCCCTCTTCCACGAGGCCGCGCACGAGTTCGAGCGCCGCGAGGTTCCCCGGCCCGCGATTCACGAGATCACCGGCGACCCAGAGCGCGAAGTCGCTGCCGAACGCGTCGGTCGCCCGCGCGACGAGCTCGATCAGCTCATCCGCACAGCCCTGCACGTCCCCGACAAAGATGCGCTGCATAAACGCCCGACTAGCCGCGCGGGACGCAGCGGTTACTGAGCCGGCCGATGCCCTCGATCTCGGTCTCGATCAGCTCGCCCTCGGCGAGATAGCGCCGGGGCTCGCGGACGCTGCCCACGCCGCCGGGCGTGCCCGTAAAGATCAGGTCGCCGGGAAGCAGCACACAGAATTTCGAGATGTACTCGATCAGCTCCGGAACAGTAAAAATCAAATTGGCCGTCGTCGAGGACTGCATTTCCTCCCCGGCCACCCAGCAGCGAACCTCGATCGCGTCCGGATTCGGGAATTCGTCGAGGCTTACGAGTGCCGGGCCGGTCGGGCCGAAATTCGTGGCCGATTTGCCAAGGCTGAACTGGGGCGGCTTGCTCGAGAACTGCAGCTTGCGGTCCGAGATATCCTGGCCTGCTGTCATGCCGGCGACATAGTCCCAGGCCTTCGCGGCGGGAACATTCGAGGCCTCTCGCCCGATCACCACGACCTGCTCGACCTCCCAATCGACCCGATCGCCGGTCAGGGGGACATCGGCATTGGGGCCGACGATGCAGCTCGGAAACTTCGTAAAGACCATCGGGACTTCGGGAATCGGCAGGCCCGCCTCCTCCGCGTGGTCCTTGTAGTTCAGCCCGATCGCGAAGACCTGTGTCGGATTCGGCACAGGTGCCCCCAACTTCGCCACATCCACCATGGGCCCCGCATCTCCCGTCGACTGCTCGCCAGCCCAGGCGCGAATCGCGTCCCAATCCGCGAAAGCGGCCATTGGATCGGAAGAAAAGCGTCCCCCGCTATGGAGTTCGAGGTCGACGAATCGCCCCGCGACATCGAGACCAACCCTTCCTTCGAGATTCACCAAACGCATCGTTTCCCCTTCACAATCGACCATCGGACACGCGACGCACTTCGGGCCGTCCGAGCGTCACACGCGGGCGCCCATCCTACCGCCTTGGCCCCGAAACGCCGGGGGCGATCGGGAAGTCTCGCCCGGCCCAACCGCTCGCGGGCCCCCACGGGCGGAATTCGACTTCCGATACGCAAGAGACCGGCAAACCACCGGTCGCCGCCCCGCAGGCTTGGTGTAACTTCCCGCCTTCGAATCGACCGAGGTTCGCCCCCCGACCCGGCCCACCGAAAAATCGGTTGGGCCCGCGCTCGGAGTGACGGCCCCGGACCGGGCGCGCGCATCCGGGGGGAATGCTGGCAGGGAACTGCCGAACGGATCCCCGACTGCGCCTCGTGTCGTCCGACATGATCAAGATTGAGCTGACCAGTGCCCCCCGACGCAGAGTTGCGATCGCTGTGGACGGTGGGGCGGAACGAGAGCCGCTTGGGACGTCGAATCATCATTTGTGATGGAGCCGAAAGCGCGCGCCTGTGGAGCCGCATCGGAACCGATCAGCTCGAGGAACTCACCTGGGTTCCGCGCGAGGACGAGGGACGTGCGCGTCCAGCCGGCTTCAAGATCCTTCAGGGCGGCCTCGACGAAGAAGCGATCGCGCGACTCGATCCGGTCGACGACGACGAGTACGCCCTGGTCAGCGATGACGGCCCCTGGACCCGGCTCGCCGTCCGTGAGATTCGCAAGGTCGATGAGGACGCGCCGATCCTGGTGCTCTCGGACAGCCTCTCGGAAGACGACCTCCCCGACTATCCGTCGCTGCGACGGACCGGCTGGAAAACGCTGATCCGTGATGACATCGACGAAGAGTTCGGCCATCTCGCGAATCTTCAGCGCGTGGTCAAGATCCGCGAACTGCTTGGCGAGCGCGAGAAGGTCGGCATTCTTCTTCAGCCCGATCCCGATCCAGACGGCATCGCGAGCGCTTACGCCCTCCGATACTTGTTAGGTCGAAAGCGAACGACCGCCCCGCTGATCTCTTTCGGCGAGGTTCAGCGCCCAGAGAATCAGGCGCTTTGCGACGCAATCGGAATCGAAGTCCGCGTGATCACACCGGACGAAATCAACGAGTTCGATGCCCTCGTCTTGATCGACGTTCAGCCCAACGTATTCGGCGAAGATCCACCGGAGCGACTCAAGCAGCCCGATGTCGTCATCGACCATCACCCTGAGCGCACAGGCTACAGCGCAACCATCAAGGATATCCGTGTCGGCTACGGCGCGACCGCGTCAATTTTCACCGAGTATCTCCGCGCAACGAACACGGAAATGAACGCGAAGCTCGCGACCGCTCTGCTCTACGGAATCAAGAGCGACACGCAGTACCTGGGTCGCCAGACGAGCAACCAGGACATGCTCTCCTTCGCTTACCTGCACGCGTCGCATAGCCCCGCGCTGCTGCGAAGAATCGAACGCCCCG
>Ga0316209_1001063_pt1 | contig 33398 bp, 29 predicted proteins | sample 6monopyrite_MG_FD_204945 | JGI IMG/M metagenome (GOLD analysis project Ga0316209, IMG submission 204945) | Microbial mat bacterial communities from mineral coupon in-situ incubated in ocean water Damariscotta River, Maine, United States -... | ecosystem: Environmental > Aquatic > Marine >...
GATGGAGCCAGCGGTGCACCCGAAGTGCCTTGGGATGAAGTGCTCCAGCATCATGCTCAAGCGCCAGTCTTTTGTTTACCAACCGGCCCCAAGGCCGATTGGGATTACCTTTCCGGATTAGGAGAAGTTCTTACCGAAGGAAACCTCATCGAGAGACTGGATCAGGTATTGAAAACGATTCAGGTCTCCGAAAACCAGCCGGTTCAAGCCACTGCCTTTGCTAGTTTTCCATTGCCGGACTCTTGGCAACCCAAGCAGACGCACCCAAGGTGGCAAGTGGTTCCTGGTGCAGAAGCCTTGCTTGCCGATGCCCAAAAAGATGCCTACCTAGCTGTTCGGCGCATCGGGCCTGGGCTCCTGATTGGCCTTGCTGATGATTACGAGCCGGAGCATCTTGCCCTCTTAAGGCCCCTTGCAGCACATTTTCAATCTCCAGGGCATAGCGGCTGGATTGGAGACCGCTTTGTGGTGCAAAACAGCCCCAATCCACCCCGTATTTTGCAGGATGGACTTCCACTTGAAACCCGTATGCTTGACCCTGGGTCGCCTGTTATATGGCAAGGAATAGCAGCATCTCCGCTCAAGCCAGTTCAAGTTCAATTCGAAAATGGGAGAAGCTGGAGCGCATCGCCCGTGACCACGCCGGAGTTCGGAAATTCGGCGGAACTTTGGCAAAACTGGCAGGAAAAGCAGCGAAACGTGCTTACCGGGCTAGTGTTTCGTCCTAGACTTCTTTGGGCGGGTCTTCTCTTGCTGACAACAGCATTCGTCCTGCGTAAACTTTCAACACGATGACCGATCTCTTCTTCTGCAACATCTGCGACCAATCCGTTCCACTTTCTCGGCTCGAGGGAGGGGAGGCGGTGCGCCATGGTGGCCGCGTCATATGCCCAACTTGTTGCGATGCAATTTCCCTTTCGCAAAAGAATGATGACAAAAGCAAAGGTGAGGGCAACATGTTCTTCCCGCTGTTCATTGCTTTGATTGCCTGCGGTGCCTGCGTATTCCTTTATCTAGAATTGGATAAGGTGAAAGAGGACACCACCGTGCACGTCAACGATGCGGTCATGATGCTTCACCGCAGCATGGGCGATATTCAGCTAGCGCAAGAGGCTTCCTTCAAAGAAGTATCGACTCAAATTGATGGTTTAGAGGCAAGCATGCAAGATGGGCTTGCCGCCAGTATTGGCATGACTGGAGCCGTGGATGCGCGAGTCAGCGGAATAGTGAGTCAGGTGGATCAGCTTGAAGGACTGGCCGATGGCCAAGCTACTTTGCAGCAAAGCGTGCGTAGTCTGCAGGCCCAGGCGCAAGTGTCTGAAGAAGGAATGCGTGGTGTGCGCACTGGACAAGAATTCCTGCGCGACAGCATTGCTGAACTGGAACGCAAGGTCGTGGTCGCCACCGCGGCTCCGATACAAGCCACGGGCTTCTCCTCCGACGTGAAAGCATTACTCGATCAGCTAAAGGATGATGATCCTTTGAAGCGCGTTTCTGCCATCGAAAAAATCAGCAAGTTTGATGACCCGGCACTCATTCCATACGTCGAAGCTTTGCTTGACGACAATTATGAGATGAACCGATTCTATGCCGCCAACACGTTGGGAAACTGGAATGCCATGCCTTCCGTGCCCACGCTTATCCAGGCTCTGGCCGATGACTTTGCCTTTGTGCGCAAGGAAGCGAATGCTGCTTTGGTGAAAATCACCAAGGAAGATGTCGGCTATGATTCGAAAGGAAGTGAGAAAGATCGTCAAAAGGCCACTGAACGATGGTCGGAGTGGTGGACTAAGAATTCTAAATAGTCGGTTTTTCCCGGCACATCGGCCCGGAATAGGGGCGGCGCAACGTTAGAATTCCGCCCCGTTAAGCAGTTGCTTTCCCCTAGGAACTGCCTTGCCAAGGATAAATCATGAAAGTCACCGTTGTCGGAGCCGGATTCGTCGGTATGACCTGTGCCCAGCGACTTGCCGAACAGGAAGTTGCCGAGGACATCGTTCTCATTGACGTGCTTGAAGGACGTCCCCAGGGCATTGCTCTGGATATCAATCAAGCTGCCGCGGTTGAGGGCTATCAAGCTCTCGTGACCGGCACCAATGACCCGAAAGATACCTACGGTTCTGATCTTTTCATCATGACCGCTGGCCTGCCGCGCAAGCCGGGCATGGATCGTTCGGATCTTTTGGAGACCAACGGCAAGATTGTCAATGCGGTTGCCGCTTACATCAAGCAGGGCTCGCCAGAAGCACGCGTCATTGTGGTTTCGAATCCACTCGACACCATGGTTTATCTCATGGCGGCATCGCTCGGTTTTGAGAAGAGCCGCGTGGTCGGTATGGCTGGCGTTCTCGATTCCGCACGTATGGCCTTCTTCATCGCAGAGAAGAACGGCGGTGGCATTAAAGATACGCGTTGCATGGTCCTTGGTGGCCACGGCGACTCCATGGTGCCGGTTCCTCAGTTCTCCACAGTAGATGGGGTTTCCATCACCGCGATGTTGCCAGAGAGCGAGATCGATGCCATCAACACCCGTACTCAGAATGGTGGCGCTGAAATCGTGAACCTGCTTAAGACCGGTTCTGCTTTCTACGCACCTTCCGCAGCCGCGGTTGCCATGGCGAAGTCCATCCTGCGCGATGAACATCGTCTGCTGCCTTGTGCTGCCAACCTAGATGGCCAATACGGTCTTTCCAACATCTATCTGGGCGTGCCATGTGTGCTCGGTAAAAATGGTGTGGAGCGCGTGGTTGAACTCGATTTGGACGATGCCGGTCAAGCCAAGCTAAACGCTTCCGCCGACGCCATCCGCGCTGATCTAGAGACCTTGGTCGAAAAAGGCCTGTTGGCTAAGTAATTCGTGTCGCTCAATCTTCGACGCACCAAAGTCCTCGCGACTCTCGGACCCGCCTGCTGTGAGCCGGCTCGGATTCGAGAAATGGTGCGTGCGGGGGTAAACGGATTTCGCCTCAACATGAGCCACGGCGATGCGGCAACTCGCGCTAAATGGGTGCGCCGAGTTAAAAAGGTCCGCAAAGAGCTAAATAGACCAATCTCCATATTGGTTGACCTTCGTGGTCCGCGTATTCGGCTTGGCCATCTGGCCGAACCGCGTGATTTTAAACGTGGCGAAAAGGTTGTCGTCACCGCAAGCCGTGTCGGAAAGAAGGATGGAAGCCTGCCCATTGACTATCGTAACCTAAAGCGAGATTTGACTGTCGGCGATCGCATCTTGATTCGTGACGGCCGCGTAGAACTCAAAGTGCTTTCGCTCGAAGGCAAAGGCATTCAATGCAAAGTTCGACGCAGCGGACGCGTGATGGCTAATTCGGGCGTGAATTTGCCCGATAGCCAAGTTTCGGCGCCAGCTCTTTCGGCGAAAGACCGAGTCGACATTGCCTTTGCAGTGGAACATAAAGTGGATTGGCTGGCTCTTAGTTTCGTGCGTCGTGCTGAGGATGTCCTTTCTGTTCATAAGGAACTGAAAAAGCACGATTTCAAAATCCCGGTGATGTCTAAAATTGAGCATCCGCAAGCTATCGAAGAACTTGATGGGATTTTCGATGTAAGCGATGGCGTCATGGTGGCGCGCGGCGACCTCGCGGTAGAAATGGGGCATGCCATCGTCCCGACCTTGCAAAAACGTATTGTGCGCATGGCCATCGAACGGGCCTGCCCAGTTGTCGTGGCCACGCAAATGCTTGAGAGCATGATTGAGGCTGACCAGCCCACCCGTGCTGAAGTTTCCGACGTCGCCAACGCAGTGCTCGATGGTGCCGACTGCGTCATGCTCAGCGGTGAAACGGCTGTGGGGGCCTATCCGGTGGAGACCTGCCGGATCATGCGATTGATTGCCCAAAAGACGGAATCTGGGCAATTCCACGATACTTGGCGCCTGCGTCCATCGATTCGGCCTACCGGTGGGTTGAAGAAAACTAGCGTCGAAATGGCCACCGTGAATGCTGCGGTTTATGCTTCTCATCAAGCAAAAGCTGCCTTGATTCTGGCCTTTACTGAGTCTGGCCGTTCCGCTAGACTGGTCAGCTCGTTTCGCGCCAAGTCGCCCATTGTGGCGCTGTCGGCGAATGAACGTTCTTTCCATCGGATGTCCCTTTACTGGGGCGTGAGTCCCGGCAGGCTGTCAAAAGTCCGTCGTCTCCGCGAGATGAACCGCCACGCTGCGGCTTACCTTCAAGAGAATCACGCTTTACGTCCGGATCAATACCTCGTTGCTCTTACTGGAACCTTTTCGGTTTCTGGAGTGACCAACACTGTCCGAATCATCCGATTCGATCAACTCGGTTAAGACCGAACCCTGCCCAATAAGCCCATGAAAGGCCGCAAAACAAACATCCGTAAGTCGAACAATAAGCGTCGCAAGTACGGCTTCCGTTCCCGCTCTAAGACCGCTGGCGGTCGCGCAATTATTCGTCGTAAGCGTCGTCGTCACGGCAAATTCGTCAAGCCTTAAGGCTGTTGACGAACCGGTAGTTCTTGCGGAACTACCTTAGCTACTCACTAGCGCACGAAACTTAGGGTTTTGTGCGCTAAGCTTTTGGAGTAGGGCTTCAAGCTGGCTTGGACTTAACTCAGCGACCAGTTCAATCCCGCCCGGACGTTGCATTAAACGTTCCCGCAGCTTTGACTTCATTTGAGCCAAGCGCCCTAGCTCTTGCTTCCTCAGTTTGGAAGAATCCCGGCCAGCCGCTCCGTTGGCATCGTCCTGGTCTTCGCTCAGCACTTCTTCTAGAACATTTAGGTATTGCTCTGCCAAGTGCGCTAGGCGTGCCGACTCTCCATCCTGAAGGAGTTCAAGACGATTCTGTAAGCGTTCCTGGTTGCCTTCTTGGCCGAGGAAGAACCGGACTGCAATCCGTCCAGGCCCCTTAGGGGTGAAGGATGACTTGACCAAAATGGAGCGGGTACCACGCCCTTTGCCACCTTTGCCGCTCTTGCTGGCATGACCAAAATGGTCCCCTTTCCATTCTGAGTTGTACTGGCCGTTTTGCTCCCAGCCTGCCGCAGCCTTTTGCTTGCGACTCAATTTGCGTTTGGGCTTGAAGGCGTGAAAATCCTGCTCAGGTTGGCTGAGAGCAGATTCCTCAGGGGCAAGACGGAGCGTAACGATACCTTGCTCGGAGTCTTTTCCAGGCTCAGGCCCTTCCTTCACCGACTCCATCTGGAACGGTTGCCAAACCGTTGGACCGTAATCTTGGTCATGTTGGGCAAGGGGTATTCCATCTACCAAACTTTCATCTTGGCGTAATGGAATCATTTGGTCGAAAGCATCTTCCTTGGCCAAAGCGTCCGTCGCCATGAGGTTTTGCATCGAAGTCGAAGCGCCCGGGAGGATTGCAGAATCCTCATAATCCAAGGTGGATCGGGTGGAATCGACTAGGTTAGTAGCGGCTTGTCCGCTTGAATCCAGAATCCAATTGCCTGCCATGGAGAAGGTCAGCATGACGATTCCAATCCAGACCAGGACGTAGTTTGGGCGTTGAGTGGGGAGGCTCATCTAGTGGTTAGAGGTAGCAACAGGAGGATAGGTTCCAAAATACTCGGAAGAACCTATGCGACCTCCTACCGCCTTTGTAACCTACCACGTTTCCCGGAAGCGGGGTACCCCATGAAAGTCCACGAATACCAAGGTAAAGAGGTTCTCGAGCGCTATGGCGTGCGCACTCAGCGCGGCATCGTCGTCGAAACCCCTCAACAGGCCGGAGAGGCCTTCGCTCAACTAGGCGGAGATCTTGCGGTCGTCAAAGCTCAAATTCATGCTGGAGGCCGCGGGAAAGGCGGTGGCGTGAAGTTGGTCAAAAATCGTCAGGAAGCCGAAGAAGTGGCCGATGCCATGCTCGGGATGATGCTGAAAACCCACCAGACCGGTCCGGAAGGTCAATTGGTACGCAAGCTCTTCGTCTGTGAAGGCCTCGATTTGGCATCTGAAATGTACGTGGGCATTGCGCTCGATCGTCATCTTGGAGTTCCAGTCTTGATGGCCTGCGCCGATGGTGGAGTTGAGATTGAAACCATCGCCGAGACCGATCCCGATGCACTCTTGCGTCTGCCCATCGACCCTCTGCGTGGACTCGAGCCTCACCAAGCGCGGCGCGCAGCTTTTTTCTTGGGATTGGATCCCGCACAGGTCAAAAAGGCCGTTCCATTCCTGATGGGGCTCTCGCAGGCTTATCTGGAACTGGATTGTGAAATCGCGGAGATTAACCCGTTGGTCATCACCGATAATGGTGAAGTCGTGGCTCTCGATGCGAAGATGAGTTTCGATTCCAACGCGATGTATCGCCATCAAGATCTCGCTGAAATGCGCGATGAAAACGAGGAAGACCTAAAAGAAGTCGAAGCATCGCGTTTCGGCCTCAACTACATCTCTTTGGATGGCTCCATCGGCTGCATGGTGAATGGTGCTGGTCTTGCTATGGCTACCATGGACACGATTAACTTGCATGGCTGCACTCCAGCCAACTTTCTTGACGTCGGTGGTGGCGCGACCGAAGAAGCGATTACGGAAGCCTTCCGTATCATTCTTTCCGATGAAAAAGTGAAGGGCATTTTGGTCAATATCTTTGGCGGCATCATGAAGTGCGACATCATTGCGCGCGGCGTGATTGGCGCGGCTAAAACCGTAGACATCCGTGTTCCATTGGTGGTGCGTCTCGAAGGCACCAACGTGGATGAGGGTCGGAAACTGCTTGCTGAAAGTGGACTCGATATCACCTCGGCATCCTCGCTCGACGAAGGTGCCAAACTCATCTGTCAAGCTGTGAAAGCTGGAGCTTAAGGAGAAACATCATGGCAATCTTCATCGATAAAGACACCAAGGTCATTTGTCAGGGCTTCACTGGCCGCAACGGAACCTTTCATAGCGAGCAGGCCATCGAGTATGGCACCAAAATGGTGGGGGGCGTAACCCCTGGTAAAGGTGGGCAATCCCATCTGAATCTGCCTATTTTCGACACGGTCCATGAGGCCGTTCAAGAAACTGGTGCAGAGGCATCGGTCATTTACGTCCCAGCTCCTTTTGCTGCGGACTCCATCCTGGAAGCCGCGGACGCCGGCGTCAAACTTGTTGTCTGCATCACCGAAGGCATTCCAGTTTTGGACATGGCTAAGGTGCAAGCGGCGCTTAAGGGGTCCGGAACTCGTCTGGTCGGCCCCAACTGTCCCGGTGTCATTACGCCTGGTGCAGATGGCGGCTGCAAGATTGGCATCATGCCGGCCTACATCCACAACCCTGGAACCGTGGGTATTGTCAGCCGCTCCGGCACCTTGACTTACGAAGCTGTGTGGCAAGTCACCAGTGAAGGCCTTGGCCAGTCCACTTGTGTGGGCATCGGTGGAGACCCCATCCCAGGCACCAATTTCATCGATGTGTTGAGCGCTTTCCAGGATGACCCGGAAACCGATTCCATCATCATGATTGGCGAAATCGGTGGAACTGCCGAGGAAGAGGCTGCGGAGTTCATTAGGAGCAACGTGACCAAGCCAGTGGTTGGCTTTATTGCTGGCCGCACCGCCCCTCCAGGCAAGCGTATGGGCCATGCAGGCGCCATTATTTCTGGAGGCAGTGGGACTGCAGATTCTAAAATTGACGCACTCAACGCCGCTGGTGTCCGGGTTGCGCCAACTCCATCGGATCTCGGCCGTGCGTTGGCTGCGCTCCGCGTGGAGAAAGGTCTCGGCTAACCTGCGAGGTCAATATCGAGTGAAACCGGCTTAGGAATTCCTAGGCCGGTTTTCGCATGTCAGTGAGTTGTTGATTTCAAGCCCTTGACGGCGCCAGGAAAGGATAGAATGGTCGTGAAGGCAAGCTCGCATGAATCTTTCCGTCCGCCACTACTTACTTCTTCCTGTCCTAGCCCTAACTCTGCCTAGCTGCATGCTGGGTGGTCCAGAGGTTTTGGTCATTGGTGCCATTGTCCTGCTGTTGTTCGGAGGCGCCAAGTTGCCGTCTCTCATGCGCGGCATGGGTTCTGGGGTTCACGAATTCAAGAAAGGCCTAAAAGAGGGCGAGTCGGAAGGAGATTCCGACAAGGACGGCGACCAGGACGACAAGTCCAAGGAGTAATTCTTTGGCCACGGCCCATAACATCCCTAAGTCATGGACCGGCTTGCTACTCGCGGGCGGAGCTTCCACGCGTATGGGGGTCAGTAAGGCGAGTCTTCGGATGACTGATTCGGGTGAGCTCACTTTCCTCGATCGCAGCCAAGCCTTGCTACAGGATTGCTGCAGCGCAACCATGATCTTGGGGAACGGACTCGAATCTTCTGACGCTTCCTGCCTTGCAGATCGCGTACCTTTCGCAGGCCCCTGGAAGGCTCTCGCCCATGCCCTGCCCAAAGTTTCTACAGAATGGATTTTACTCATTCCGGTGGACATGCCTAGTTTGACCTCAGATTTGTTGAAGCAAATCCAGGCGGCAGCGGAGAAAGAGAGCTGTGGCTTTTTGACTTCGCCAGAAGGACAGCCTGTCGGTTTTCCCGTGGCCATTCCGAGGAGCTCCTTTACGGCTATCCAGAAACTCCAAGCAGAGGGAGAAACCAGTTTGTTCCGCGGTTTAAAGACTCTAGGGTTCAAAGCCTGGAGACCTACCGGCCCTCAAATTGGAATGTTGCAAAACATCAATTCGCCGGAACAGTTGTTCGCCTGGCGCGCTGCTGCATCATCCTCATGCAAAAAAGCTCTGTAATGGTTCAACCTTCTACTTCTGAGCAGTCGATGACTCATCTTCTGCAAAGCGTCGAAGCCGATTTGGAACGGGTTGACGCGTGGATTCTCGAACAGCTGTCCCGCGGGCCCTCGGTTCTGGAACCCTTGTTGGATTACGTGGCTCGTTTTCGCGGTAAACGATTACGCGCGGCGCAAGTTTTGCTGGTAGGCAAAGCTTGTGGAAAGCTTACTGCGGAGCATATTCAAGTCGCTGGAATCATCGAGATGATTCATAGCGCCACTTTGGTGCACGATGATCTCTTGGATGAAGCAAAAGAACGGCGCAAGCTGGATTGTCTGCATGTGGAGTGGGGCGCGCACACTGCGGTTTTATTGGGTGATTGGATTTACAGCCAAGCCTTTGCTGCCAGCACTCGCATGCGCGATCAAGCGTGTTCGCAGGTTCTCTCAGAAGCCACGGGCCGAGTTTGCGCGGGGGAGATGCATCAAAACCTCACCCGTGGTTTGTTCAGCCTTAGCGTGGAAGATTACTTCGCTCAAATCGACGGGAAAACAGCAGCGTTGTTTGAAGCAGGTGGACGCCTCGCGGCTCATTATGCAGGCTCCGATTCCAGCCGCTGCGATGCTGCCGCTAGGTACGGGCTGCTTGCCGGCCGCGCTTTTCAAGTGGTCGATGACATGTTGGATTTAGCCGGCAATGAAACTGAGGTTGGCAAATCTTTAGGCACTGACTGGCAGCGTGGCAAAATGACTCTGCCGTTATTGCGTATGCGCGATGCCTTAGCTCCTAAGGATCGAAGCCGTCTACAGGAACTCTTCCTGAACGGCACCAATCGATCCGTTCTGCAGGAAGAGCCCTTTGTGTCAGCATTGGCCGATGCCATGTCTCAATGTCGCACCGAAGTAGAGAGCATGCTTGCCGAATCAACGGCTCAACTAGGTCAGCTCCCAGAACAAGAGATTGCAAACGACCTAGCAAAACTGACCCACTTTCTGGGCGCTAGAAAGTTTTGATCTAGTCGTGTTGATTGGCCGCTTCCACGGTGTTTTGCAGCAGCATGCCAATCGTCATCGGGCCGACGCCACCTGGCACGGGAGTAATCCAAGAAGCTTTTTGGCAGGCTCCATGAAATTCGACATCGCCCACCAACTTGCCTTCGGTGTTGCGGTTGATGCCAACATCTAGAACTACGGCTCCGGGTTTGATCCATTCGCCTTGGACCAACTCAGCAACTCCAACGGCAGCGACTACCACATCGGCGCGGCTGACTTCCGCGGCTAAATCTTTGGTGCGGGAATGACAAATGGTTACCGTCATGTTGCGCGCCAGAAGCAAAAGAGCAACTGGTTTGCCAACAATGTTGCTGCGTCCGACTACGACTGCATGTAATCCTGACAGTTCGAGGTTGGCTAAATCCAATAAGCGCATAACACCTTTGGGCGTGCAGGGAACGGGGGCTTCGCGTCCCTGCAATAAAGCACCTTGGTTTAGAGGATGGAATCCATCGGCATCCTTTTTCGCATCGATGGCAGCTAAAATCTCGTTTTCATCGTAATCAAATCCTTTCGGAAGTGGCAGTTGCACCAAAATTCCGTGGATCTTCTGGTCCGCATTTAATCGGTGGATCAAATCCAACAGCTGGCTTTGCCCCGTTTCCGCCGGTAGTTCATGATGGAAACTTGCCACGCCGACCTTCTCGCACGCGCGCCGCTTATTACGTACGTAAATATGCGATGCAGGGTCTTCCCCAACCAAAATCGTGGCTAGACCAGGTTGAGATTTGCCAGCTTCGATTCTGGCGGATACGGTAGCTTTTAGCTCATCGAGGACAAGGACGGACAGCGCCTTGCCATCGAGGATTTGTGCAGAAGAGGAAGATGTTGTCATGGGAAGGCAATGCTTCAGAGTTTAGAATGAGAGTGTAACCATGATTGCCCTTACACCAATCGTCCGCCGCCTGTTAATCCTCTGGACCGCCATTTGGGTGGTGGATTTTCTACTGACCCTCTGGAGCGAAGGGCTTTCCGGCTGGTTTCGGCTTGACCCAGCGGGATTATTGCGTGGAGAATGGCTCCGCATCCCCGGAATTGTGGGCTATACCTTTCTCCATGCCCCACGCCAGCTCTTTCATTTACTGTTCGTCGGATGGATGTTCGCGCTTTTTGCCCCAGAGATTGAAAGGTTATTCCCTGGTCGACGCTTTCTTTTCTTTTTACTCCGTGCGGCCTTAGCTGGAGCCGGAGCCACCCTATTGCTTGCTTGGATGATGCCGCAACAATTCGGTGTACCAGTCCTCGGCGCTTCCGGTTTGGTTTCTTCGGTTCTTGCGGCTTCGGCAGCCATGTATCCAGGCCGCATCCTGAGTTTGATTGTGGTGCAAATTCGGTTGCTCCATTTCTTTCTCGCATTAGTGGTCATGGATTTGCTGTGGCTTATTGCCAACATGGCGGGCCAGGGGGATGGCACTGCAAACGCCGTACATCTGGCCGGCGCTTTTGCAGGATGGGTTTCCGTCGGAGGATTCCAACGGTTCCCTGGTCCCTGGAGCAAAGTGCAAGCTAAGCATCATGAGAGTCAACAACGCAAAAGCAAAGCGAAGACGGCGCAGGATGAGCAACGCATGGACCAAATTTTGGCCAAAATAAGCCGCGAGGGCCTTCCTAGTCTTAGTAACGCCGAAAAACGATTTCTTCAAGAACAGTCTGAGAAGAAGAGCCGGTAATCAGGCTCTCTCGCCCTGCTAGAATCCAGCATGGTGATTTCCGCCCTGTTGCTGCTAGTCCCTCTATGCGCCGCTGCTCCTCAAGACCCTGTGAAGGCCAGGGAATTTACTGAGGCGTTGCTGGAGGCGAATGAGGTTGGTGATACCAAAGGAATGTCGAAAGCCTTGCGTAAATATCGCGAGGATGCCGTGCTTAGCTTTATGGGGAAAGCCGGTCGTCGCGCTTCGGGGGCCGAAAACCCAGATCTGGATCTTTGGTTGGAACTCTTCATCCAAACTTGGAGTGATACATATCACACCGATTTCGGTCGGAATTATGACCGCTACCTGCAGCGCCTTTCTAGCAGTATGGGAGAGATCCGGCAGACTCTTTTGCTAAAGGATTACCCCGTAGTCAATCGATTGCACCTCGCAGCCATGCGCAAGGAAGATGTTTCGTGGACAGTTTTACGGGGTGATGCCATCCAGCTTGCCGAGGCCCTCGAGACAACCGGGGATTTGTATTACACCGCATTGGCTTACAATATTGTGGGCAACTTGCATCATCCGAATTATCACGAAGAGGGTTCGGACGCGAAGATTGCCCTAAACGCATTTGTGAAGGTCGTAGAGTCGAGAGAGCGCCTGGGACTAACCAACGATGCCTTTTATTCTACAGCGGAAACCGCTGCTGCTGAATTGCGCAGTATTTTGGGTGTTGCAGACCCCAATGCTAAAGAAGGCGAGTTTGTAAAGACTAAGAAGATCAACCGCGAGATCATTCCAGTCATGGAAGGGGTGGAGGTTTCTACGTCTGTCATGGAAGTGGTTAAGAACAAGAAGCCCGATGCCATCATCCACGCCTCTGATTTGGCGGATACCGATCATTGGAGCTGGATGCGTAACGCCTTCCCGAAACCGGGAGAGCAGCTCACCTTCCCAGGCATTGACCCTCCGGTTCGATTGATCCGAGTCGACAAGTTGAAGTTCACTTTGGAAGCTGGTGCGGGCGAGACCAAGCCATTTCGCATCAGTCCCCGGCCAGAGCAGTTTGTTGTGATGCGTATGCATGCTGACGGCATCGAGCGTCCCTTCACCATGGAGATTAGCGGAGGCACTGCCGACGACAACTATCAGGGCAATAGCATCAACTTGGAGCCCACCGATGAAGGGGGTGCCATGTTCTACCGTTCTGTTATGGTTCAGAGCAGTAAAACGGCATTTGGTGAGTTCACTTTGTATGACACCAATTGCGATGGCCAGTTGGGCTATCCAGAAATGAAACAGGTTTGGGCAGAGGGCTTGATGACCGATGTGTTCATCTACCGTACCGATGCTATGACCCTAGGGAAATCCAAGTCGTCTTGGCCGTTCTCAAGGTACATGCCAGATGCAAAAGGCCGCTGGTATGAGATTAAGCTACCTAGCATTGACGCCCCCGGATCTGTCGAGTTGACGCAAGTCAATCCGCATCTCGGCCGCATTCAGTACAGCGTCACTGGAGTTAAAAAACTCCGCCCAGCTAGCATCCTTTTAGTGAGTAACTCTTCTCATACGGAAGGCTTGGTGGTGGATCTGGCATCCAGGAAGGGCAAAGAACAGCTGATTCCGATTGGACGCTATCAATTCTTGCAGGCTCGCTTCGTCGGCAAGGATGGCGCCGAGGTTTTAGTTCAGCCGAGTAAAGCCTTGCCACACTTCATTGATGTTGTGGAAGATATCGAACAGATTGCCAGCTTAGACTTGGGAGGTCCTTTCACCCTTGAAGCTTCGGTGAGTGTGGACCGCCGTGAAGTCACCATTGAAGGATTGTCCTTGCATCTCAAAGGAGCCCACGGAGAAACTTGGTTCCGCGTGATTGGCGAACCTCTCTATGATGTCCTGGCGTCGGTAAAGGGATCAGTTGAAAAGGAACTTGAGTTACGCCAACCCACTCCTGATGAAGCAGCGAGTCAATGGCAACACCTGTTTTACCCTATGGACGCAGTTTTTGAGCTGCGCAAAGAAGACCCGAAGCCAGAAATCACTCTTAGCTTGAAGAAGCATCCGTGGTTCGGGAAAATCAGTAATACGATTGGGAACTAGAGCCTCAATCCTTCCAATCGACCTCCGAATTCGACACCAAAACTGTGCTTGATGCCAAATGGGTAAGGGAGCATGCGGACATAGTTCGCGATGCTGCAACACGAAAGCGTATGGACCCATCTGTGGTCGATGCTTTTCTCGAAAACGACCGCAATTACCGCTCTTTACTGCAACAAGTAGAAAGCCTGCGCGCGGATTTAAAAACATCTTCGTCTTCCTTAGGCAAAATGGAGCCTAGCGATCGCGAGGTAGCCTTAGTTGAACAGCGAGCAAAAAAGGCGGATTTAAAGGGCTTGGAAAAAGAGGAGCATCAGTTGCGTGGTGTCGTGCATGGCCTTGCAATGCGCTTACCTATGCCGCCAGCGAACGATGTTCCCGACGGCCGCGATGACGGCGGTAATGTTGAGATTTCAGTGTCGGGTCCTATTCCGGAACCTGAATTCGATATCCAAACTCACGATGACTTAGGTGAACAACTGGGCATCATCGATATCAAGCGTGGTGTCAAGATTGCTGGCTCGCGCAATTATCTCCTTCTGGGAGATGCGGCGCGTTTGGAACGAGCCGTTTTGAATCTCGCTTTAGACCACATGATGAAGCGTGATTTCGAAATGGTTTCTGTCCCGACTTTGGTCAACAGAGCCTGTATGGAAGGAACCGGCTATTTCCCGGGCGGAGAGGAGCAGGCCTATTTGGCGGAACGCGATGACTTGGCATTAGTCGGAACATCGGAAGTCCCACTCACTTCGATTCATTCTGGGGAAACTTTAGATTTCGATCGTTTGCCACTACGACGCGTGGCGTTGTCACCCTGCTATCGCAGGGAAGCCGGAACCTATGGGAAGGACACCAAAGGGCTATACCGGGTGCATCAGTTCTGGAAGGTCGAGCAAGTGGTGCTTGGTCCATCCGATGAATCCTGGTCCTTAGAAGAGCATAAACGTATGCTTGGGCATGCAACAGACCTCATGGATTTACTGGAGTTGCCATACCGCGTGGTCAACGTTTGCACTGGAGACCTTGGACAAGGCCAAGTGCAGAAGTTTGATATTGAAACCTGGATGCCAAGTCGAAATGCCTATGGAGAAACCCACTCTGCATCGCGCTTCCACGACTTTCAAACCCGTCGCTTGAATCTGCGCTACCGGCCAGAAGGAAAGGGGAAACCACAGTTCTGTCACTCGCTGAACAACACAGTGATTGCCTCACCACGGGTGTTGATCGCTCTTATGGAAAACCACCAACAGGCCGATGGCTCCATTCGGATTCCCGAAGCTCTGCAGCCCTACTTGGGTGGCGAATCAGTATTGCGTGGAAACGCGTAATTGGAATCTAAGCTAGCACGAGGCTGGCTTAACCAAATATCGCATTACCCACCGATACCACTGGTCGTGGCACCACCACCACTACTGCTTCCAGTGGATCCATTCGCACGGTCGGAATTCGAATTGAGGTCGGTGCCGTTTTGGCCTGGAACATCTTGTGCGTTGGGATCTTCCGCGCCAGGTAACCCAGGGTGAATACGGTTTCGGAAGCGCCACCGCGTTTCTTCGGGGATGTGGATGACATCGGTGTATTCGAGGCGAGCTAAGTTGGCGCCTAGAATATTTAGACTTTCCATTGAACGACGCGGTTGAATCTCGATTTCCAGGTAGATCTCAATTGCATAAGGCAATCCTTCTCGTTCAAAGCTATCCCAAGAATCAAGCCATACGATTTGGCTTTCTGGCTCCTCGGCATAACGGATATCGAGACTGATAATCCGATCATAAACCAAGGTGAAGGTTCCATCGCGAAAGGGATCCTGGTCGACTAAAGAATCTTCGCGTCGATAGAGCTCTAAAAAATCGGGGCGTAACGGGTTTTGCCGTAAACGGTAACCCACCTCATTGAAAGGGGCGAAGACTGTTTCGGTGCGTGTTGGTAAATCTACCGGCACAGTGCCTTGCTTGCGCACGATCAAATCAATGCGATCCGCTTCCGCACCCATTTGGGTTTGATTCACCCCCTTGAACACTTTGTATTCCGCGGCATCATAAATGGCCATGGCTTCCAGGTCGCGGCGAATGGTTTGCAGGATTCGAGGCCCAGTGTTCTCCGTTTCCATCACGTTATGAATAGCGTCCACGGCAGAACGGGTTTGGTCCACGGTTTGCATTACGGTGGCCATGACCATGCCCATAATGGCCAAAGAAATCATGACCTCCAAAAGAGTGAATCCCCGATTCATTGAATCGACTCCCCGATAAGGCCTGGCCATAAGGTTTGATAGAGAGCAAAGTCTTGATAGACCGCCCATGTGTCCATCATGCTCTCCAAAGTAAACGACTCCTCTTCACCGACCTCTTTAACGGAAGGGAAATAAACCGTGATGAATACACGTGTGAATTCAGGCTGCAATGCATCTTCATCGCGATCTTCCTCTTCCACTTGACGGAAACGACGCCATATATCTTCAGAATTGGATTTCTCTCCGTCGCCAGAAGAGTATGCACTGCCATCTCCTATGCCAATGATGTAATGGAATTCGCCGAACCCATCCTCCGAAAAGTCGCCCTCATAACCGTCATAAAGCTCCGGCACCATGCCGGCCTGAATTCGGTGCTGTAAGGTAAGTCCCATACGCGATGCCACCGATAGGGCACGAGCATGGGTGGCCTTCGCCATGGAGCCGGCCTTGATCTGCATCACGGTGGTGAAAATGATCGCAAGCAATGTCACCGCCGCCATGATTTCAATCAAGGTGAACCCGGACTGCTTCGCTTTAGACTGAGTCGTGCGCCTAAAAATCATTTTCCATTAAGAATTGAGGTTCCAAATGACCCTGGTAAACACTCGCGATTCCAGTCAAAGACAAAACGCGCAAGGTGAGTTCGAAGTCCGTGTTTTCACTGTTGCCGATGTAAATGTAAACATCTCTGGAAGCACCCTGTGAATCAAAGACAAGGGGATAGACCCCATCAGAAACAACTTCGCCGCGTGGGTCCAATAGACCTAGGAGTTCCACACCATCGTTGAAACTATGCCAGGAAAGCATGGGGCGATCTTCTTCATTCGATATGAGTACACCCTCCTCATCGAAGGGGATCTTTATTCCGTACTGTTGTTCCTGAAAATCAAAAACCACTTCATACGGCTGTGCCTTTGCAATGGCTTGAACACGTGCAAAATCTAAAGTAGCAAGGACTTCCCGTGCGGCAGATTCGGAACGAGTGGAAGGAAGCACTCCATCCAGGCGGGTCATAGCGATACTGGCGACAAGAGCGATGAGAATAATCACCGCCGTAATTTCAATCAGGGAAAATCCTGCCTGTCGTCCGCCTCGTACCTTCATTCTGTTGTTTAGAGGCCAAGAGTTTTCGAACTGATGTCTTGATTCAAGCCGTCGCCACCTTCTCTGCCATCTGCGCCAAAACAGAGGATGTAAGGTTGACCATCCAAGTCAACTTTCATCTGGTAAGCGTTGCCCCAGGGGTCCAGTGGGATCGCCTTCAGAATAGGCTGCCCGGTGATTTCGTCATCCTCGGTAAGTGTCGCTAGGGATGCGGGGTACATGTAGTTGTTTAACCTGTACTGATCCATTGCGGCATGAAACTGACGGATTTGCGTTCCGGCAACATCGACATCGCTTCTGGAAGGTTCCTCTTTCCCTCCTTCCTCTTCTGCGGTTGCCTCTGCAACAACATCATCCCCATCCTCTTGCGAGCAACTAAGACTCGCAAGGATCGGAATTAGCAGAAGGATCTTATGCATGGGCTTGGCCTTAAAGTCCGATGGTTTCGGAGCTGATGTCTTGGTTCTCAGCTTCACCGCCTGGAACGCCGTCTGCCCCATAACAGATAATGATGGGTTTGCCGTCGGAGTCCATTTCCATGACATATTCGTTCTGCCAAGGATCAAGCGGGATCCGTTTCAACACTGGCTCGCCAGTTGCTGGATCCGGTTCCGTAAGCGCCTCCAGAGAATCTGGCCACTTGTAGTTATTCAGCTTGAACTGGTCCAGCGCATCATGAAAACCACGAATCTGCGTATTGGCAATCGACGCCTGATTCTTGACCAAGGCATTCCAAATGTTAGGGCCAACCACACTTACCAGGAGGCCGATGATCAAAACCACAACCATGATTTCGATGAGAGTGAAGCCAGCGCGCTTCTTTAGCTTGTTTGCAGTTTTCATGTCTAAAAGTTTGAGGTCATTTGCAGGACCGGCCATAGGATGGCCATGATGATGAAGCCGACCATGACCGCGAGGACTAAAATCAGAATCGGCTCAATGAGGGAAGTCAGCTTCTGAGTAGCAATTTCCACTTCGTCTTGGTAGGTGTCTCCGATTTGCTGCATCATGGAATCGAGGTCTCCCGATTGTTCACCGACAGCAATCATATACCCAAGTAGGGGAGGGAACACGCCGGAAGCCTTGATCGGCCCGGCAATGTCAGCGCCCTCGATGATTTTTTTGCGCACGTCATCGATGGTGTTCTCCATGAGACGGTTGCCAAGGACGGTTCGGTTGACTTCCAAACAGCGCACAACAGGAACACCAGAAGAAAGCAAAGTTGCGAAGGTTTGCGCGAAACGTGCAATGGCCTGCTTTTTTAGCAGGTCACCAAAGACTGGGATTTCCAGCATCGTGGTGTCGACCTTCAGTCTACCTTTGTCAGAGGAGTAGATGAGGTTGAAGCCTAGTGCAGCAAAAATGAACACAATGACCAGGACCCACCAATACCCCACCAGGAAATCAGAGGTGTTTTGCAAGATTTGGGTCGGCAAGGGAAGTTCGCTTCCTTGGCTTTCCAACATCAAGGTGATTTTCGGAACCACGAAACCGATGAGCAATGCGATGACTCCCAGGCCAACCATGAGCATAACCACCGGATACATCATGGCGGCTTGCACCTTGTTGCGCACTCGACTTTGCTCTTGCATGAAGTTGGACATCTTCAGCAACACGGAATCCAAATGACCGGAAGCTTCTCCGGCACGCACCATGGAAACATTGAGCGAATCAAAGTAGTCCGGGTGAGCAGCAAGAGCATCTGCAGTAGGGGTGCCCTGTGCAATCCGTTCGCGAATGTCTCGGTAAAGAATATTTAGACGTTTATTTTCGGTTTGCTCAATGATGGCACGCAGAGCTTCCGTAATTGGGATTCCGGCCTTGGTCAATGTGGCAAGTTGACGCGTAAAGGTAGCCACGTCATCGGTGCGCCCTTTACTGCGAACACCACCTTCTTTACGCCCACGCGCAGCTTCTAAACTTTTCTTGAGCTTGGCGAGTTGTTTATTTTCTTTGCGTCCCGCCTTTCCGGCAGGAACCAGAGCCGAGCGCTTCTTTTTTCCAGCACGGATTTCCGTGAGGTCAGTGACCAGCATCTCCTGACGTTTGCATTTCGCGCGCGCATCCCGCGGCGAATCTGCATCAATGACACCAGAGGCTTTCTTGCCTTTGCTGTTAAATCCTTTCCATTCGTAAACCGGCATTTTCGGTTCTGGTTGGGCTAGATGATGTCTAGCTGAGTAACGCGCATGATCTCTTCCGGAGAAGTTTCACCCGCGATGACCTTCAGGGAGCCGTCTTGACGCAAGGTCCGCATGCCGCCTTTGATTGCTTCACGTTTTAATTCTGCGGCCGAAACGTCATTCATGACCAACTCACGCATGGTTTCTGTCATCGGGAGCAACTCGTAGATTGCAGTTCTACCTTGATAGCCAGAGTGGAAACAATCTTCACATCCTGGAGAGCGAGCGAATTTGCCATCTTTCAACATATCGCGTTCAATGCCAACCGCGCGAAGAGTTGCGATTTCTTGTTCATCTGGTTCAGTCCATTCAAGACAGGTTTGGCACATGGTGCGGACCAGGCGTTGGGCGACCACCAGCACAAGGGAGGATGAAACCAAGTAAGATTCGAGCCCAAGGTCAATAAGGCGCGTCACCGTACTCGGAGCATCATTGGTGTGCACGGTAGAGAACACGAGGTGTCCCGTAATTGCAGCACGAATGGCAATCTCTGCCGTTTCAATGTCACGAATCTCACCCACCATCATGACGTCTGGGTCTTGACGGAGGAAGGAGCGCAAACCCGCAGCGAATGTCAAACCCTTTTTGGCGTTCACCTGTACCTGTGAAATCCCATCGAGTTGATACTCCACTGGATCCTCAATGGTAAGAATGTTCTTCTCGCCAGTACTAATTTCAGTGAGGCCACCATAGAGCGTGGTGGTTTTACCGGATCCCGTAGGACCTGTGACCAGAATGATGCCGTGCGGAAAATTGAGATAGTGCTTGAGGGTCTTGAGATTTTCAGCATCAAGCCCAATGTGTTCCAAGTCATAGGAACGAGCGGTTTTATCCAACAGACGCAAAACGCAGCGTTCGCCCTCTGCGGTTGGAACAACGGAGATACGCACGTCTACCTCTCCATCACCGATGCGAATGGAAGCACGGCCGTCTTGGGGCAAACGTCTTTCCGCAATATCCATCTTGCCCATCACTTTAATACGAGAAGTGACGGCATCTTGTGCGTTTTTAGGAATTCCCTCCATGTCGTAGAGGATGCCGTCAATCCGGAAACGGACCTGCATACGGTCGGTGTAGGGTTGAAAGTGCACATCGGAGGCGCGCAGCTTTAGAGCCTGGAACAGCACCGAGTTGACCAGCTTAATGATGGGGGCCTTGTTCGCGACGTCGAGGAGGTCTTCACTCTCATCGATTTCTGCGGCGAGGCCTGCAATGTCAGCATTTTCTAGGTCACCGAGTGCATCGTCGACTCCATCCGCGCGGTGGCGGAAGGCTCGGTTTACCAGTTCGGTAATGTTTGATTTCGTACCTAGCGCAAAGCGAACACCACAAGGGACCATGGCAATAAGGTCGTCTTGTGGGTGGATGTCCAGCGGGTGAGCGCAGGCCACAACCAACTCCGTGCCCTCCATAGTCATGCCAACCATGTTGTGTGCCCGTGCGAAGGACAAAGGAACATGGTCCACGAAGGCAGTGGGAACCTGAATGCTCTGGAAGTCGTCCAGGAATTCCATTTCCAGGTCTTCCGCAAAGGCGCGCAACACCGAAGCTTCATCCAAGCCTCGCGTAAGCAACACCCGATCCAAAGTCTGACCGCTGGAAGCAGCCTGATCACGCAATTTGCGCAGTTCAATCGCGTCCTGCCCGGTTTCTTTCGCAAGAAGGTCGAGCAGGTTGGGCGGTGAAGTCATGGGTTCACTACTCACTGGTTGTCCTTCATCGGCAAAAAGCGGTTGGAACTGACGGAAGCGCCATCATTCATGACTCCGCCAGAGCCTTGGTAACGAGGCGCAGCGAAACCAGAAAGATTCAAGGCACCAACGTCTGGGCTTCCATCCTTGTCATTATCGGTGCGAAGGATGACATCGACAGGACTGTCGTACTGATAATCAGGATCGATCATGCGTACGCGGTCGAGGCCGATGGTTGCCGCAGCGCGTGCCTTTCCATCCATGGAGATGTCATCGAGCTCGCTAAAGTCTTCCAAGATTTTCGGGGTGCAAAAGAAGAACAGCGTGGTTTTGACGTTGTTCTTGGTGTTGCGACCAAACAATCCACCAATCACGGGGATGTCTGAAAGATAAGGAATTCCACTTTCACTGGTGGTTTCGTCATCGCGAATGATGCCACCTAACCACATGGTCGATCCGTCTGGCAGGTTCACGTTGGTCTGAATGGTTCTGGTTGCCTTTGAGGGAGGCAGAGCACCAGTGGCTTCGCCGCGGAAGGAAGACACCGTAAGCTTGATTTGCAAGCGCAAGTATTTCTGGGCAGAAATCGATGGCGTAATGTTGAGCGTAATACCAGCAGTGGTGTAATCCACATTACTGGCGACAGCGCCCTGCACTGCATTCGAAGTCTGGAAAGGAATCTCATCCTCGGAGGTGACGGTACCACCCTTGTTGTTGGCCACCAAGATCGATGGCACCGACAAGATGTTGGTGTCGGTATTCGCTTGTGCAGCCTGGATGATGAATGGAATTCCTAGGTCGGCGCCATCGAAAATACCGAAGGTCAAGCCCGCTGCAGTCGGGGATGGCAATCGCGAATCTCCAATCGTTTCACCAGACGTGATGCCCACCGATGTAAACACAAAGCCTTTTTGCGCGTCGCCGGTCGGAGTCTCAACGTTGGCGTATTCAATTCCGATGTCTTTCGAGAAATCATTGCTGACTTCAATCAATGCGGTTTCGATCAGAACTTGTGGCTGACGGCGATCCAAGCGGTCGAGGAGTGTGCGTAACTCTTCCCACTTCGAGCGTGTGGCGGTCACCAATAAGGAGTTGGTTTCTTCGTGGATTTCCACGATGATTTTCTGCTCCGTCACGCGAGAACGCGAGTTGTTGCCACCCGATGCATTCCGGCTAGCTCGTTCGGCCTCATCTTCCGAACGCTGCAGGAACTGGGAGATGGACTCATCAAGGTCGGCAGCGCTTAGGTACTGGAGTATATAAACGTGGAAGTTCGATTGTGGTTCAAGAACCTTCGTGTCTAGCTGCGCAACCAAATCCAAAATCCGTTCCATGATTTCAGGATCGGCGGTGACCAGCAAAGAGTTGTCCTGTGGAAAGGCAACAATGTTGGTTTCAATTGGCGCGGTTGGATTGGTGCCAGAACGCCGATTCGTGTTTGGAGTGCGCGAATCTGGTCCCTGCAAGTTCTCGACGAGATCGACCAAAATGTCGGCAAGTTCCTCTGCGCTGGTTTCACGCAATGGAATCTTGCGAAACTCGGGTTGTACAAGATCTGGTTTCTTGTCCAGAATTTTAATCATGCGCACGGCTGCTGCTACAAAAGGCCCATAGCCTTGAATGAACAAAGCCTGCTCTTGGGTCAGTGGCATGAAGGAAGAGTTATCTCCCACGTTTCCGCCAATGGCCGACCGGAGGTTGGTACCAAGGTCCTGTGCTTCCGCAAACTTGAGTGGCACAACTGTGTACAGAAAGGTTCCTGGCTTGTCTGCATAATCCACAACCTCCTCGGCACTGATAAACAATGCATTCGATTTAATCAAGGTGTTGTTGGAAGCCAGTTGTTCCGTAATCACAATGACGGCAAGGTCTCCGGACCCTTGTTGCACGCAAACGAAACCATGAATTTTCATCATGATTTGGAAGAAAGAATAGAAGTCTTCTTTCTTAATGCGTTTCTCTCCATAGAGCAGAAGTCGTTTGTTGTCTAACTTCTGACGCACGTTCGCGGAATTGGATTCATCCAGAGTGAAGTTGAGTCCAGTATTGATCTGACAGATTTTGATGAACTGACGCAATGTCAATCCACCTTCATCTAGCTCACTGAGGTCGAGTGTGAAGTACTCGCCGTCGGACTGAAGGACACTCTCCGGGACCTGAAGATCTTCTTCAGGTTCCTGGAAGGATGGAGAAAACAGGAGTGGCGCTAGGCCAAGACTGATGATGAGGAGCATGCGCTCTAGGAATGAGGTGGGGGCGCGGTGGGCGCCGGGTAGAGCAGAGTCTAGTCGTTGTGGTAGCTCGGCTCAAAGCATTACGGACACCGATTTCGGACGTAGACCAACATCCTTACCTTCCCCGAAAATCTGCCCCCTGGCCACTGTGCACAAGCTAGGCGTGAGATATGCTGTCCACGCTCTAAGTCATGGATTTTCCTACCCATTTTCGCAGCGGTTCCGTCCTACTCGCACCCCTGGTGATCGATAAGTGGAAGCTATTGGAGAACATGGTCGATTCCCTGACAACCACCTGGAATCTCTCTCATGAGGCACAAAACCTATGTTTAGAGCGTGTTTTAGAAAGAGAAAGGTGCGTATCTACAGGCATGGAGGCCGGAATCGCGGTGCCTCATGCCGCAGTCGAGGGGCTCGACAAAATGATGGTGAGCATGGCCATTTTGCCCGGAGGATTAGATTTTGAATCCCTCGATGGCAAGCCAGCACAGATCGTGGTGATGATTCTTGTGCCCAAACACGAGAAATTAATCCACCTCCAGACCCTGACAGAAGTGGCCCGGCGGCTTGGAGATGCTTCCTTCCGCTCCGACTTGCTCGCCGCTGGCTCCCCAGAGGCCGTGATTCAGCTCTGGTCCTGAGACCACTGACACCAGCTTTGCACGCGGAGTCTTGCCGCCTCAATCAAGTGATCCCGCATGATTTGGTAGTGCTGGAGCTCTCCTCCAAAAGGATCCGGGACTGGTCGGCCGGTCATATCGAACAAATCGGCGTTCAGGTCACCCGGTAGACCATCTAAATGGTTCGGCCCCATGCCTAACACCAAATCCCAGGGTTGAGACAGGGCATCGTCCAAATGCTGAGAGCGGTGGGCGCTTAAATCCAGGCCCATCTCTTGCCCAACGGTAAAAGAATGCTCACTAATGGCGCCCCCGGACATGGCGAAGGTGCCTGCGGATGCAAATACCCAACCCAGCGCCTCTAAACGGTTCGAAGGTACTTGCCAGGCTTGGGCTACCATTTCACGCAAGATGGCCTCCGCGACCGGGGAGCGGCAAATGTTTCCACTGCAGAGCACAAGAACTCGTTTTCCTGGCATGGGAATCTCGGTTTCGATTTCTTTACGCACCCATTCTGGTTCAGGGGCAAAGGAGACGATGGACGATGGCAAAGTTGCAGGGATGGAATCTACCCCCTCGGCAAAGGCCACTCCATGCTGATCCAGCCAAACCAGCAAATCCTCTGCAAAGAGCGGGGGCTGCCCCGAAGTATTAATGCTGGTCATCAACAACGGGAAAGAAAGGATGTCGGTCAAAGCCTGGTAGGTCGGATGCATTGGCAAACGTATACCGACTTGCTGCCAAGCCCAATCCATCCCCTTCGGGAGATTCGCCCACCCTCGGGGCACCAAAACAGAGACTCCAAGGGGCAACTGCTCTTCCATCCATGCGGCCAGCCCCGGCGGCGGTTGCGGCAAAAGTTCACGCACCGCCCGTAAATGAGCCATATGTAGGGTAAAGGGGCGTCCTGGCTTGCTCCCTTTCAACTTGGCCAAGAGGTCCGCCGCGCCGGGTAAATCTGCGCGCACAGCCAGCCCTGGCACCGTGTCAGTCGGAATAGCAATCACCTCGCCAGCGGCTAATCGTTGCGCGGCATCGGCCTGGCCGGGGTGGGTAGTAAGGTCGAAGGAGTTTGCAGACACAGAGAGGGAATGATGTCAGGTGGGAGGTCAGCGCAGGTATCCTAAACGTGCGGCACTAGCCGTAGAAAGCTCCCATGCCATCCGAACATCCTTTGCGCGCGCATGATTTGGATCCGCAGACGCTTGCCCGTCTTGCTGGAGGGCTGGCGCATGAGTTGAAGAATCCGCTGAGCACCATCAGCCTTCATTTGGCTCTCTTGGAAGAAGATTGGGAAGCGGAAGATGGCATCAAGCCCCGTCGTACCGTGAAAACCGTGCGTACTTTGCAAGCGGAAGTCTCGCGTCTGAATGGAATCCTAGAGGATTTCCTACGCTTCGCTCGCACCGATGTCTTGAAGGCGGAAGAATGTTCGCTCAACGCCCAAATCGAACAAGTCGTGCAGTTTTCTTCACCGGAGGCCGAGCGTTTCGGTATTCATTTCCAATCGCACCTGGATTTGGGTTTGCCGCTCGTCCGCCTCGATGCTGGGCGTTTTCGTCAAGCACTTTTGAACTTAGTAATTAACGCACGCCAAGCCATGGAAGAGAGAGGAGTTGGCACCATCACTTTGATTACCCGCCGCCATGGAAATCACGCTGTGGTGGAGATTGTGGATGATGGCCCTGGAATGGATGCTGAAACTTTGCGTCAGTGCTTGCAAGTTTATTACTCCACCAAAAGAAGTGGATCTGGTTTAGGTATGGCTACGGTACGCAGAATCGTAGAAGCTCATGGTGGAACTCTCGCGATTGAAAGTTCCCCGGGCAACGGTACTCGAGTCAGCATGTCTTTCCCAATTGAGGAGCAGAATCAAGATGGCTAGCCCAAGACTTCTTGTGGTCGATGACGATCGCAATCACGCCGAAGCCATGCAAATGGCCTTGGAACGAGATGGTTACGTCGTAGAAATTGCAGATCATTTCCAAGCGGCCATGGATCGTTTTCCGATTCGCAATTACGATGTCATCCTCACCGACCTCATGCTTGGCGACGGTAACGGGTTAGATTTATTACGTGAAATACGCGAACGACGCCCTGAAGTTTCAGTGTTTTTGATCACAGGTTACGGCTCTGTCGAAACTGCAGTGCAGGCCATGCAAGATGGTGCTGCCGATTACCTCACCAAGCCGGTGAACCTTGCTGAATTGCGTACTCGTGTGCAGCGAGAACTCGAGAAGCAACGCCTTGCCGAGGACAATCAGGAGCTCCGAAAGGCCTTGAATCGTCGTTTTGGGTTAGAAGGCATGATTGGCAATGGGCCGTCCATGACCCGCGTCTTTGACGTCGTACGCCAAGTCGGCCCCACCGATGCTACCGTTTTAGTGCTCGGCGATTCCGGCACCGGCAAGGAACTCATTGCGAGTGCACTGCATCGCTTGTCGAGCCGGAGTAGTCGACGTTTTGTAGCTGTGAACTGCGCTGCGCTCACCGAAAGTCTGATTGAAAGTGAACTGTTCGGGCACATAAAAGGAGCGTTTACGGGTGCTCAAGAATCCAAAGAGGGGAAGTTTGAATACGCCGATGGTGGAACCATCTTCCTTGATGAGATTGGAGACATGCCACTTTCAACCCAAGCCAAATTATTGCGTGTTCTAGAGAATAGAGAGGTCGTTCCGGTTGGCGCCAATGTTGCCCGTCCCATCGACGTCCGCATCATCGCCGCTACCAATCGAGATTTGCGCGAGCGCATTGCGCAGGGTGATTTCCGTGAAGACCTTTATTACCGGCTTGCTGTGGTGGAAATTGAAATGCCTCCTCTGCGCGAGCGCCTGGAGGATTTACCTCTGCTGGTCGATCATTTTTTGCAAGAGTTCTCAGAACGCCACGGCAAGCAAATTCCAGCCATTTCGGAGGAGTTGCTGTTGGTTTTGCGCGCTCATACTTGGCCAGGCAATGTGCGTGAGTTGCGCAATGCGGTGGAAACCATGGTGGTCCTTGATGCTGACAACAGTCTTGGGGTGGAAGATTTACCCATCATGTTGCGCGATTTAAAGCCGGTGGAAGCCCCAGCTCTTTCAGCAACGGAGGAGGGCCCCCCAATTCAAGCGGATGCGGAAGAAACTGCGCCCCACCCAACATCAGGTGGCCCAAACTTGGCCTATCCACCTATTGGAAAGACCCTCGAAGATGTTGAGCGTGACATGATTCTGGGCACCCTAGAAGCGGTAGACGGCAACCGACAGAAGGCTGCCAAACAGCTTGGGATTGGGGAGCGCACTCTGTATCGCAAGCTAAAAGGCTATCAAGGGGCCTAAGAGGCCGGGCAGTCTGTCAGATTGGCAGGCATTTCCTGGCACAGCAGTTGCCACTTGGCCGACCTGGGGATAGCCCCGGGTAACGAAATGGCAAAAATCATTGGAATCGACTTGGGAACGACGAACTCCGTCGTGTCCGTTTTAGAAGGTGGGGAGACGAAGGTCATCCCAAACAAGGAGGGTGGTCGTACGACCCCATCCGTCGTGGCGTTTCAGGACAACGGCCAACGTTTAGTTGGCGGTCCTGCAAAGCGTCAGGCGGTGACAAACCCAACGCGCACCATTTTCTCGATTAAACGCTTTATGGGGCGTCGTCATGAGGAAGTGAGTGGCGAGGAGAAAATGGTTCCTTACGAGGTCGTCGGCAAGCCGAGTGAAATCGTCAAGGTTAAGGTGGGAGACCAAGAGTACTCCGCCCCAGAAATCAGCTCCTACATCCTTGGTTATCTCAAGGAATGCGCAGAGGACTACCTCGGTGGCAAAGTTGAGAAAGCGGTGATTACAGTTCCAGCTTACTTCAACGATGCGCAACGTCAGGCAACCAAAGACGCCGGCCGCATTGCTGGCCTGGAAGTTGAGCGCATCATCAACGAGCCCACTGCCGCAGCAATTGCTTTCGGCATGGACAAGAAGAAGAGTGGCAAGATTGCTGTCTTTGACCTCGGTGGCGGTACTTTCGATATCTCCATTCTGGACATCGGCGATGGCGTGTTTGAAGTGCTTTCCACTTCTGGCGACACCCAGCTAGGTGGTGATGACTTTGACCAGATCCTGATTAACTGGGTTGCGGACGAGTTTAAGGCCGAGAATGGCATCGACCTTCGCGAAGACAAAATGGCATTGCAACGCTTGAAGGAAGGTTGCGAAAAGGCCAAGTGTGAGCTCAGTGCCGGCACCGAAACGCAGATCAACCTGCCTTTCATTACTGCCGATGCTACGGGGCCCAAGCACCTCATGATGAACCTGACCCGCGCTAAGTTTGAAAGCTTATGTGCTGATCTTTTCGAACGTTGTAAGACCCCGTGTCAGCAAGCCCTCTCCGATGCTGGCCTAAAGCCAAGCGATGTGAGTGAAGTTCTTCTTGTTGGCGGCTCAACCCGCATCCCAATGGTTCAAGAAGTCGTGAAGCAAGTCTTCGCGCAAGAGCCAAACCGTAGCATGAACCCCGATGAGGTGGTTGCCATGGGCGCCTCCATTCAAGGTGGTGTGCTCTCCGGCGATGTTGAAGATCTGGTATTGCTCGACGTGACCCCACTCAGCCTTGGTATTGAAACCATGGGCGGTGTGATGACCACTTTGATTGAACGCAACACCACCATTCCGACTACCAAGAAGGAAGTGTTTTCTACGGCCGCTGATAATCAGCCGAAAGTGGAAGTCCACGTCATGCAGGGTGAACGCCCGATGGCATCCGACAACCGCACCCTAGACCGATTCACTCTCGATGGGATCCCAGCCGCCCCACGCGGTGTTCCTCAGATTGAAGTTGAGTTTGACATTGACACCAACGGCATCTTGCACGTTCACGCTGTGGACAAAGCTACCGGGAAAGAGCATAAAGTTAGGATTGAGCAGTCTTCGGGTTTGTCCGAGGATGACATCCAACGCATGCAGGATGATGCCGAGAAGTTCAAGGAGCAAGACGAGGCTACGAAAGAGCTCGTTGAGAAACGCAACCTTGCCGATCAGTCGGTTTGGCAGGCGCAAAAGCTCATGAAGGAGCAAGGTGAAAAGCTCGACGCCGCCGAAAAGGAAGATGTCGAAGCCAAAATCGAAGCTCTTGAAGAAGCGCTCAAGGGTGAGGACATGGCTCTTATAGATGTTAAAGTGGAGGAACTCAATACCTCCATGCAAGCTGTGGCGCAAAAGCTCTACGCTGATGGTGGCGAAGGTGCCGATGTGCAAGGTGCAACAGAAACTCCACAAGAAGATGCAGACGCCGAGGAAGTGGTCGATGCTGATTTCGAAGTGAAGAACTGAGCTGAAATCTAATTTGGTAAAGCCGTCAGGGGCATGCTCCTGGCGGTTTTCCTATGGACCACCTCTCGTTTGCGCGTTTTCGCACAAAAGGTGCTCTCTGGGAATCGAGAAGGGGGACACGTAACCTATGGGCTCGGCATTGTTTTTGCACACCTGCGCCAACATGATTCTCACCAAAAAACTCACCAAAAAGTACGGCGATCACGTCGCACTGGTGGATTTGGATTTGGAAGTCCAGCCTGGTGAGATTCTTGGGTTCCTGGGGCCAAACGGCGCCGGCAAAAGCACCACCTTGCGCATCTTGAGTGGGTATTTACCGCCGACCTCCGGAGAGTGCAGTATCAACGGCAAAGATCTCGCATTGGATTCCTTAGGTGCACGCCGCAACACTGGATACCTGCCCGAAAACTTTGTGGCTCCCTCGGAAATGCGAGTCCAGGAATACCTCATGTTTCGCGCTCGCTTGAAGGGGCTCAAACGCGGGATAGCTAAGGCCTCTATTGAAGAAATTGTGAAGCGTCTAGGACTGGGACCTCGGATGCGGCAAACCTTTGCGGCTCTATCCAAAGGGTTTCGTCAGCGTGTCGGCCTCGCCGATGTCTTGCTGGCTAATCCGCCCGCAGTTCTCCTCGATGAACCTTTCACAGGGTTGGATCCCATCCAGCGCCAAGAATTCCGCGAGATCCTTTTAGAATTATCCCAGGCTGGTAAGGCAATTCTGTTTAGCAGTCACGTCCTTCCTGAAGTCGAAGAAATTGCAACGCGTGTACAAATCCTCAATCATGGACATTCACGGGCCGTCGGAACTTTAGAAGAATTGAACTTACATTTGCAGCGCGAGGCCAGTGTCCTTCTGGTGCTACAACCAGGCTTCACCAAGGCCCGTGAAAATTTGGAAGCCGGTCGACAAGAGTTTCAGTTCGAATTTATTGCTCTCTCTGAAACGCATTTCGAACTGCATTTGAAGCATCTTGATTTGCGTCCCAAACTGTTTCAATGGTTAGGAGCACAAAACTTTCCAGTGTTGGAGGTTCGCGAGAATCGCCCTGACCTCGATCAACTCTTCCGATCCCTCGTTGAGGAAGATAAGCCGTGAATGCTTTTCTCGCCCTCTGGCGTAAGGAAGTCTTCGCACTTTTTGTTTCGCCCTTTGTTTTTGTTTTGCTTGGTGTTTGGTTTCTCCTGAATGGATTACTGTTCAGTGTTACGATTGAAACCCAAGCGGTGCAGAATGACTTGAGTCTGTTGCCACCTTATCTCCTGGGTAGTGGAATGTTGGTTTGGCTCTTGTTGCCGGCCTTTCCCGCCCTGTTATGTATTCGACTCTTTGCAGAAGAACACCGCGTTGGAACCTTAGAGCCTCTTCTTACCGCGCCCATTCGCGACAGCGCTGTGGTTCTGGCCAAGTATTTTGCCGCTTGCCTGTTCTTCTTGGTCTTTTGGGGCGGCATCTTGCTTTTGTTTCTCCTGCTTTCCTGGAACGATGCGACCATGGATTGGGCAAGAATATGGGGAGGCCTTCTCGGTGCCGTCTTGGTGAGTTTCCTTTTTCTCGCTACTGGCCTCTGGGCTAGTTCTTGGGGAAGTAACCTGGTGCTTGCAGCGGGTGGTGGAGCAGCCTTGAACTACTTGTTTCTTTTTGTGCCAGCTCTTTTTGAACATAAAGAGGGACTTCTAGGGAACGTAGCGAGGCTTTGTCACCTACCCAATTTCTTAGACCGCGGATTTTCCGCTGGCTTAATCGATAGCTATGCCCTGGTGTATCTACTTGGCATGTCTGCGCTTTTCCTATTCCTTACCTGGGTACGTCTAGTCTCAAGAAGGTGGGTTCCATGAGCCGCCGACTTCGTCTTGGCTTGCTCACCGTATTTGCAGGGCTATGCGCTGTGGCTTTCACGGTTTTCCTGCTTTACACTTTTTCGCGTCCGGGCTTACGCACTCGCTGGGACCTCACCACAGCTGAGGATCAGGGCTTAAGTGACCGAACCACCGAAGCGCTGCAAAACTTGCCCGAGGGCAGCACCTTATCGGCCTTTCTGTTCCCTGAGGATCCGGACATTCAAAAGTTTGGATCTACGGTTTACGCGCAAGCCTTTGTGCTGTTACGCAGTTTGGCGGAAGATGCTGCAGTGCGTAGTGGTGGCCAATTAAGCACTCTCATCCTTGATGAAGCAAGCCCTTTGGTGGCCATCGAAAGAGAAATCGTGCGCTTGGATCGTCAACCGGGGGAGACCTTAATCCTTGAGGTCGATGGCAACCGCCGCGTACTTTCTTTTGAAGACTTATTCCAAATCCTGCGCGCCACCCCGCAAGGGGACCCGGCTCGCCTCCTGAAAGAACGCGTGGAATCGGCCTTAGGAGATGCATCGATTGCACTTTCCGCTGGGTCCATCCCTCGGGCCGCAGTGGTGGTGGGATATGGACAAGGCTCCATGGAGGAATCAGGAGAGATCTTTGAATTGCGCATGCAACTGCAGCGTGAAAACTGGGATGTCTTCGCGATTCAAGGCCCAGAAGAAGCAGCCGATGCCGATCTCATAATCATTCCCGGCCAGCGTCGTCCATTTTTACCTACCGATGCAGTCGCAATGGCGGACTGGATTCTAGCCGACAAGCCCCTTCTACTCGCACTGGGCCCCAATGCTCCCAACGATGTCGTGGCTTACTGGAATGACCTGCTTGCCGAACATGGCACTGGATTTGGCGAGGGTTTGATTTGTGAACCCTTGCGTATTCAAGGCGGTTATGTCACTGGACGCAGCGATTGCGCCTTTCTGGAAATTAAATCCGAGCAACTTAGCCCACAGCATTCCATCACTGTGCCAATCATCGAGGCTTCCCGCTTTTTGCTTTTCCGTGGGGTGCGCCCAGTCAAGTTCGAAAGTGGCACCAATGATTACACACAGGAACGGTTAATTCGCAGCGGTTCTTTGGCTTGGATCGAAGATCCGCGCAAAAACTTGTTCGAAATGGATCCTGGTGAAAAACGAGGCGTGGTTCCCATTGCAGTCGCCGCTGAGCGATGGGCCCCGGGTGACAGCGGCCTGCACGGCAGAGTGGTTGTTCTTGGTTCTGCGGAAAGCATTCGCTCCGACATGCTTTACAACCGGGAACTCTTGGCCGGTTCCTTGCTTTGGCTTTCGGCTGAAGAAAGCAAAGAACGTGGCCTGGTTGGGCTGGGAGAGTTACCCTTCCGCCCGCAACGGGAAGTCATGGCGCGCATTCAGAACATCGGTGTTTTCTGGATTCCGGGATTGACCTTCCTAGTTGGCTTGTTGATTTACTGGAAAAGGAAACGATGACCCCGACTCGCCTACTCTTCGCTTGCGTCCTCATGCTCGCAGCTGTTTTTGGATTGTGGAAACTCTCCCAATCTGGACAGGCTGTGGTAGATGTTATTGAAATTCCAACCGCTTCCGATGAAAATCTGTTGCAGGGCAACCCCAATGAAATGATTGGGCTTTCCATCGAACAGCCTCGCTATGGAATCACTATTTCCATGAAGCGGGAGAATCGTTTGTGGGAATTGACCGACCCCATTCCCGACGCAGTGGAACCATTCGTCTTGTCCTCCGCCTTTCAGGTTTTGTTTAGCACGGATTGGCTGCCTGCTCCTGAGGAGTGGGCCGGACAATCTGATGAGGACCTAGGTTTGCTTCCTGCAGCAGCCTTGGTGGAAGTGCAGTACCAAGACGGAAGTTCAGAACTGCTCGTGATTGGCGCTGAAGAGCCCACCGGGAACTGGAGGGTGGCCAAGCGTGGAGAAGAACTTGTTCGCTTTCCAATTCCAGGTTTCCGCAAATTAGCGCGTCCGATTGACCAATGGCGTGACCATCGTCTGCATCCGCACGGAGCGGGAATCACCAAGGTGATTTGGGAGCCAGTGGAGGGCCAAACGCTTCGATTAGAGAAAAAGAATGGGCATTGGTATTTGAAAGAACCCGTAGATGCACCGCTTGAAGAAAGAAGTGAACCTTTTCTGAAGGCACTCATTGGTGGACGCGTGGAAGGAATTGGTGAACCAATTTTGGACAACTTGCCGACGGACAAAAAGCGTGGCGACCTAACCTTCTATGCCGGAAAGGAAAAAACCCATCTGCAAGTTTTCGAGGGCATGGTGCAATCGGATCGGCGACGATATCCACTTTCCTTAGAAAAGGTGACTTACCATTTTTTCGACATCCCACTGGAAGATCTCGTCAGTGGGCGCCTGCTTGATTTAAATCCGGAGCGGATAGCTTCGGTGAAGATTGAGTATGGAAATCAAAGTAAGACTTTTCAACGAAAACAAGGCGGCTGGGGGAACAACAACCAAGATGTTGTCAGTGAGGAAGAATCATCTTTTGTCACAGCGATTCTTGATCACGGCCAACGATTGGAGCGTGGTGCATCCATGCCTTTGCCAACATCGCCACCGTCTGGACGGATTCTTTATTCGATCTCACGTATCCCGAAAGATGCCGGATCACAGATCCTTCGTTGGTGGGTGGATGCAGACGGAGTCGTGCTTGTTGCTTCGGATCCGGGAACAGAAGCCTATGCCAGCAGTATTAATTTTGAACTGGGTGT
>Ga0316209_1001064_pt1 | contig 33364 bp, 47 predicted proteins | sample 6monopyrite_MG_FD_204945 | JGI IMG/M metagenome (GOLD analysis project Ga0316209, IMG submission 204945) | Microbial mat bacterial communities from mineral coupon in-situ incubated in ocean water Damariscotta River, Maine, United States -... | ecosystem: Environmental > Aquatic > Marine >...
TGTCCAAGGAAAAATTTGAGCGTACGAAACCGCATGTAAATGTAGGTACGATCGGTCACGTTGATCACGGTAAGACGACGTTAACAGCGGCGCTAACCAAGGTGTTGGCGGAAGCGCATGGCGGTGAGTTCAAGGCCTATGACCAGATTGACAATGCGCCAGAAGAGCGCGCGCGTGGTATCACGATTGCGACGGCACACGTTGAGTATGAGTCAGACAACCGCCACTATGCGCACGTAGATTGCCCGGGGCATGCTGATTACGTTAAGAATATGATTACCGGTGCAGCGCAGATGGACGGCGCGATCCTGGTATGTTCCGCAGCGGATGGCCCGATGCCACAAACGCGCGAGCACATTCTGTTGGCGCGTCAGGTCGGTGTCCCGTACATCGTTGTTTACCTGAACAAGGCCGACATGGTGGACGATGAAGAATTGTTAGAGCTGGTTGAAATGGAAGTGCGTGAGCTGCTGGATCTGTATCAGTTCCCGGGCGACGACACACCGATCATTACCGGTTCAGCGCTCAAAGCAATCGAAGGCGATACCAGCGACATCGGCATTCCTTCTATTATGAAGCTGGTCGAAGCGATGGACAGCTACATACCGATGCCAGAACGCCCAATTGACTTACCGTTCCTGATGCCAATCGAAGATGTGTTCTCGATTTCAGGTCGCGGCACCGTGGTCACCGGTCGTATTGAACGCGGCATCGTTAAAGTGGGTGAAGAAATCGAAATTGTCGGCATCAAAGACACCATGAAGACGACCTGCACAGGCGTTGAAATGTTCCGCAAGCTGCTTGATCAAGGTCAGGCGGGTGATAACGTGGGTGTTCTGTTGCGCGGCACGAAGCGTGAAGAGGTTGATCGTGGCCAGGTATTATGTGCGCCCGGCAGCATTAACCCGCACACGAAGTTTGATGCAGAAGTGTATGTGTTGAAGAAAGAAGAAGGCGGGCGTCATACACCGTTCTTCAATGGCTACCGTCCGCAGTTTTATTTCCGTACCACGGATATCACGGGCGCAGTGGATCTTCCGGAAGGCGTAGAGATGGTGATGCCAGGTGACAACGTTTCAGTAACGGTTGCCTTGATCGCGCCGATTGCGATGGAAGACGGTTTACGCTTTGCGATACGAGAAGGTGGCCGTACTGTGGGCGCCGGTGTTGTCGCTAAAATTTTAGAGTAAAAAAAACATGAGCATGCAGGGTCAAAGAATACGTATTCGCCTAAAGGCTTTCGATCATCGTTTGATTGATCAGTCTGCGCGTGAAATTGTTGAAACAGCAAAACGAACGGGTGCGCAGGTTAAGGGGCCTATTCCTCTGCCAACGCGTAAAGAACGTTTTACAATTTTGATTTCACCGCATGTAAACAAAGATGCGCGAGATCAATATGAAATCCGCACGCATAAGCGAATGATGGATATCGTAGATCCTACAGAAAAAACAGTTGATGCATTGATGAAGCTCGATCTTGCAGCAGGTGTGGATGTTCAGATTAAACTGGACTAACACCGCGTAAGACTTGAGACAGAATAACGGATATTGAGGTAGAGAAATGGCTATTGGCATAGTGGGACGTAAGTGCGGAATGACGCGCGTATTCACCGAGGATGGTGTATCAATCCCTGTGACAGTGATCGAAGTTGAGCCTAACCGCGTCACACAGCTTAAAACAGTTGAGACCGATGGTTATCGTGCAATTCAAATAACCACTGGAACACGTCGTGCTTCCCGCGTAACCAAGCCAATGGCTGGTCATTATGCTAAAGCGAATACAGAGGCTGGTAGAGGCTTATGGGAATTCCGGCTGGATGAAGGCGAGGGTGAAGACATCTCTGTTGGTGCTGAAATTAAAGCTGAAATATTTGAAGCAGGTCAGGATGTAGACGTTACGGGTACATCTATTGGTAAGGGTTTCGCAGGTGTAATTAAGCGCTATAACTTTGCTATGCAAGATGCGACGCATGGTAACTCGCTTGCACATCGTGCGCCGGGTTCTATTGGTCAGAACCAAACGCCAGGCCGTGTATTTAAAGGTAAAAAAATGTCAGGTCACATGGGTAACAAGAAAAGAAGCATTCAGAACTTGGAGCTTGTTCGTGTTGATGCCGAACGTAACCTGCTGCTCATCAAAGGTGCCGTGCCCGGCGCTGCTGGTGGAAATGTAATTGTACGTCCAGCTGTGAAAGCACGCTGAGGGGAAAGGTATGGAACTTAAACTGACAACCGCAACTGGCAAAGCTTCAACAAAGAAGATTGAAGTGTCTGATGTGAACTTCGATTGTGAATACAATGAAGCGCTGATACATCAAGTAGTCACGGCTTATCTGTCTGGCGCTCGCGCAGGAACACATGCGCAAAAAACGCGTGCACAGGTGCGTGGCGGCGGTGCAAAACCCTGGCGTCAAAAAGGTACTGGACGCGCTCGCGCGGGTACAATCCGCAGTCCAATCTGGCGCTCAGGTGGTGTGACATTTGCTTCTGCCCCGCGTGACTATAGCCAGAAAGTTAATAAAAAAATGTACCGCAAGGCGATGCGCTCAATCATCTCTGAATTGTTGCGCCAGAATCGCCTCGTGATTGTTGATAATTTTGCGGTTAGTGAAGCAAAGACAAAAGAATTGCTAAGTAAGTTGTCTGCGCTGGGGCTTGAAAATACTTTGATCGTTAGTGCTGATCCTGATGAAAATCTGTACCTCTCTGCACGTAACCTGCATAAAATTGATGTTGTGGATATTGCCAGCATCGATCCTGTTAGCCTGATTAAATACGAAAAGGTATTGATGACAAGCGCTGCAGTGAAGCAGATTGAGGAGATGTTGTCATGAATACAGAACGTTTAATGAAGATTTTGTTGCGTCCACATATTTCTGAAAAGACAACGATAGTTGCAGAAGCAAACAAACAGTTCACATTTCGCGTTTTGGCAAATGCCAGCAAGCCTGAAATTAAGCAAGCCGTTGAACTCATGTTTGACGTTAAGGTGGACAGTGTTCAGGTTTTGAACACAAAGGGTAAAATTAAGCGTTTTGGCGCGACGACAGGTAAGCGTATAGATTGGAAAAAAGCCTACGTTTCTCTGAAGCCAGGATTTGATATTGAATTCGCAGGCGCGCAATAAGCGAGTGTTGTTAAGGGATAAATAAAAAATGCCAGCTATTAAAACAAAACCAACATCACCTGGGCGCCGCTTTGTCGTCAAGATTGTTAATCCCGATCTGCATAAGGGCGAACCTTATGCTCCCTTGCTAGCCAAGAAGTCTAAAAGTGGTGGGCGTAACAATAATGGTCGTATCACGGTACGCCATGTTGGTGGTGGTCATAAACAGCATTACAGAATTATCGATTTTAAACGTACTAAGGATGACATTCCTGCGCGCGTAGAACGCATTGAATATGATCCAAATCGCAGCGCAAATATCGCCCTTTTGTTGTATGCAGATGGCGAGCGTCGTTACATTATTGCGCCCAAAGGTGTTAACGCTGGCGATGAATTAATGTCAGGATTACAGTCACCGATTAAGCCCGGTAACACAATGAGTTTGCGCGCAATACCTATGGGTACCGTGGTTCATTGTATTGAATTGAAGCCTGCAAAAGGCGCGCAGGTTGCGCGCAGTGCTGGAACCTCAGCGCAGTTGGTTGCAAAAGAAGGTGCCTATGCCATTTTACGTTTACGTTCGGGCGAGATGCGTAAAGTACTTGCTGAATGTCGTGCAACAATTGGTGAAGTGAGTAATTCAGAACATGGTTTGCGTTCATTGGGTAAGGCCGGTGCTAAACGCTGGCGCGGTGTTCGTCCAACCGTTCGTGGTGTGGCAATGAACCCGGTTGACCATCCTCATGGTGGTGGTGAAGGCCGAACTTCAGGTGGTCGTCATCCTGTTTCACCTTGGGGAATGCCTACCAAGGGTTATAAGACACGTCACAACAAGCGTACGGATTCTTTAATCGTACGTCGTAGAAACAAAAAATAGATCTATTAATACGGATAGTTGCAGAGGTTAAATAATGCCACGCTCAATCAAAAAAGGTCCATTTGTAGACTTACATCTGGTTAAAAAGGTCGATGAGGCTGTTGCTTCAAACAGCAGAAGGCCCATTAAGACTTGGTCGCGACGGTCAATGATCACGCCTGAAATGGTAGGTCTGACTATTGCGGTGCATAACGGCAGATTACATGTCCCCGTTCTTGTTTCTGAGAATATGGTTGGACATAAGCTGGGTGAGTTTGCAGCAACAAGAACCTATCGAGGTCACACGGCCGATAAAAAGGCTAGGTAATCCGAGGATAAGAAAATGGAAGTGGCTTCAAAATTAAGATACGCAAGCATTTCAGCGCAAAAAGTCCGGTTAGTTGCGGATCAGGTGCGAGGGATGCCTGTTGAGAGAGCATTAAACGAATTAACATTCAGCAAGAAAAAAGCAGCTGTGATGATTAAAAAAGTACTCGAGTCTGCGATTGCTAATGCTGAGCATAACGAAGGTGCTGATATTGATGAATTGAAAGTGTCCACCATATTTATTGATGAAGGGCCAACACAAAAAAGATTTAGTGCGCGAGCACGTGGTCGTGCTAACCGTCTTTTAAAGCGCAGTAGTCATATTACCGTTTGCGTAAGCGATAACTAATAGAGAGTTTCATAATGGGTCAAAAAGTACATCCGACTGGAATACGCTTGGGAATTGTCAAGGACTGGACATCAACCTGGTACGCTGATTCTAAAAATTATGCGGATTATTTATATACAGATCTTAAGGTGCGCGAGTTTCTTAAAAAGAAGCTGAAGCAGGCATCTGTAAGCCGTATCCAAATTGAACGTCCTGCCCGTAATGCTCACATTACGATCAGTACAGCACGACCTGGTTTAGTGATCGGCAAAAAGGGTGAAGATATTGATAAACTTCGTAAAGAAGTTTCGACGATGATGGGGATTCCCGTGCACGTTAATATCGAAGAAATCCGTAAGCCTGAACTGGATGCACAGCTTGTTGCAGAGAGTGTAGCGCAACAGGTTGAACGCAGAATCATGTATCGCCGTGCAATGAAGCGTGCTGTTACTAATACAATGCGTCTTGGCGCAGAAGGTATAAAAATCCATGTTGCTGGACGCTTGAATGGCGCTGAAATTGCCAGAAGCGAATGGTACCGCGAAGGTCGTGTTCCATTACACACTTTGCGCGCAGATATTGATTATGGTTTTGCAGAAGCAAATACGCCATCAGGCGTGATTGGCGTGAAGGTTTGGATTTTTAAGGGTGAAGTCTTTGGCACTGCTGAAAGAGATAGTGCTAAGCCTGTAAAGAAGCCTAAGGCAGTTAAAGAGGTTAAATAATTATGCTTCAACCGAAAAAAACTAAATACCGTAAGATGCACAAAGGCCGTAACCGCGGCCTGGCTACTACAGGTAACAAAATAAGTTTTGGTGAGTATGGCCTGAAAGCTGTTGAGCGCGGTCGTATTACAGCGCGTCAGATTGAGGCAGCTCGTCGCGCCATGACACGTTATATTAAACGTGGTGGTAAAATTTGGATTCGTGTATTTCCAGATAAGCCGATTACTAAAAAGCCTATCGAAGTACGCCAGGGTAAAGGTAAAGGTAATGTAGAATATTGGGTAGCGCTGACACAGCCTGGCCGTGTTCTTTATGAAATGGAAGGTGTTAGTGAAGAAATTGCGCGCAAAGCATTTGACCTTGCAGCTGCTAAATTACCTGTTAAAACAACATTCGTAAGCCGGACGATAATGTAATGAATACGAGTGAACTAAGAGAAAAAAGTGTTACTGAATTAAAGACGGAACTGCAAAGTCTTTTGCGCGAACAGTTTAACTACCGCATGCAAAAAGGTACTGGTCAGTTGTCACAGACACATAAAATTAAAATTGTGCGTCGTAGTATTGCGCGGATTTATACAATATTGAACGAAAAAAACCGATTGGGTGAGTCATCATGAATGATGAAGTAAGAATTTCCGGAAACGTAACGGGTACAGTAGTAAGTAGTAAAATGGACAAGTCTATTACTGTTACAATTGAAAGAAAAATTCCGCATCCGTTGTATAAAAAATACGTTAAACGTACTACAAAAATTCATGCACATGATGAAGACAATCAGTGTAAAGAAGGTGATGTTGTGACTATCCAGCAATGCCGTCCAATGTCTAAAACCAAGACATGGAAGCTGGTTGAAATTGTAGGCTCTGCAGCGTAATAGCCATACAGAATTAGATAAATAACAGGTTTTCTGGAGAAATACTAAATGATACAGATGCAGTCAAGACTGGACGTAGCTGACAATAGTGGCGCACGTCAGCTAATGTGTATCAAGGTGCTTGGTGGTTCACATCGTCGTTATGCGCGCATTGGTGACATCATCAAGGTTAGCGTTAAAGAAGCGATTCCTCGCGCAAAAGTTAAAAAGGGTGAGGTTTATGACGCTGTGATTGTTCGCACACGCAAAGGTGTTAGACGTCCTGACGGATCAATTATCCGTTTTGATAGCAATGCTGCTGTGTTGTTGAATAATCAAAAGCAACCAATTGGAACACGTATCTTTGGGCCTGTTACCCGTGAGTTACGAAATGAACAGTTCATGAAGATTATTTCGTTAGCGCCAGAAGTACTATAATTGCGCGTAATCAAGAATCAGGATTTACAGTATGAAGAAGATTAAAAAAAATGATGATGTGATTGTCATCGCAGGGAAAGACAAAGGAAAGCGTGGCGTTATTACGCAGGTCTTATCTAATGACCGCGTTATTGTTGAAAACATTAATATTATTAAACGTCATACAAAGCCTAATCCAAATCGTGGCGTACCTGGCGGTATTATTGAAAAAGAAGCAGCGATTCATATATCCAATATTTCTTTGTTTAACCCGGGCACTAAAAAAGCTGACCGAGTAAGCATAAAAACATTGGAAGACAATCATAAGGTGCGAGTATTTAAATCTAATGGCGAAGTTGTAGACAGTTAATGTCTGATGGAATGAAAAATGGCAAGACTACACGAATATTATAAAGAAACGATTATCCCGCAGCTTAAGACTGATTTAAGTCTTAAAAGTATCATGGAGGTGCCTCGTATCACCAAGATTACTTTGAATATGGGGCTAGGCGAAGCAGTTAATGACAAGAAAGTTGTCGAATTTGCGACCGGAGATATGGATAAAATTACCGGGCAAAAATGCGTTGTTAACTTGTCACGTAAATCAATTGCTGGTTTCAAGATTCGAGATGGCTGGCCTATTGGCTGTAAGGTTACTCTGCGAAGAGAACGGATGTACGAATTCCTTGACCGCCTGATTACGATGGCAATTCCACGAATTCGTGACTTCCGTGGTTTGAACGCAAAATCATTCGATGGCCGTGGTAACTACAGCATGGGTGTTCGTGAGCAAATCATCTTTCCTGAAATTGAATATGACAAGATTGATGCGCTACGTGGTATGGATATTACAATTACAACGACTGCAAAAACGGATGAGCAAGGCCGTGCGTTGCTTAAAGCGTTTAACTTTCCGTTTAGAAACTGAGGATTCAGGTATGGCTAAGGTCTCGATGATTAACCGTGAGATAAAGAGAAAACGGACAGTTGAAAAATTCGCTGTAAAGCGTGCTGAGCTGAAAAAAACATTGTCTGATATGACGCTTGATGAAGAAGTTCGCGCTGAAGCGCAACGTAAATTTCAGATGTTGCCTCGTGATGCCAGCCCTGTTCGCAAGCGTAATCGTTGCAGAATAAGTGGCCGTCCACATGGTTTCTATCGCAAGTTTGGTTTGTGTCGTAATAAATTACGCAAGGCAGCAATGTTGGGACATGTGCCAGGTTTAGTTAAAGCAAGTTGGTAAGCTGTATCTAATAAAGATAGATAATTTAAATGGAATTTACATAATTCCCCTAAAGGTAATTTAGAGAGTAACAAGAACATGAGTATGACAGACCCGATAGCAGACATGCTGACACGGATCAGAAATGCCCAGGCGGTTGCCAAAGCAGCAGTTTCGATTCCATCTTCAAAAATGAAGGTTTCGATAGCTAAGGTGCTTAAGCAGGAAGGGTATATTGCTGATTATACTGTTGTGCCGACAGGCGCAAAAAGCAGCCTTGATATTACATTGAAGTATCATGATAACAAGCCGGTCATTGAAGAGATCAAGCGTTACAGCCGCCCAGGTTTGCGTGCTTATCGTGGTAAAGACGATATTCCTAATGTCATGGGTGGTTTAGGAATTGCCATTGTTTCAACTTCAGCTGGAGTTATGACTGATCGCGCGGCACGCGCTGACGGTATCGGCGGTGAAGTTGTTTGTTTTGTTAGATAAAAGTGTAGAGCCATGTCTAGAGTTGCAAGAAAACCAATACCAGTAGAGAGCGGCATCAATGTCACTATCAGCGGACAGAATGTAGGTGTCAAAGGCCCTAAGGGTGATTTGAATATTACTGTTCATGAGGACGTTGAAGTTAAACAGGAAGAAAATCAACTTCGTGTAGCGCCACGCAATGGCAGCAAACCTGCTGATGCAATGGCAGGTACGACGCGCGCTCTATTGAATAACATGGTAACAGGCGTGCGCAGTGGTTTTGAACGTAAGCTTAACTTAGTTGGCGTTGGTTATCGTGCGCAGTCTCAGGGTAAGAAGTTAAACCTAACTTTGGGCTTTTCTCACCCCGTTGATTATGAAATTCCGGATGGCGTTACTGTAGATACGCCAACGCAAACTGAAATTGTTGTTTCAGGTGTGGACAAGCAGAAGGTTGGGCAAGTTGCAGCTGATATTCGTTCGTATCGTCCACCAGAACCTTATAAAGGTAAAGGTGTTCGGTATTCTGATGAAGTAATTGTGCTTAAAGAAGCCAAGAAGAAATAAGGTAGGGTAATAAGCGTGGATAAAAAATTAGGACGCTTGCGTCGTGCTCGAAGGACGCGTGCCAAAATCAGAGAATTAGGTGCGATTAGGTTGTGCATTTTTCGCACACCGAAACACATTTATGCTCAGGTTATGAAACCAAATGGTAGCGAAGTGCTGGTGAGTGCTTCTACAGTTGATGCAGAAGTAAAGTCAGCTTTAGATGGTTCCACTGGTAATGTTGCAGCAGCTACAGCAGTCGGTAAAATTGTTGCCGAACGCGCAAAAGCTGCTGGCCTATCAAAGGTTGCATTTGATCGCTCAGGATATAAATACCACGGGCGCGTAAAAGCGCTGGCTGAAGCCGCACGTGAAAATGGTCTGGAATTTTAAGGGTCTGCTAAAATGGCAAGAATAGAAGCACAAGGTGGTACATCGGATGACATACAAGAAAAGCTTGTTGGCGTCAGACGTGTAACTAAAGTTGTAAAAGGTGGACGCCAGTTTGGTTTTTCTGCGCTAACTGTTGTTGGTGATGGAAATGGCAAGGTTGGTTTTGGTAGCGGTAAAGCACGTGAAGTACCAATGGCTATTCAAAAAGCGATGGAAGAAGCACGTCGTAACATGGTTGAAGTGAAGCTAAATAAAGTAACGCTACAATACTCTATGACAGCACGGCATGGCGCAGCAAAAGTTTTCATGCAGCCTGCTTCACCCGGTACAGGAATTATTGCCGGTGGTGCGATGAGAGCAGTGTTCGAGGTTTTAGGTGTGCAGGATGTACTGGCAAAATGCATTGGCTCAAGTAATCCGGTCAATGTTGTCCGTGCAACGATCAAAGGTTTGCAGGGTATGAGCAATGCTGAAATGATTGCACAGAAACGTGGTTTAAAGGTTAAGGATATAGTGAGCTAGTCATGGCGAGTAAAAAACAACTCAAAGTAACTTTGAAGCGTAGCCCGATTGCACGCTTGCCTTCACATAAAGCGTGTGTCAGAGGTTTAGGCCTCAGGCGTATGCACCATACGGTTGCTGTAGAAGATACTCCATGCACTCGAGGTATGATTAATAAGATCTCGTATATGTTAAAGGTAGAGGAAGCTTAAAATGCGTCTGAATAGTTTAAAGCCTGCTGAAGGCGCGAAACAAACACGCAAGCGTGTTGGTCGTGGTATCGGATCTGGTTTGGGAAAAACCTGCGGACGTGGCCATAAAGGTCAGCATTCTCGCTCAGGTGGTTTCCATAAATTAGGTTTTGAAGGTGGACAGATGCCTTTGCAACGTCGTTTGCCTAAGGTAGGTTTTAGTTCAAGAACGGCTAGATTAAAAGCTGAAGTTCGCCTGCATGAATTAGTGGGTCTCACAGAAGATAACAGCGTAGATTTGAGTGCTTTGATTGCTGCGAATATCGTTGGCAAACATGTCAAAAGTGCAAAGGTTATTGCTTCAGGTGAGATCTCAGTTGCCATTAATTTGCGCGGCATTGCTGTCACAAAAGGTGCACGTGCTGCAATAGAAGCTGCTGGCGGAAAGATCGAGGATTAAGTGGTCGCAAGTAAAGCAGGGCTTGCTCAAAAAGGCGGTGGTACAGGCCAATTATCAGAGCTAAAACGTCGTCTTTTATTTGTATTAGGTGCGTTGCTGGTATTTAGAATAGGTGCGTATATCCCTGTACCTGGTATTGACCCTGTTGCATTAGCGGCTTTATTTGAAGAGCAGCGTGGCACGATTCTGGACATGTTTAACATGTTCTCGGGTGGTGCTTTAGGTAGATTGTCTGTGTTTGCGCTAGGCATTATGCCTTATATTTCTGCTTCTATTATTCTGCAATTATTGTCTTCGGTCCATCCGAAGTTAATGCAGATTAAAAAAGAAGGCGAAGCCGGCAGGCGTAAGATCACGACTTATACGCGTTATCTGACTGTAGTTTTAGCCACCTTTCAGGCGTTGGGCATTGCGATTGCTCTTGAAAGCCAAAGGATAGGCAATTTGGCAATTGTAGTTGATCCAGGTCTCGCATTTAGAATTACAGCGGCAATCACATTGGTGACAGGTACGGTTTTTCTAATGTGGCTTGGTGAGCAGATTACCGAACGTGGAATTGGCAACGGAATATCGCTGATTATTTTCGCAGGTATTGTTGTTGGTTTACCTTCAGCTGTTGGTGGAACACTTGAGTTAGCTCGCACGGGCGAGTTACATGCAATGACTGTATTGTTTCTTATAGTGCTGATTATTGCAGTGACTGCATTTGTTGTGTTTATTGAGCGAGGCCAACGGCGAATAACCGTTAATTACGCTAAACGACAACAAGGGCGGCGAGTATATGCTAGCCAGGCTAGCCATTTACCTTTGAAGCTAAATATGGCAGGTGTTATTCCTCCTATTTTTGCATCATCGATAATTTTGTTTCCAGCTACGATTGCGGGTTGGTTCGGCAGTGTTGATGGAATGGGTTGGTTAAAGGATATTTCTACTACCTTTTCGCCAGGTCAACCTTTGTATGTATTGGCTTTGGCTGTAGCGATTATATTTTTCTGCTTTTTCTATACGGCGTTGGTATTCAACCCGAAAGAAACGGCGGATAATTTGAAAAAATCAGGTGCGTTTATTCCAGGCATAAGGCCGGGTGAGCAGACGGCGAGTTATATTGATTCGGTAATGGGCAAGTTGACTTTGGTTGGTGCCATGTATATTACGGCTGTTTCTTTAATGCCTGAGTTTTTAATATTGTACTGGAATGTGCCCTTCTATTTTGGCGGTACATCGCTATTGATTATTGTTGTTGTTGTGATGGATTTTATGTCACAAATGCAGGCCCACTTGATGTCGAGTCAATATGAAGGCCTGATGAAAAAAGCTAACCTGAAAAGCCACGGCCGATCGGGCTTGGTTCGCTAATGAAGTCTGAATTTAAAATTGGAGAGTTTTCATGAAGGTACGAGCTTCAGTGAAAAAAATATGCCGTAATTGCAAGGTAATCAAACGCAAAGGCGTTTTAAGGGTTATCTGTAAAGATGGTCGTCATAAACAAAGACAGGGTTAAAAAGCCTGTTTTAAGTAACAGTTGTTGATTTGTTCGCATTAAGCGAATACAATTGACCGTTTTCGTAAGCATAGAGCTACCGGAGTAGGAGTGATTAGATGGCCCGTTTAGCAGGCATCAATATACCTGATCAAAAGCACGCAGTTGTTGCGTTGACAGCGATATATGGAATTGGACCAACACGCGCGCAGAAAATTTGCGAGGCTACAGATGTTAAGCCTGATTCAAAGATCAAGGACCTTACTGAGCAAGAGCTTAATGCGTTACGTACAGAAATTGGAAAGTATGAAGTAGAAGGTGATTTGCGCCGTGAAGTGACGTTGAACATCAAACGCTTACTGGATTTAGGTTGTTACAGAGGGCTGCGTCATCGTCGTGGCTTGCCTGTACGTGGACAGCGCACTAAAACAAATGCGCGGACACGTAAAGGACCACGCAAACCCATCAGGAAATAATAAGGCGATTTAAATGGCAAAGGGTACAACAAGGGCACGCAAGCGCGTCAAAAAGAATGTAGTGGATGGTGTCGCACATATCCATGCAACTTTTAATAATACAATTATTACCATTACAGATATGCAGGGCAACACATTATCGTGGGCATCTGCGGGTGGTTCTGGTTTTCGCGGTTCGCGCAAAAGTACACCTTTTGCTGCACAGGTTGCCGCAGAAAAGGCAGCAGAAGTTGTCAAAGAATTTGGTATGAAAAATGTAGATGTACTTGTTAAAGGGCCAGGCCCTGGTCGTGATTCTTCAATTAGAGCGTTGAATACGGCTGGATTTACCATTACAAGCATTACAGATGTGACGCCAATTCCACACAATGGTTGTCGTCCGCCAAAGAAACGTAGAGTTTAATAGAGGTTATTGTGGCTAAATATACTGGAGCAAAATGTCGCTTATGCCGCCGAGAGGGCGAAAAGCTTTTCCTGAAAGGTGAAAAGTGTTTTACCTCTAAGTGCGCGATTGAAAAGCGCGCCTTCCCACCTGGGCAGCACGGAAAGCGCAGATCACGTTTGACTGATTACGCTGTACAGCTACGTGAAAAACAAAAAGTTCGCCGTATTTATGGTGTGCTTGAAAAGCAATTCCGTAGTTATTACAAACAAGCGGATGGCCGTAAAGGCTCTACAGGTGAGAACCTGTTGCAGCTTCTAGAGTGCCGTCTCGACAACGTTGTTTATCGCATGGGAATAGGTGCTTCACGAAGTGAAGCACGCCAGATGGTCCGCCATAATGCGATTACTGTTAACGGTGGAAAAGTAAATATTCCTAGTTATCAAGTAAGCCCTGATGATGTTGTCAGTGTTAACGAAAAAGCAAAAAAACAACTGCGTATTACTGCAGCGCTTGAATTTGCAGAGCAGCAAGGTGTTTCAGATTGGCTGGATGTTGATGCCAAAAAAATGCAGGGAGTTTTTAAACTACGCCCAGAGCGTAGCGATCTCTCAGCAGAAATTAATGAACACCTTATTGTAGAATTGTATTCTAAATAATATTGCTGATTTTGCCTTTATTTTGGCAACACTAGCAGTAAAACGAATATAAAGATTTACGTCCAATAGGAGAGGACTGCATCTATGCCGGGCTCAGTATCCGAATTTTTAAAACCACGTGTCGTCGATGTACAGGCGATAAACGATTATCGTGCAAAAATCACGCTAGAACCTTTAGAGCGCGGTTTCGGTCATACGCTTGGTAATGCACTAAGACGGGTATTGTTATCTTCAATTCCTGGTTGTGCTGTTACTGAAGTGGAAATCGATGGTGTCTTACACGAATACTCATCTATGGAAGGTGTGCAGGAAGATGTTATTGACATCCTGTTAAACCTGAAGGGGTTGTCTATCCGTATGGAAGGCCGTAGAGATGCGACGCTGACACTTAAAAAGAGTGGTTCAGGTCCTGTTTATGCGAGTGACATTGAAGCAGTTAGTGATGTCGAAATCATTAATCCAGATCATGTTATCGCCAACTTGACTGAAGCGGGCCAACTAAACATCACAATGAAAATTGAGATGGGTCGTGGTTACCAGGCTGCTAGTACACGTGTAGATCCTGAAGATACTAATCGTTCTATTGGTAAGTTGCTTCTTGATGCTTCGTTCTCACCTGTTCGTAGAATTGCTTATGTAGTTGATACGGCGCGTGTTGAACAGCGTACTGATCTTGATAAGTTAATTATCGAGCTTGAAACAAACGGTAGTGTTGATCCAGAAGAAACCATTCGTCGTGCGGCGACTATTCTTAAAGATCAGTTGTCTGTCTTCGTTGACTTAGAAACAACTATTGAAGAAGCGCCAGAGCAGCTTGAAGAGGCCATTGATCCGGTTCTTGTTCGCCCTGTTGATGATCTTGAATTGACGGTTCGTTCAGCAAATTGTCTTAAGGCTGAGAATATCTACTACATCGGTGATTTGATTCAGCGTACAGAAGTAGAGTTGTTGAAAATGCCTAACTTAGGTAAGAAATCGTTGACTGAAATCAAAGATATACTTGCAAGACATGGTCTGTCTTTGGGAATGAGACTGGAAAATTGGCCGCCTGCAACGTTAGCTGGACAGGATAAAACAGTAGAGCAGGTTATTTGAAATAAGTAATAACTCCTCTGAGTTATCAGAAAGAACGATAGCTTAGCTAAAAATGATATTTGTAGAGATTTGAACAATGCGTCATCATAAAAGTGGAAGAAAACTGAATCGGAACAGCAGCCATCGTCAGGCTATGTTCAAAAATATGGCTTCATCATTAATGGAGCATGAAATGATTCGTACTACCTTGCCTAAAGCTAAAGAGTTGCGCAGGGTTGTTGAACCTTTAATTACATTGTCGAAAATAGATAGTGTCGCTAAACGAAGATTGGCTTTTGCCCGTCTGAGAAATCGTGATGCAGTGACTAAGTTGTTTAATGAATTAGGGCCGCGTTATAAAGAGCGTCCCGGTGGTTATATGCGGATACTTAAGTGTGGTTTTCGTGCGGGTGACCGCGCACAGATGGCAATTGTGGAGTTAGTTGATAGGCCGATTGTCGTAGATGACAGTGAAGAGCTGACAGTAGATTAAAAAAAACCGGGCATAGCCCGGTTTTTTTTAATCTACATTTTGCCATTCGCCCAATAATGAGCTTGTGTGACTTTATACTGTATTCATGATAGTACTTGTTACTGACTTTGCAGCAAATGGCCCATATCTAGGGCAGCTTAAAGCCGTATTGGCCAGCGAAGCACCGGGTATCCCGGTGATTGATCTGTTTTCTGATATTCCTGTTTTTAATATTAAATCCGCAGCCTACCTGATAGCCGCTTATTCGCCATCATTTCCGGATAATACGGTGTTTCTTTGTGTTGTTGATCCTGGCGTTGGAAGCAACAGTCGTTTGCCAGTTATTTTGCGTGTAAATAAGCATTGGTTCGTTGGTCCGGATAACGGTTTGTTTAATCGTGTAGCAAAAGAAGCCAGTGATGCGCAGTGTTGGGAGATCAGCTGGGTACCTGAGAAGCTGTCCGCAACATTTCATGGTCGGGATCTGTTTGCTCCTGTTGCGGCATGTTTAGGGCGCGGTGGGAAACCTGCAGGCCCCGTTCATGAGCAGGCGCAATGCATGAATAATGATTGGCCCATCGACTATCCGTCAGTGGTTTATATTGATCACTTTGGAAATGTGCTGACAGGAGTGCAATCACTAAGTCTTTCAGATCAAGATTGCATCTTGATCGCGGGTAAGCAGCTCGAATACTCAAGAACATTTTCAGATGTTCTGTCCGGTCAGTTATTCTGGTATAGAAATTCTAATGGTTTAATCGAAGTAGCAGCGAATCAAGCTAATGCTGCTAAAAAAATAAACATTCAAATTGGCGATGTAATTGAAGTGTTAAACGCTCGTGTATAGCTTGGCGTTATTTTAAGAAGAGTTAGGTGCTTTGAGGTGTTAGTTCATCGCTTTTTTTAATGTCTTTGCCGCTTCAAGCACTTCTTCCACGTGTCCTTTAACTTTTACCTTGCGCCATTCCTGGCGCAATATGCCTTTGTTATCTATTAGAAAGGTGCTGCGTTCAATGCCACGCACCTGCTTTCCATACATGTTTTTTATTTTGATAACGTCAAACAAGGTGCAGAGTTTTTCTTCGTGGTCAGACATTAATTCGAAAGGCATTTCATGTTTAGCTTTAAAATTTTCGTGAGACTTAATGCTGTCACGTGATACACCCAGAATCATGCATTTATTACGTTTGAACTTGGCATGGTTGTCTCGGAAGTCTTGGCTTTCCAGCGTACAGCCCGGGGTACTGTCTTTGGGATAAAAATAAATAACAACTAAGCGGCCTTTTAAATCTGACAGTTTGATAGTGCTGTCTCCAGTCGCCGCTAATGAGAACTCAGGCACTGCTTTGTCTATGTTTACCTTTGCCATACTATTTCCTGTTAAATTCTTTGTTTGATTAGCGTGTTGACGCTTCGAGTGTTGCGTCGATATTCATGTCTTCACAGAAATTGATGAACTCATCTCTTAAGGTGATGATTCCGCTGTCAGCAGCAATGTATACCAGCATTGAAATACGAAACATCGGCGTTCCGGTGTGTGCCGCAGGGTAAGTGTCCGTTGTCAGGCTTTCGATGTTGATGTTGCGACTGGAAAAATAATCAGCAATTTGTTGCACGATGCCTGGGTGATCGATGGAGACAGCTGTAACGTTATACGGCAAGCGGTTCTTCGTGTGTTCTTGTTCTTGTGTGCGCCGGCAGATAATCGTCAGGCCAAGCTTATTTTGAAGCTCAGGTGTTAGTTCTTCCAGCTGCAGGATGTTTTCTTTGTTGCCTGATACAAGCAGTATGATGGCGAACTCTCCGCCTAGAACCGACATGCGGCTGTCGTCGATATTACATTGGTGTTCCATGATGGTTTTTGAAAGGGCATTGACGATACCGGTTTGGTCTTCGCCTAGTGCTGATATGACGAGGTAAGCGTTCACGTAAAACTCCTGTTGTCAGTGTTGCGTTAATAATACGTGATCTGTAGCACGGACAACAGTCTGATTGTCGCTTGTTTTCATGAGTGCTGATCAGTACCATGGTGGTTTTTATTGTAGGAAGCAGGTACGTTAATGTTTTATGGCAGTATGGTCGCTCTGGTGACACCTATGTTTGAGGATGGTAGCCTGGATTACGGCTCCCTTGAGCGCTTAATTGAATTTCATATCGCGGCGGGCAGCAGCGCGATTGTTGCTGTCGGTACAACTGGTGAGTCGGCGACGCTGGATGAGCGTGAGCATTGCGAGGTTTTACGTCAGGTTGTTGGAATGGTTGCTGGACGGCTGCCAGTGATTGCAGGCACAGGTGCAAATTCTACCCGTGAAGCCATTGATCTGACGCGTTGTGCAATGGAGGGGGGTGCCGATGCCTGTTTGTTGGTAACGCCTTATTATAATAAGCCAACGCAGGAAGGTCTTTATTTGCACCACAAAGCGATTGCCGAGGCAGTCGCAATACCACAAATTTTATACAATGTTCCGGGTCGTACAGTTTGTGACATGTTGCCAGAAACTGTAAAACGCCTCTGCTCTATCCCTAATATTGTAGGCCTCAAAGAGGCGACCGGTAATTTGCAACGCTTGCGTGAGTTGCTTGATCTCTGTGGCGATAGTATTGACTTCTACAGTGGTGACGACGCGACGGGTATGGAATTTATGCTGCAAGGTGGGAAAGGCGTGATTTCAGTGACGGCGAATGTTGCGCCACGCGCCATGAAGGAGTTGTGTGATGCAGCCTTAAGTGGTGACAGAGACACTGCGGAACGTATTAATCACCGTTTGTTGCCGCTACATAACGATTTGTTTGTTGAGTCGAACCCTATTCCCGTAAAGTGGGCGCTGCAAGATATGGGCCTGATTCAAGCAGGTATTCGTTTACCGCTAACGCAATTATCCCCTGAATATTATCAAACTATGAGGCAGGCCATGCAGTCTGCTGAGGCGTAATGAGTTTTGTTATGAGCAAGAGCACTAAGAAGATAGCTTTGAAAGCAGTTATTTTATCTCTCACATTGGTTTTTTTGCAGGCATGCAGTACGGCCCCCATAGATACGGCATATCGTCAGAGTGAATTACATCCAGCGTTGAAAATACCGGCGGGGCTGGACCCGCCGCAATCAAACCCGCGACTAATGATTCCTAAAGATGCAAATATTGATGAATCTGGTCGGGTTGCAGGCATTGATGAGCTGGATGTTGATTTTGAATTGCCACCTCAGCTTAAATTAGTGGAAGGAGCGGAGTCTATAGAAGACTTAGTGCCAGCTCAGCGTTCTCAGCCGGTACGTTCTAAATCAAAGAAACATTCTGGATCTCATTAGGCAGAATAATGCGATTTGCTTCGCTGGGCAGTGGCAGTCGCGGTAATGCGACACTCATAGAACAGGGAAATAGTTGCCTGTTAGTGGATTGTGGTTTCTCTGTCGTTCAGCTCGAACGTCGTTTGGCGCGGCTGGGAAAATCGCTGGACGATCTATCAGCGGTATTAATAACCCATGAACATGGTGATCACATTCGTGGCGTTACGGCGCTGGCGCGTAAAACATCCTTGCCAGTTTGGATGACACCAGGAACCGCTTCCAAGCACGCAGGTGGCACGATTCCCAGTTTGAAGTCACTGAACAGCCACACTCCTTTCTCGATTGGTGAGCTTGAAGTGCAGCCTTTTCCTGTGCCACATGATGCTAAAGAGCCCGTTCAGTTTGTCTTCTCAAATGGTCAGCATCGTTTGGGTCTGTTGACCGATGTCGGGCACATCACCCCTCACATCGAATTGATGCTGGATGGTTGTGACGCAATGCTGCTGGAGTGTAATCATGATAGACAGATGTTGGCCGAAAGTGCTTATCCAGAGCATCTGAAGAGACGTATCTCAAGTGACTACGGGCACCTTAGTAATGATCAGTCAGCGGGTTTGTTGGAGAAAGTCGATTGTTCTCGTTTGCAGCATGTTGTCGCCGCCCATCTCAGTGAGAAAAATAACGCTCCCGAGCAGGTAGTGGGTGCGCTGAGTACGGTATTGGATTGCACGCCTGACTGGATAGGCATCTGTGATCAGGAAGAAGGGCTTGCATGGCGCGACATTCGTTAAAATAACGGATAAAATAAGCATTTTACGACTTGATATTTTTAAGTGGCGATACAGGTTTGAACTGTGCCAGTTTATAGGCAATACACAGGATTATATGATTCATGAAGATTGAAAAAGAACTTTATTCCGGTAAGGCAAAATCAGTTTATTTAACTGATGACCCTGATCGTTTGGTGCTGCGATTTCGCAACGACACTTCAGCTTTTGATGGCGAAAAAATTGAGCAGCTGGATCGCAAGGGCATGATCAATAATAAAACCAATGCCTTCATTATGCTGCAGCTTGAAAAATCCGGTATTGAAACGCATTTTGAAAGCTTGTTGTCGGATTCAGATGCGCTGGTGAAATGCATGCAGATGTTTCCGATTGAATGTGTGGTGCGCAATATAGCGGCAGGTAGCATATGCAAACGATTAGGCATCGAAGAAGGTTTAACCTTGGAACCGCCGACGTTTGAATTTTTTCTGAAGAACGATGAATTGCATGACCCAATGATCAATGAATTTCATATTCGTTCATTTGGTTGGGCGGATGATAATGATATTACCGCGATGAAAGAACTGACTTTCAAAGTTAATGATGTTTTGAAAAAACTGTTTCTTGATGCGGGTATGTTATTAGTTGATTACAAACTTGAGTTTGGGCGCTTTCATAACCGTGTGATATTGGGTGATGAGTTTACTGCGGATGGCTGTCGTTTATGGGATGTTGAAACCCGTAAAAAACTTGATAAAGACCGCTTTCGACAGGGTTTGGGAGGTGTTGTTGAAGCCTATGAAGAAGTGGCGGGACGGCTTGGAGTCGAACTGGATTAAGTAGGCAACGTTGTTACTTTAATGCTGGATTAACTCTGGCGGGCTAGATTATTTCTATTCGGTAGATGGGGATGCGTACTCCACGTAGCTCTATTGTCAGTCTATCGAATACTCTTTTATTAAATCAGATACACAGCGGACTCGATAGATGTTTCACTTACGTGGTAATTCAGCTCTTTCTTCTTTTCGTCTTGATAAATTGCTCGCGCGTTTGCGGTTACTGTGTCCGAGTATTGAGTCAGTGCGAGCTGAATATATTCATTTTATAAATACAGATAGTACTCTTTCTGAATCAGGGGAGCGAACACTCACCCGTCTTCTTAGTTATGGCTCTGAAGAAGATGATCAGCTGGAAGTTTCAACGGGTCAGTTATTTTTAGTTGTACCACGTTTCGGTACGATTTCTCCCTGGGCAACTAAGGCAACAGATATTGCATATAACTGTGGCTTGAGTGAAGTCGAGATAATCGAACGTGGGGTTGCTTATTATCTGTGTTTGAAAGATGGCAAAAAACTACGCGATGAGAGTGCGATTGCTGCGCTACTGCATGACCGCATGACTGAGGCAGTGTTGTTTAATATTGAAGATGCGCAAGGTTTATTTTCGCAGGATAAACCGCATGAGTTGCAAACAATTGATGTGATGCAAGGCGGGCGAGCTGCTTTGCTTAGCGCCAACCTTGAGCTGGGCCTCGCATTGAGTGATGATGAAATTGATTATTTGCTCGATAGTTTTCAGACGCTTGGACGTAATCCTAATGATGTTGAATTGATGATGTTTGCTCAGGCAAATTCTGAGCATTGTCGTCATAAAATATTTAATGCTGACTGGATAGTTGATGGAAAGCAGCAGGATAAAAGTCTGTTTTCAATGATTCGCAATACCACCAATGTGTCTCCGCAGGGTGTTCTATCCGCCTATCATGATAATGCGGCAGTGATTGAAGGGCCTCAAGCTATTCGTTTTTACCCGCATGAAAAATCACGTTCCTACCATCGCGTTGAAGAAGCCATTCACATTAATATCAAGGTGGAGACGCACAATCATCCGACGGCTATTTCTCCTTTTTCAGGTGCTGCAACAGGCTCTGGTGGCGAGATCCGAGATGAAGGTGCAACGGGACGTGGTTCAAAACCCAAGGCTGGTTTGGCAGGGTTTTCAGTTTCAAATTTAAAATTACCGGATGCTATCCGACCTTGGGAGCAAGACTTTGGTAAGCCGGAACGGATTGTTTCTGCGCTGGATATTATGCTGGAAGGGCCCATTGGTGCGGCATCATTTAATAATGAATTTGGACGCCCGAATTTAAATGGTTATTTTCGCAGCTATGAAGCTGAAGTGTTGGGTGCGGAGGGTAAGCAGCTGCGGGGCTATCATAAGCCGATTATGATTGCAGGTGGTCTCGGAACTATTCGTGAAGAGCATGTGAATAAAAATGTTATACCTGCGAAGTCGCAGTTGATCGTATTGGGTGGTCCTGCGATGTTGATTGGCCTGGGTGGTGGTGCGGCCTCTTCGATGACCAGTGGAAGCAGTAATGAAAACCTGGATTTTGCTTCTGTACAGCGTGGTAATCCTGAGATGGAGAGACGCTGTCAGGAGGTGATCGATCGTTGCTGGCAAATGGGCAGTGACAATCCGATTATCGCGATACATGACGTCGGTGCAGGTGGTCTGTCAAATGCTTTGCCTGAACTTGTAAATGACTGCAAGCGTGGTGCGAAAATTGAGTTACGTAGCATCCCGAATGATGAACCGGGTATGTCGCCGATGCAGATTTGGTGCAATGAAGCGCAGGAACGTTATGTGCTGGCAGTGTCGCTAGAGGATCTGGAACTGTTTCAATCTATCTGTGAACGTGAGCGCTGTCTGTTTGCAGTGGTAGGTGAAGTCTCAGACCAGCAACAGTTAATTGTTGGCGATGATTATTTCGATAATTCAGCTGTTGATATGCCGATGTCATTGCTGTTCGGAAAACCACCAAAAATGTTGCGTGATGTCAGTCATTATCCTTTTGAAAAAGACGAGCTAGATACATCGGTAATGACGCTGGATGATGCTGCACAGCGAATCTTGCAATTACCAACGGTCGCCGATAAAACTTTCTTGATTACCATTGGCGATAGAAGCGTTACAGGGATGGTCGCACGTGATCAGATGGTTGGGCCTTGGCAGGTACCGGTTTCAGATGTTGCGGTAACGCTCAGTGATTTTGATGGTTACTGTGGCGAAGCAATGAGTATGGGTGAACGTACCCCGCTTGCATTGCTTGATCCTGCGGCATCGGGACGCATGGCAATTGGTGAAGCGTTGACCAATATCGCTGCGGCACGCATTGAAAAAATTTCCGATATAAAGTTATCAGCAAACTGGATGGCAGCTGCGGGTTCGTTGGGAGAAGATGCGGCATTGTTCGATGCGGTGCATGCGGTGGGCATGGAGCTGTGCCCTGCTTTAGGGATTTCGATCCCTGTTGGCAAGGATTCTTTGTCGATGAAAACAGTCTGGCAACATGATGACGAAGAACGAACAATGACTTCGCCGATGTCGCTTATTATTAGTGCCTTTGCGCCGGTTAAAGATTGTCGGAAAACATTGACGCCAGAACTGCGCCGTCTTAGCAATGATACAAGCGACAGTGATCTGATTTTGATTGATCTTGGCAAAGGAAAAAATCGCCTTGGTGGTTCATCTCTTGCGCAGGTATACAAACAGCTGGGTCATGACACGCCGGACCTTGATGATCCGTTGGCAATGAAAGCTTTTTTTGACGCTATGCAAGGGCTCAATGAACAAGGTTTAGTGCTGGCTTACCATGATCGTTCTGACGGTGGCTTGTTTGCTACGGTATGTGAGATGGCTTTTGCCGGTCATGTGGGCGTGACGATAAACCTTGATGGTTTGAGCGGCAAAGACAAATATGATACTTGTTATGCCAGCTTGTTTAATGAAGAGCTTGGCGCAGTAATACAAGTACGCCGTAGTGATTCTGATGCGGTAATGAAAAAGCTTCATGAGGTTGGTCTAGGTCAATGTAGTCATGTTATCGGAACACTGAATAATGATGACCGAATAGTTTATGTTGATTGTGGTGAAGAGGTGCTGGCTAACAGTCGTATTAACTGGCGACGTATGTGGTCAGAAACGACCTGGAAGATGCAGTCTTTGCGTGACAACCCTGTTGTGGCCCAGCAAGAATATGATCGCATTCTCGATGGAGCGGCACCTGGTTTAAATGTTAAGTTGTCGTTTGATCCCGATGAAAATATTGCTTCGCCATTTTTAAAAACAGGCCTGCGTCCTCGCATGGCGATTCTGCGTGAGCAGGGTGTAAATGGACATGTAGAAATGGCGGCTGCTTTTGATCGTGCCGGCTTTGACAGCGTTGATGTTCATATGAGCGATATTTTGTCAGGCAATGTTTCATTAAAAGATTTTCAGGGGCTGGCGGCCTGTGGTGGATTTTCTTATGGTGATGTCCTTGGGGCAGGTGAAGGCTGGGCTAAGTCAATACTGTTTAATCCGCGTGCGCGTGACGAGTTCGCAACGTTCTTTTCCAGAGAGGACAGTTTTGGACTGGGTGTCTGCAATGGTTGTCAGATGATGTCTAATCTTCGTGATTTGATACCTGGCGCTGAACAATGGCCACATTTTGTGCGCAATCAATCTGAACAGTTTGAGTCACGTTTTGCATTAGTAGAAGTGCTGAAATCGCCTTCTTTATTTCTTGAAGGCATGAGCGGTTCACGCTTGCCAATAGCGGTCGCTCATGGAGAAGGACGCATTGAATATCGTGCAGAACAGGGTTTGTCACAGCTGCAAATACAAGGGTTGCTGGCTTTGCGTTACGTGGATAGTTATGGCGTAGCAACTGAACAATATCCTGATAACCCGAATGGTTCTGAAGGAGGCATCACTGGGCTGTCATCCAGTGATGGTCGTTTTACAATCATGATGCCGCATCCTGAGCGTGTTTTTCGCAGCGTTCAAAATAGTTGGCATCCGGATGCCTGGGGTGAAGATGCGCCGTGGTTGCGGATGTTTCGAAATGCTCGTAAGAGTGTTGCTTGATCAAGTTGTTTAACATTTCCTTTTGATATGATGGATACTCGCAGCAATGGTAATACACAGTCTGCAGGCTCAGCTTTGCGTTATGCCTATGTTCTAGTATTTCCTGCGTTGACAGCGTTGTTGTTATCCTGGTGGCTGACACCCCAACAAGTATTGCGACCTCAATACCAGCAATTGACCATCATAAAACCTGAGTCAGTAGCGCAGCTCGAACAGTATTACCAACGTCTGGATTATGTCTGGCCATTAGCTCTGTATCAGGGGGTGCATTTATCTGTTCCCCGCCTTGATATCAGTGCTGTGCCTGGTGAGCAGAGTATTCCTTTGACGGTTCAGCGTAAAAAGGCATTGTTCTTTCGTATGTTGTTGCCTTTGGTGGTTGCTGAGAATCAATATCTTTCTGATTTGCGGGCGGCGCTTGTAACGTTGTTTGATAATAGATCTTTAATTGCGCAAGCCGAAAATCAGTCGTGGTTGATACAGCTGATGAAAGAATACAAAGTAAAAGGTAATGTTGCTGATAGCCGTGTTCAGCAACAATTGTTGCAACGTATAGATGTTATTCCTGTGTCATTGGTGTTGGCTCAGGCGGCAAATGAAAGCGGCTGGGGTACTTCACGTTTTGTACGACAGGGTAATAATCTTTTTGGCGAATGGACTTACGAAGAGAGTCAGGGTTTGATTCCGCTGCAACGTCAAGATGGAAAGCGTCACCTGGTGAGGGTGTTTGCGAGTTTACGTGAGTCTGTCAGGGCCTATTTGAAAAACCTTAATAGCGGTGCGGCATACGATTCTTTGCGCTTGATACGAAGTCGTATGCGTAAAAATAATCAGACATTGGATTCGCAACAACTTGCCGCAGGCCTCGAGCTGTATTCCGAACGTGGGCAGGACTATATAGAGGGTATTCGTCGTTTGATTGTAAAAAATAAACTTGTTGAGTTGGATACGGTTTCCTTGCGATCAAGTGATATGCAAGTGCTATTATCTGTATGGGAGAAAAAGTCCTAAAGGACTATTGTTTCTGTTTCGTCGATTGCGTTTTACACCTAACTGTTGAATTATTTTTAACGGCATCATTTAAGGGTTTTTTCTGTTGGGAATGACATGCGGGTCATTGGTTTGTTCTGGGCGTATCCAGAGCTGACTAAACCAGTAATAACGGCCATCGCTTGATGAAGGTGCGGTGCAGTTGTAGCGGCTGCGACCTACAGGTAATGGCAGTTTGCTTTGAATGCTGAAGCGTCGATTTTTTTTATCCAGCCAGTTAATATCCATGCGACCTTGGTGGCTGGCATAGCAGCTCAATTGTTCTAGTTGTGCATCGCTTTTCGCGAGTGCTAATTCTAACCGTGGAGGAACTAAGCTGGTAATAACAGGCTCAATTATCTGTAATTGTTGTTGTGGCATGGCGCGACTGTCTGCTTTGATCATAAATTCACCCATTGAAGCAAAGCGTTCGGCCATCGGGTAGCGAGGCAAAATGTGTTTATCTGAATTTATTGTGATGGCGCCGGAGTGTTGGCCAAAGGCAATATAACCAAGTTCTTCAATGATATTTTTAAGCGCGATGCTGTATTCACCATAAGGATAGGCGAATAATTTAGGCGCATTGCCAAGCTCTTTTTCAAGGCGGTATTGAGCTTTTTCGATGTCTGCTTTTATGCGTATTTTCCAGTTTTCAAGACTCTCTTCAGGTTTTCGTTGAATTAAATAATCATGGCTGCTGGAATGGTTTGCAAAGCTGACTCCGTTTTTTTTCATGCTGCGCATTTGTCCCCAGCTCATGTACGCAGATTGCTGTTGGCCAATGCCATCGGTAGCGACAAAAACAGTGAAAGGCCAGCCGCGGCGTTTGAGTCTTGGGTAGGCTTCAGTTAGAACCGAGATGTAGGCATCATCAATGGAAAGCGCGATGATTCGATCCGGGATTGCTACGCCCGTATTGATATGGTCGGCGATTTTTTCCAGCGACCATATTTGATAGTCATTTTTTTCGAGGTATTCAATTTGTGCTTCAAATTGCTCAATACGGATGTTGGTGCTGGGGTAGGTTTCGACGCCGAAATGGTGATACATAAAAACAACGGCATCTGCTGAAACGACGTGTGAAAATGACAGGCTCAAAATAAGAGTGAGAGAGCGGAAAAAACTGGGAAGTATTTTGTTTTTATTGTTCATCGTCGCTAATATATTTTGCCAATCGCATATGTATATGGGACTATAGACGAAATTTTGAACAGCATAAACTTTTGATAAGAGGATTAATGATGCAAAACAAAGGTTTTTTTAGTGTCGCCGTGAAAGCAGCATTGGTGGTTTCTTTTTTTGTAGCGGGGGTATCTCAGGCAGCAAAACTTGAAACGGATCAGCAGAAATACAGTTATGCGATTGGTGTGCAGATTGCTGGGAGTTTGCAGCGTGAAACAATGGGTATTGATGTATCTGCATTGATTCAGGCGATTGAAGATGTGATGACGGATGCAGATATTCAGATGAGCGAAGATGAAATGCGTTCTGTTTTCATGCGTGCTCAGGAAGAGCAGATGCAAAAAATGAATGTGCTGGCGGAGAAAAACCTTCAGGAAGGTCAGGCATATTTATCGTCGAACAAGTCAAAGGCAGGTGTTGTTGAGCTGGAAAGTGGCTTGCAGTATAAAGTGCTCGCTGAGGGTAAAGGAAAAAAACCGGCAGCCACGGATACAGTAGAGGTACATTATCGTGGCACACTAATTAATGGTGATGAGTTTGATAGTTCATATAGCCGTGGTGTTCCCTCAACTTTTCCTGTGAACGGTGTTATTCAAGGTTGGCAGGAAATTCTAACGATGATGAATGAAGGGGCTAAGTGGCAGGTATTTATTCCTTCTTTATTGGCCTATGGGCAGCGTGGTGCACCAGGCGGAAAAATAGGACCTAATGCGACATTGGTTTTTGATATTGAATTGATTGCGGTTAAGTAATCAATAGGATGTGAAGCGCCTTGGTAGCGTCACTGCCAAGGCGCTTTTTTATGTCGGGTGTAAAGGTTTGAGTGGACTTGAAGGTTTGAATGTTAGTCTGATCGCATCAGGGCATACGGCTCCAGCTTTTATCGCGGCGGGTGGGTATGCTGCCTATATACAGTCCAACTAACAGGCCAGTGATAGCAAAACCTGCGCTGTATATTGTGAGTTCGTTGCCGCGGTCATTTTTTTCATTCGTCAGAAAATTTAGCTGCTCAGACTGCTGTGTATTTGTTTGTTGCAATGAGGTGAGTTTTTCACGCGTGTCTATGGCTTCGCTACTGATGCGTTTAAGTTCGTCCAGTTGTTTATTTAATTCTTTGTTTTCTTTTGTTAAATGTTTATTGTCTGTGTTTTGTGTGCGATTACTTTCTTTCAAAAGGTTGTTGGATTTTTTTAACTCGTCTTTTTGTCGTTGTAATTGTGCAATCTTTTTTTCTGCTTCTTCAAGTTGTTGCGCAGCAATGGGTGAATCGCTAAGGTGACGTTTTAATGCCCAGCCAGTTTCTCCCGTTGCCATACGCACCTGCGTATATTCAGAGTCCTCTTCTTGTTTTATTAATGTCAGGCGAGTGCCACTGCTTATAACAGCAATTTTATCGCTTGTTTGTGAAGGCTCAGTGCGGACAGTGATCCAGATTTTATCGTCGACAAAGAGTGACTCAGACTTTTGGTTTTCTGCTAACAGCGTGACGGGCAGTAAAGTAAATATGAAGCCTGCTGTAGCGAGAAGTGCTCTAAGTGTTGTCATTTCTGTAGATCCATTGCCTGTATCAAACCGCCAGATGTGTGATAGCGATGTGGTCAAAGTATAAAAATGTGCCTGTTCTTTTAAGGCTTACCTATGTATTACGGCAATATTGGCATGGGATTTAATGGCTTGTCCAGTACCCGTGCAGCATTGGGGGTTATTTTGCTGCAATGGAGTCCAGGTAATGTAGCAGGTCTTTAGCGGGAATATAGCCGGGTAATGTACTGCCGTCTTTCAGCAGTAGTGTTGGTGTGCCTGTTACGCCAACTTTATCAGCAAGTATCATGTGCTGGTCAATAGGGTTTTTACAGCTTTTTATGTCAATTTGGGTGCCGGATTTAGCTTTTGTTAAGGCTGCTTTTCGATCGTCAGCACACCAAACAGCGATTGCTTTATAGTAGGATCGAGTGTTCGGTCCGCTGCGTGGATAAAATAGATAACGTATTTCTATGCCGAGGTCTGTGTAATCTTTTATTTCGCGGTGCATCTTCCTGCAGTAGTCGCAGTCTATATCCGTGAAAACGGTGACGGTGTGTTTTGTTGAGTTGTTGTCTTGTTCAGCATTATTTGGCGCTGGCTTTTTGTCGTCCGGCGAGAAGATGATCATGTTATCGTTGCTAATCGTTTTAAGTAAGGCTTCACGTCCACTGGCTCGTTTGATTTCAGTTAGATTGTCGCGAGTGGCCAGGTTGATCATGTCACCTTGAAATAAAAACTCTCCCGTTTCTGAGAGATAAAAAATTTCTGTGCCATAGCGAACTTCGTAAAGGCCATTAATAGCGGATTCTTCAATGTTGTCTACTGTTCGGTCAGGAATGATTTTTTCCAGTAGTCTCGATATTTGTTGTAAGGCAGGGCTTTGTGGCGCACTGATATCCGAGGCCTGACTTAAAGCGGTGAATCCTATTAGCAAGCATGATATAGCGATGATAAATGTGAGACGTGACATAACGATGAAAGTATATTTGAAAATTGATCGCAAATTATAGCAGTTTTATAGTGGTGTGCCGACCTTGTACGTGCCATATTTTATTTTGCAGGCGCGGTTTTAACCGCGCGGATGGTGTTTGGCGTGGATTTCTTTGAGGCGTTCGCGCGCAATGTGTGTGTAGATTTGCGTTGTTGACAGGTCGCTGTGACCTAATAACATTTGTAGGGTGCGTAAGTCAGCGCCATGATTTAATAAATGTGTTGCGAAAGCGTGGCGTATCACATGAGGTGATAGAGGTTTGCTGATGTTGGCGTGCTGAGCATAACGTTTGATTAAATACCAGAAGGCCTGACGTGTCATAGCGGCGGCGCGGCGGGTGATAAAAACGGCATTGCAACGCAGATGCTTGAGTAGTTCTGGGCGAGCTTCTGACAAATACTTTTCCAGCCAGTGTTGCGCTTCTTCGCCTAGTGGCACAAGGCGTTCTTTGTTGCCTTTTCCAGTGATGCGCAAAACACCCTGTCGCAGATTTATTTGGCTGGTTTTGAGGCAGATGAGTTCGGATACTCGCAGGCCGGATGCGTAGAGTGTTTCAAGCATTGCTCTATCACGCAGGCCGAGATGTTGTGATGTGTCCGGAGCCGCAAGCAATAGCTCAATATCGTGTTCGGTCAGACTTTTTGGGAGGCTGCGCCCGAGCTTGGGCGACACTATTTGGGCGCTGGGATCTTTGGCGATAATGTTTTCGCGTATCAAATATTGGTAAAGACGGCGCAAGCTAGAGAGCAGGCGAGCGCTGCTACGTGCTTTCATACCGCTGCTGATACGTTCGACGAGGTAGTTGTGAAGGTCCTTGTGTGTTGCCTGAGTAAGCTGGCTGTTTTTGTTATTCAGCCAACCGGCAAACGTAGAAATATCGTTTTGATAGGCGAGCAGGGTGTTTTTGCTTAGGCCAGATTCGACCCATAACATATCGCTGAAGCGCAATATTAAAGCTTGATCCTGTGTGCTCAGCTTGTGTTTTGGCTGGCTAGCTGAGCTTGTATTTTTAGTGGCGGCTGAAGAGATCTTCATGGTTTATCAGCCAGCGCTTAATGATGAGTTTGTCTTGCTTGGGCGAGCGGTTTGATTGGCCGGAAAAACCACCCAGGCCATTTGCAGCAACGATGCGGTGGCAAGGGGTGATGATGGGCGTGGGGTTGGCACGGCATGCACCACCAATGGCTCTTGCTGAGCTGGAGAGTTGTTTTGCCAGTTGCCCGTATTGTTGGGTGTGTCCCGATGGGATCTCCCTAAGTGCTTGCCACACCTGTTGTTGATAAATCGTTCCGGATGATTTTATGTGGATACTGAAATGTGTGCGTGGATCTTTGAAATAGGCCTGGAGTTGATCGGTGATATCTAAAGTGCGGCTGTCTGGTGGCGACTGTGTGTCGGTATTTGCGGACAGAAATTCGATTTTTTCAAGCGTGCGCCCCTCGGCAAGTATGCCCAGTCTTAAGCTGGGGCAGGGCGTGTCTATGATGGCGGTAAACGTTTGTTGCTGTTGTTTCATGGCTCTGGTGCTCGTGAGCAGACAGGAATATTAATGAAAGAATAGCATAACGTATTCACATGTTGCTGTGGAGTAGGGTCGTGTTGCGACAGGCATAAAAAAGCCGCTCGAATATGCTATTCGAGCGGCGCTGTATCCAGTTGTAGCTGTGGTTACAGTTTTTCTTTGATACGTGCAGCTTTACCGCGCAGGTCACGCAGATAATAAAGCTTGGCGCGACGCACATCTCCGCGACGTTTGACAATGATTTCTTCAATCGTTTTGCTGTAAGTTTGAAATACGCGCTCAACGCCTTCGCCGTGTGAAATCTTACGAACGGTGAAAGCAGAGTTCACGCCGCGGTTGCGTTTAGCAATGACAACGCCAACGAAAGCCTGGAGGCGTTCGCGCGTGCCTTCTTTAACCTTGACTTTGACTTCAACGGTATCGCCGGGGTTAAAGCTTGGAACCTCGCGATTCATCTGTTCTTCTTCAATTTGTTTGATTATGTTGCTCATGGCTTTGCTCCCGCCTATCTCATAAAGTATGTCGTTGTTCATATTCCTGGATGAATTCGTTTAGCAATCTCTGCTGTTCTTCATCCAGCGCTATTTTTTCTAACAAATCCGGGCGTTTCAGCCAGGTTTTTCCGAGGGCCTGTTTTTGACGCCAGCGGTTAATGGCCTGATGGTCGCCGCTAAGCAGCACATCAGGTACTTCCAAACTGTCTATCCGCTCCGGGCGCGTATAGTGCGGGCAATCTAACAAGCCGTTACTAAAGCTATCCTGTAATGCCGAGTCTTCATGTCCTAGCACATCAGGTAGCAATCGTGTCATGGCATCTATAATAACCATGGCAGCGATTTCGCCACCGCTTAACACGTAATCGCCAATTGAAACCTCTTCGTCGATACTGTGCTCTATCAGCCGTTGGTCGATGCCTTCGTAGCGTCCCGCTATCAGGATCGGTCCAACTTCATCGTTCAGCAATTCTTGCGCCAGCTGCTGATCAAAACGTCTTCCCTGTGGTGACAGGTAGATCACGCGGCGCTGACCGCTTTGCGCTGTACGAGCCGCTTGTATCGCATCCTGCAGCGGTTGCACACGCATCACCATTCCAGGTCCGCCTCCGTAAGGGCGGTCATCAACGGTACGATGTTTGTCTGTCGTGAAATCTCGTGGATTCCATAGTTGCAGATCGAGTTGCTGATTCTCTACTGCTCGCCCAGTGATGCCGGATTTTGTCACGGCATCAAACATTTGCGGAAATAATGTAATGACATCAATCCGCATTTTTCTGCTTTCAGCGGCGGTCAAAAATCCGGATCCCAGTCAACCTGCATTACGCCGTTAGCTAAATCCACTTTGATAACAGTTTGCCCTGTTATGTAGGGGATCAATCGTTTTCGTTCGCCTTTGACCACCAGAACATCATTGGCGCCTGTTTCAAACAGGTGGTCTACCGTACCAAGGTGAAGGCCTGTCAGCGTCTTTACTTTGAGTCCCTGGAGGTCTGACCAGTAATATTCACCCTGTTCTGTTTCTGCAAGTTGATCTCGGTTGACGGCGATATCTGTGCCTATCAGTTTCCTTGCGGTTTCCGGATCATCATAGCCCTCTATATGGCAAATGAGGGTTTTTCCTGCTTTTCGTCCATGGCTTATCTGAACGCTTTTCCACTTTCTTGTGCCACCTTCAGCATTATCTTTGCCGATCAGCCAGAGCGAATAATTCAGTATATTCTCGCGCGGCGAAGTGTGGGAGAATATCTTTACCCAGCCGTGTATACCGTATAGGCCTGATATTTGCCCCATCAAGATGGGCTTGTCTGAAAGGTTGCTCATGTTTTTATGATCAAACTTCAGTAATCAGTGGCTTGAAACGGGGTGCACGGCGCTAACGCCCTGTTTTAAACCTGTATTAGGCAGCCTTTTTCTGTTGTTTAATCAAGCTGGCAACACGATCTGAAACCTGAGCGCCATTAGCGATCCAGCCATTAATCTTGTCGTCATCCATTAATAAGCGGACTTCTTGGCCAGTTGCACCTGGGTTGAAATAGCCCAGACGTTCGATGAAACGGCCGTCACGTGGATTGCGACTGTCTGTTACAACAATATGATAAAAGGGCCGTTTTTTGGCGCCTGTTCTTGCTAACCGTATGGTTACCATTAGATTCTGTTCCTTAAAATAAATACTGACAGATGAAACCCGCATATTCTACGCGAATTTCAGGAAAAAGAAAGGCCAGAAGTATTTTAATCTTTTAAATACGCGTTTGCGGTGTAAATGCTGAAAAGTGATGTTAATTTGCTTGGATTTTAACTAAGCGATTGTTTTTAAGGGATTAATTTTTATTTAGAAAGGCATTTGACCTTTAAATCCTTTCATCATGCGTCCTAAACCGCCTTTTGAAGCCTTCTTCATCATTTTTTGCATTTGAGTGAATTGTTTCATCAGGCGGTTTAAATCTTGAACCTGAAGCCCTGAACCTGCAGCGATGCGGCGTTTTCTTGAGGCTTTTATGATTTCAGGGTGAAGGCGTTCCTGAGGCGTCATCGAGTTGATGAGGGCTTCGAGATGGATGAACTGTTTGTCATTGACCTGATTTAATGCATCTTTTGGTATGTTCGGCATGCCGGGCAGCTTGTCGATCAGGCTGGAAATACCACCCATGCTGCGCATTTGTTGTAGTTGGTCACGAAAATCTGACAGGTTAAAGGATTTTCCACCTTTTATTTTTGTTGCTAGTTTTTGCGCTTTTTTGTGGTCGATCTGGGTTTCGGCCTGTTCTATCAGGGATAGAACGTCACCCATGCCAAGGATACGCGATGCGACACGGTCGGGATGAAAAGGTTCGAGCGCGGTCGTTTTTTCGCCCACGCCGAGGAACTTGATGGGTTTGCCAGTGATGTGGCGAATTGACAGAGCGGCACCGCCGCGTGCATCACCGTCGGTTTTAGTGAGAATGATGCCGGTTAGCGCTAATGCCTCATCGAAGGCCTTGGCGGTATTGGCTGCATCCTGTCCGGTCATGCTGTCTACGACGAACAGGGTTTCAACTGGGTTCAATGTCTGATGCAGTTGTTTAATTTCATCCATCATCTGGTCGTCGATATGAAGACGTCCAGCGGTATCGATAATGACCACATCAATGAATTTTTTGCGTGCGTGTTCAATGGCATCGCTTGCGATTTTTTGAGGATCGTCAGATGTCTTGCTTGGAAAGAATTCAGC
>Ga0316209_1001065_pt1 | contig 33307 bp, 25 predicted proteins | sample 6monopyrite_MG_FD_204945 | JGI IMG/M metagenome (GOLD analysis project Ga0316209, IMG submission 204945) | Microbial mat bacterial communities from mineral coupon in-situ incubated in ocean water Damariscotta River, Maine, United States -... | ecosystem: Environmental > Aquatic > Marine >...
TTGATGAGGAGTGTACGCAGGTCGTTGCGCGCAGACAACCTACAGCAGGTGATTTGCGGTTGATAATGGCTGTTATCAAGACCATTACTGATCTTGAGCGAATAGGTGACCAAGCTGAAAAAGTAGCGCGTATGGGGCTTCATCTGGCTGATATGGAACGGCCTAAAAGCCAGTTTATTGAAATTCTGCATCTAGGTGGACGGGTGCAGAAAATGTTGCATCTTACTCTGGATGCTTTCGCTCGTCTTAATGCCGAAGCTGCTATTACGGTGAGTAGTGAGGATGAAAAAGTTGATGCCGAGTACGATGGTGTTATGCGTCAGATGGTTACCTTTATGATGGAAGATCCACGGCTTATCAAGCGTTCGCTTGATGTGATGTGGTCGGCGAGAGCCTTAGAGCGCATTGGCGATCACTCAAAAAATATCTGTGAATATGTTATCTATCTGGTCAAAGGTAAGGATGTGCGTCATATCAGTCTTGAGCAGAAGAAAAAAGTTGCGCGGACTAAGCGTTGAATGGCGTCATCAATGTAATATTTTATTTACTAATATTGAAAAGAGGTTTTAATTATTTTTTGCACCCTGGTCAATCCATTTTCTGAGGATGTCAATTTTTTTATAAGGTAGTTTTTTCCCCTTGAATGGCATATGGATTGATGGGTCTACCCTATGTTCTACCAGCATTAAAAGTGTGCTTTCAATGCTGGAGCCAGGTATAACAACAGGCCCATATTTTGTGCCATTTAATATGCCCTCGTAATTCTCAACACTAAAGCCGCTGGCTTTGTATCCGCTTCCTTTAGTGCTATGACATGATAGGCAGTACTGTTTGAATATTGGGTAAACATCGTTATTGAAGTTTACTGCTCGTAATTTTTCTACGTGCTCAATGATAGCGTTAGTCTCTTTCTGGCTAAGAGTTCTGTTTGCGGGCATTTCTGTTGTGCTGCCAGTGCGTAGACCATTCCTGATAATGGCCTTGATTTGAGTGGCGGACATATTAGTATCTTTAATGCTTGGTAAGGATTTTATTTTACTAATACCTGCTTCTCCGTGGCATGCACGACAGTGTTCATTGTAGAGAGTTTTTCCGTCAGTCGCGTATAACGTAACTGGCATAAGAAAAAACACTAGCGCTAAAAATTTTCTCATATGATCTGTCTCATAGATAATTGTGGCTGAGTTGGATAAATCGAATGCTTCTCTAAACAATTGCATTATAGATTAACTTGCGAGATGGAGTATATGGGGAGAATAGTAGAAATGTTTTATTGAAATTTAATGTTCGTCGGGGAGGTGTTATCAAGGTTTAAACAGTTGATGTTAGATGATGCATTTTTGTGGTGTCAGGTAATTATGGCGGGCATATGAATCGTTTTTAAATTTCAAGCGTAGTGAGGGTAAAATATGTAGTTTGTGAAATAAGCGCTGGATATTTGATATGTGCCAGCGTAAAGAGAAGGTTGTTGTGAAGAGGTAAATATCTGTCCATTACGCTAATGTAAGCCGATTGACCTGTCGGAGCGCTAGTCACGGATTCCCACAGTAATGGGTCAATGGCTGATTAGTGCTATTTGTATACTATATTGGCATCCAGATAAGTTGGATTAATGCCATCACGGCTATAACCGTGCCGATCTCTATCTTGTATTTCATCAGCCTACCATAGAACCATACATCTGGATAAGAAAGAAGCTAAGGGCGATGGCTACCGTGATTAATATAAAAACACCAAATTTATTCATTTTTCTGAGGAAACTCCTATAATTTTAATAAAATAATTGCCGTCAATACCGGAGACTTAGCTAAGTCCATTGCCAGATAGCATTATTCAAATTATGCGTGGCGACAAAAGAGCGGAATGCTAACATTGAAAGGAGATTTCCTGCAAGGGGAAGTTGGCCTGGTTGCCTTTAAAAGCTTTTTTAGTGCATTGTCTATATCAGACTAAATTGGTAGAAAATAGAAAAATCCAGATGCTATTAAAAGTAAGTGTATCAGGGTGCTTTTTTCTGAAGACTATAGATTTTTTCTTAGAGCGCCAGTGCATCCCAGGTAGTGTTGATGGTGTGATCAGTAGTGCCTTCTCCGTCATTATCAACTCGGAGCTGAACGGCTGAAGCATCGGAAAATGCTTCAATTGTTACGCTGGAGTTATTTGCACCAGTAACTCTGAATGTGCCTAAATGAGGCTTAGCTGATTCGTGAGCTTCAAAGAAAGTGATGGGTGTTATGTCGAATGCCCCATTGAGCGTAGCGCTAGCTAATGAACCGCGAATGGTGTGTCGATATATCTTTTCATTGTAATCAGAGTAAAAGGTTAGCAGGTAATCTGTTAGCTCGGCGGGTGCGTTTGATGTTGTGTAGCTAAGTTTGTTGCCGCTTAAAGTGCCGGTAAAAACAATCGTGTCTTCTGTTCCTATAGTGAGGTTCAGATCGCCAGAAAGTTCGCTTGCTGCCCCGCCGGTTGATGTAATTGAAAAATTGTCGAATGTAAATGAAATTGCCACGTCCCATATATCGTCGTTAACAGGGTCTCCTGTAATGGCGTCGAAGGTCATTAGCATATTGCCGTTATAGACGGCTTGATCTTCATTGATTAGGCAGTTGTTGAGAGAGATGGAGAAGGCGTCACCGTCAGAGAGATTGTTGTCGCTGTTATTATCGTTAAATATGATTGTGGCAGTGCCTGAATTGTTACAACTTTCATTTGGCTGTGGTGGTGTAGTGGTGATGGATGCAAGGCTGTAATTGACATCGTCATTGCTGATTAAGCTGGAATCCAGCCATTTCAACTGATTACGGGCAAAGAGAATAAGGTTGATCTGGCCTGTTTGAGTTTCATTTTGCGCGACTGAAATCAGGTTAATAGCTGTTTCACTTGATTCAATTGGTTCAATGGCAATGCTGAGTGCAATGCTGGAAACTTCCTGAGCGTTAGCGCTGGTGATCGCAAGCGCTTGAGTTGGGATAGTCGTGGTTTGCGTAAGATTGTCTTCACCGCCACCACAACCGCTAATGAGAGCGATAATTAAAGATAAAAATGTGATTTTACGTAGCTTCATGAATTCTTCTCTTCGTTGGAAATAACGAGATCGAGCAGATTTACTATCCATTTGCACTATAGGGAGTGCAAATGACGATATATAGTGCCTATTCTACCATTTTTAGGTTGTTTTGTGGGAAGTGATTACCGTTTTATGTGTTGTAAAAGGCTGTTGATTCGAAAATGATAAAAAATAGTATTTTCATCAACACAGTGCTGTTGTATGCATATACTGATTTAGAGTGGAGAGTTAGATAGCAGCGGAAATGAAAATCAATTGATAACGAGTGGTGTTAGCAAATTCGGGGTAATGGGTCGTCTTCCAGTTCGAATAATACACGTTCGCCGCCAATTGATGTTTTTAATACGACCTGTTTGGGTTGCGCGCGGAAGTGACCGATGATGCGGGCATTAAGGCCTGAGTTAATTGCTTTCCAGCGCGCGAGTACAAGCTCTGCCTGATCCGCTGCAACGACGGCAACAACGCGACCTTCGCAGGCAAGATAAAGAGGGTCGTAACCGAGTATCTCGCATACTCCTTTGACGGGGTCACGTATCGGAATTACTGTTTCGTCAATTAAGATGCCGAGTCCTGATAGGCTTTGCAGTTCGTGAAGTACAGTTGCAAGTCCACCGCGCGTAGGGTCACGCATAAAACGTAAACCATTAATTGAAAGTAATGTGTTGCAAAGCGGTAGCACCGAAGCGGAGTCAGAAAGAATTTCACCACTCAGTCCGAAGCTTTGGCGCGCAAGCATGACGGCAGTGCCGTGATCACCGATTGAACCGCTAACCAGTATTGCATCGCCATTGCGAATGTTGCTGGCGCAGAAATCGATGCTGGAATTTTTTGATCCTATGCCAGTTGTAGCCAGATATAAACCACTGCCTTCGCCCTTGGGTACGACCTTGGTATCACCGGCAGCAATTTTAACATTGCATTGTCGCGCCGCGTCTGCGAATGCATCGATAACTCTCTCCATGACTGTACGTTTAAGTCCTTCTTCAAGGATCATATTCAGGCATAGGTAGTGTGGCGTGGCACCCGTAACAGCAAGGTCGTTGACTGTGCCATGGACAGCCAATGAGCCGATGTTACCGCCGGGAAATTCCAGTGGTTGGACGGTGTAACCGTCGGTAGTAACGACGAGCTTTTTATCAGCAGCTATAGTGTCAAGTGCAACGGCATCGGCATGGCTGTCAAGCAGCAAGTCACCGAGTCGTGGCACAATCAGTTCATCGATCAGTTCTCGCATCAAGCGTCCGCCGTTGCCGTGAGCCAGTGTAATTAATCGATCCATTTTTTAGTGGTAACTATGTGGTTGTAGAGTGAATTAGACAGCATTTATTTGTCCTGCCACCTCAAACAGTTGCCCAAAGCAGAGTCCGGCATCATTAACCGGGATACGCTCAGGAAGGTGAACCTGAAAATTATGTGACTCCAGCAGGGTAATCGTTTCCTCGCTGAGGAGTTGGTTCTGAAAGACGCCGCCGCTCAGTCCGATGCTGAATTGACCATATTTTTCACGGATTTCAAGTGCCTGTTTGAGTATCGCATGGGCGAGCGAACTGTGAAAGCAGCGAGCGCGCTGCGAAGGAGAAAGGGTGTGATTCGTTAACATGGGCAGTAGTGGTATCCAGTCAAGGTGCAGGATGTCATGTTGCCAGTAAAGAGGTAATTCCAGGGGGCTGGCGTTTGCTGTTTGATTGGCGCAGGCTTCGAGCATCATCGCGGCCTGACCTTCATAGCTGGTGGTGTTGAGAAGACCAGTCATTGCAGCGGCGGCATCGAATAGGCGACCCGCAGAGCTTGTCTGTGGAGCATTGACGGATTTGCGCCAAGCTTTGTGTAATAGCTGAACATCAAAATCAGGTTTTCCTGTCCAGTTGTGTCCGGCTTGCCAGCATAGGGCATACGCGGTGCGCCAAATCTCGCGGCTTGTTTTTTCACCCCCGGGTATTCGAAATGGTCGCAGGCTGGCAACGCGTTGCCACTGTCCTGGGTGACCCAGTAATGCTTCTCCACCCCAGAGTGTTCCATCTTCACCATAACCAATACCATCCCAAGTAAAAACCAGCCAGCGTTTATTGCATTTTTCAGTAATAGAAAACTCACCGCATAATGCCGATGCGTGGGCGTGGTGGTGATAACAGGTAGTGATGTCATAGCCGCTATCTCTAGCATAACGATGACTTGCGTAGCCAGGATGAGCATCGCAGACAAGGTGTTGGACTTTAACGTCATAGAGCTTCTGGAATTCACTGATCGTCTGTGCGAAAACTTGCAGGCTATGCGGTGATTCCAGGTCGCCATTATGCGGTGAGATAACGATGTTGTTATCCCAGGCCAGCGCGATGGTGTTTTTCATGTGACCACCGAGTGCCAGCAGCGGTCGCTGAAAATGGACAGGTGATGTGAATTCGCAGGGGGCGTTGCCGCGGCCGAGTCGTATGGGTCTTGGTTTGTCGCAGATGATTCGATAGACGGGATCATCGGCCTGTCTTAGTGTCGGCCGTGTATGGTGAAGAAAGCCATCGGCAACATCTGCGAGACGCTTCTCGATGTCTTCATTATCGGTAATGATCGGTTCACCACTCAGGTTGGCGGAGGTGGCAATCAGTGGTCTCTCGGTTTTCTGGATGATGAGTTCCTGTAATGGAGTGCAGGGCAACATGATGCCAATGTTATCAAGACCGGGTGCAATGTTCCTGGAGAGTTGCATGTCAGGGTTATGCGGTACAAGCAGGATTGGACGAATGCTTTCTTTGAGATGATCACAATATTGTTTGCATAAAACAGGGTTGTCCGCGCGGTCCTGAGTCTGCCAACTATCGAGTATGGTTTGGTTTATCAAAATGGCGAAAGGTTTGTGAGGGCGTTGTTTGCGTTGACGCAGGCGAATGACGCTTTGATCGTCATCGGCCAAACACATTAGGTGGTAACCCGCCATGCCCTTTACAGCAATGATGTCGCCGGCGAGCAGTGCTTCAATTGCAAGATTAATGGCATTAGCATCACAGTGCTCGCCAGTGCTATTGCGATAATACAATACTGGTCCACATGATGGGCAGCTAATGGTTTCGGCGTGAAAACGTCTGTTCCCTGGGTCAGCGTATTCCTGCTGGCAATCAGGGCACAAGGGAAAGTTTTTCAGGCTGGTATGATCACGGTCATAGGGTAGTTGATCGATAATGCTGTAACGTGGGCCGCATTCGGTGCAACTGTTTAACGTATAAGCGTAACGTCGGTCTTTCGGGTTGAATATTTCATCGTGACAAGACTGGCATAGCGACAGATCGGATAGAATGTGTCGTGTACTGTCTGATGTATCACTGCTTGTTTTAATGGTGAAATTACGTGCGCCGTTAATTGCTGCTGAGTTGTTTTGATAAATTTCTGCGCGTGCACGTGACGGGGCTTCTTCTAGCAGTGATTGTTCAAACAGTTGCAATTGTTCGGAAGTGCCTTCGGCATGAATAATGACTTCACCGGCCTGATTTCTGACCCAGCCTTTGATGCAGAATTTTTCAGCAAGGCGAAATACGAAGGGTCGATAACCGATACCTTGAACATAACCTCGTATTTGATACTTTTTGGCGTTTATGGTCGCGCTCATTTCGCCAGTACACAGGTGTGTGTCAGGCGGAAGCGGTGCGGTCATTATGGCGAATGCCTCCATTCCACCAGATGCGGCAGGCACCTTCATCGGAGACCATGCATGGGCCTATCGGTGATTGTGGTGAGCAGGCCTTACCGTAGAGTCGACAGGCGTTGGGCTGGCATTGGCCGAGTAATACTGCGGCACAGTCGCAGCCCGGCGGCATTTCTCCGCTGTGCAGGCGGGCTTGCGAGGCAAGCGATTGATATTTAACGCGTGCATCATGTTTGGCGTAGTCAGGTTTTAGTGAAAAACCGGATGCCTGGATTGATCCGATACCACGCCAGTTGCTGTCGTCTATTTTCATGACCTGATCGAGTAATTGTTTCGCACGGTCATTGCCTGAGGGGCTGACCGCTTCGGCGTAGCAGTTGTCGAGAAGCGGTTGTTTGTTGATGAGTTGTTCCAGTACAGAAGCAATCGCCGCCAACATCGAAAGTGGAGTAAAGCCGGCAATGGCAACAGGACTATGAAAACGTTCAGCAACAAAGCGCCATTCATCAGCGCCCATTACCGTTGAAACATGTCCCGGTGCGATCAGGGCATCGCAGGTATTGTGGTCGATGGTGAGTAGCTTTTCGACAGCGGGCCAGGTTTTTCGTCCGGATAAGAGCAGTAATAGATTGTCTGGAACACCTTCTGCAAGCATCGCAGCTATTGGCGCCATGGTGGTTTCAAAGCCAGCGGCAAAGAAAACCACTTGTCTCGATGGTTGCTGTTGTGCCAACGCCACAGCCTCAAGTGGTGATGCAATTGGAATGATCTCAGCGCCTCTGGTGCGTGCCTCTTCCAGGCTGCGAACATCAGTTTTGGGGGCGTTGACAGGAACACGGAGCATGTCACCAAAGGTGACGAGGATAACGTCTTCCTGTTGAGCGAGGGATATGGCGGTGTAGATATCTTCCTCGGGACACACACAGACAGGACAGCCGGGCCCCGGAATGAGTTCGATATTCGGTGGTAACACGGCGCGCAGTCCGGCCATGGTGATTGTGCGTTCATGTCCGCCGCAGACGTTCATTATACGGACGGTCTGTGACGGGGTGACTTTTTTTATACGTTCAATTAATTGCTGTCCTGCTCCGCTCATGATGTGATCTCAATGCCGTGGATCTGTATTTCATCGCCATTTAGAATCTGGATATTTGTCGAGTTACATTTCTGGCAATGTAATTGCTGTGGCGATGTTTCCTGTTTTGTATTGCAATCTTTACAAAGTATTTTGAGCGGCAATGTTTCGATGACAAGTGTAGCGTCACTGGCAATAGTGCCGGCCGCAGCAACTGGGAAAGCATTGTGAAATCCTGCTGAGGTGATGCCAGAAAAGGGGCCTAGCTGTATAGTGACCTGGGTCACGGCCGTAGCTGATTGTGCTTGTGCTATCTGTTTTAGTTGATCAATAATTCGCTGGCAGATGGATAACTCATGCATGGCCAGATGTGTCCTGATTTAATGCATCATCAAGCAATGCCCATGTTGATTCGCCGACATCGCTGGAGAGTTTCTGGATGGCGTAACCGACATGAACAATGACGAAATCACCCGTTTGAACTGCTTCTTCTGGCAGCATATACAGACTTACGTCGCGCTCGATACCCATTGCGCTACAGCGTGCCATGTGTCCGTTTATTGTCACTACCTGCATGGGTATACCAAGGCACATGGTTATTACCTCCTGTTGAAAACGAATGCTAAATATTAGTATATCGCTATTAGAGTCCGAGTTTCATGTGTTTCAGCTCTGTATTACGGTAACGCTATTTCAAGCTGCTCTTTTCAGTGTAATGAATGATCAGATTTCTATCTTGGTTGGGTTCGGTCAGTGTGATTTGTCTGAAATTAATATCAATGGTTTGACAGAAGCATAGCTTAACTGTGGTGAGTATAAAAAAGCCTCACTTTCGGTCAGTTCTGGACTATAGTTAAACAGTTGTAAATATAAATTTAAATGGTTTGCAGCCTTGTTTTTTATACCGAATCACTAGCTGGAAAAAGTAATTTTTGGGTCTAAATGGTTCATTGATGTTTTATAGAGTTGCACCAATATGAGAGAGTGCTCAGATGAATGAAAATCTTGTGAGGGGATTTGATCTTGTTGTCAATGAATGGCTGATCATTCTTGCTATATTGTTCATTCTAGCTGTGGTTGCTGTAGTGGTGAGTCGCCAGTCACTAAAAGCATCCAGAAAGTCGAATGGTCAATCGGTAACACCGGTTTCGACACCAGAAAGTTGGCATGCTGAAAGTACACAAGCCGTCTTTAAATCTCTCGCAATTACACCAGATGGTTTATGCAAAGAAGACGTGGTTAACAGACAGGCAAAGTATGGGGCGAACCGACTTCCCGAGACAAAGGCACGTGCCCCATTGCTGCGATTTTTTTTCCAATTCCATAATATGCTGATTTATGTATTGCTTGCTGCGAGTGTGGTTACCAGCATGCTCGGGCATTGGGTTGATGCCAGCGTGATTCTTGGTGTTGTGATTATTAATGCGGTAATCGGATTCGTTCAGGAGGGTAAAGCCGAGAATGCATTGAGGGCAATTAGGCAGATGCTTTCTCCAAATGCCATGGTGCTGCGCAATGGTAAACAAATAACGATTCCTGCTGAAGAGTTAGTGCCTGGGGATGTCGTTTTGTTGCAATCAGGTGATAAGGTGCCGGCGGATCTCCGTTTGTTTCAGGTGAAAGGCCTGCAAATTCAGGAGTCAGTGCTGACAGGCGAGTCGATAGCGGTAGAGAAAATTACTGATCCTGTTGCACAGGAAGTGACGCTCGGTGATCGTTGTTGTCTTGCCTATTCGGGTACTCTGGTTACTCATGGCCAGGGAGCCGGCGTGGTCATTGCGACCGGCACTCAAACCGAGATCGGTCATATTAGTACGCTGGTATCGAAAGTGGAGTCCCTGACAACACCGCTATTGCGCCAAATGGCTCAGTTTGGCCGCTGGCTTACCGTTGCCATTTTAGCGATTGCCATTATTACTTTTGTTTTCGGTACGTTGTTTCGGGATTACGTGATTGCTGAAATGTTTCTTGCTGCTGTAAGTCTTGCAGTGGCAGCGATTCCCGAAGGATTACCCGCCATCATGACAATCACATTGGCAATAGGTGTGCAGCGTATGGCGCAGCGCAATGCAATTATTCGTAGACTGCCTGCTGTGGAAACCCTGGGGGCCGTAAGCGTAATATGCTCGGATAAAACAGGTACTCTGACGCGCAATGAAATGACCGTTCGCATGATTGCAACGACCAGCACTTTATTTGAGCTTAGTGGTACAGGGTATGATCCTCATGGATCAATATCGTTAACAGACATGGATGTGCAGCTTGAAGAGAAGCCACTTCTGTTGAGTGCAATCAGGGCAGCAGTACTATGCAATGACGCGTCACTGGAGCACAAAGACAACAAATGGATTGTTCATGGTGATCCAATGGAGGGTGCGTTATTAGTGTCTGGTTTTAAAGCCGGGCTGGATAATGAAGCAGAAGCTAAACAGTACCCGCGTACCGATCTTATTCCCTTTGAATCCGAGCATCGTTTTATGGCGACGCTTCATCATAGCCACACCGGTGATGCTTTTATTTTTCTTAAAGGTGCTCCTGAACGACTATTGGAGATGTGTGCTCAACAAAAAACAGTTCATGGTGACCAGGCGCTAGATAGAGATTATTGGCTAAGCCGTATTGATGAAATGGCACAGCAAGGTCAGCGAGTATTAGCTATTGCCATCAAGCCAGTAAATTATGAACAAATGGAGCTAAAGTTTGGCGATGTGGAGAATGGACTAATTATGCTGGGGATGTTCGGCTTGATTGACCCACCTCGAGAAGAAGCGATTGAAGCAGTAACAACATGTGGTGAAGCCGGGGTCCGGGTAAAAATGATTACGGGTGACCATGCTGCCACAGCGCGTGCTATCGCCCGGCAACTAAAGCTGGTTAATGCTGATGATGTTCTTACCGGGCAAGAATTGGACCTAATGAGTGAGCATGAGTTGCGGCAACGTGTGTTAGATGTTGATGTCTATGCACGTGTCAATCCTGAACATAAACTGCTTTTAGTAAAACAGATGCAGAAACTGGGATTGGTTGTAGCCATGACAGGAGATGGTGTAAATGATGCGCCGGCCTTGAAGCGTGCTGATGTAGGGACTGCCATGGGGCGCAATGGTACAGAGGCAGCCAAGGAGGCTGCAGAAATGGTGTTGGCCGATGATGATTTTGCATCCATCACTCATGCTGTAGAAGAGGGGCGCACGGTTTATGATAACCTCAAAAAGGCGATTCTTTTTATTCTGCCAACCAATGGTGGAGAAGCGTTGATTATCCTTGTCGCTATTTTATTTGGTTTTCATCAGTTACCGTTAACGCCAGTGCAAATTCTCTGGGTAAATATGGTTACAGCGGTAACATTGGCGTTATCACTGGCTTTTGAACCGCCTGAACAGAATGTCATGCGGCGCCCTCCACGTAATGCTCATGAAGCAATTCTGACTGGTCATTTGATTTGGCGCATTGTTTTTGTCTCCGTGATTTTGATGGCGGGGACATTTGGTCTTTTTATTCTGGAGATGGAGCGTGGTATGAGTGTTGAGTACGCTCGCACCGTGGCTGTGAATACATTAGTTGTGTTTGAAATGTTTTATTTATTTAATTCTCGTTATATTAAAGCTTCCGTATTTAATTGGGAAGGATTAACAGGTAATCGTTATGTGCTGATAGCAATTCTAGTGCTTATCATTTTCCAATTAGGTTTTACGTATCTTGGGCCAATGCAGTTATTGTTCGGTACTACGGCAATCAGCTTCAATACATGGCTGCATATTTTGCTCGTTTCCTCATCAGTGTTATTTCTGATTGAAATTGAAAAATATTTTATACGGCGCACAGAGCAGATTTGACGGTGTTATGTTCATGATGCAGACTGCAAGCGTAAGCATTAATTTATGTATGAAGGTTTGTTTGGTGAAACGAACAGCTTGCTGAAAAAAATTCTAAAATATGGTGAGAAGTGTTGGTTAGACATCAATCATTATTTTTGGCGCGAAATCACTTTCAGTGTTTGATCGATGTGCTGAATGAGGCGGGTTACCGTTGTATTGGTCCAACCGTCAAACAGGGTGCGATTGTCTATGATGTGCTTGATGATGTAGCGCAATTGCCGCAAGGTGTTAAGGATCGCCAATCACCAGGCAGCTATAGCTTGCAGCCGGATGCCGATCCGCGTTGGTTTTCCTGGGCAAATGGTCCGCAGGCACTAAAACCGGAAGTATTTAGTCCGCGCTCAGTTATGTGGCGAGTTGTTCGGGAAGAAACGGGTTTAGTGTTTCAGCCGGTGCATACAAAGACTGAACCAACTGCTGTGATAGGTGTGCGTGCTTGCGATCTGGCTGCACTCACACTTAATGATCGTCATTTTCTTGAAGGCAGTTATCCTGATTCTGATTATCAGGCGCGCAGAGAGTCGTTATTTTTGATCGCGGTCAACTGTACATCACCGGCTGAAACCTGTTTTTGTGCCTCTACCGGTGATGGCCCCCGCGCTACCAGTGCTTATGATCTTGTTCTTAGTGAGCTTGAGGATGGTTTTTTGATCGAAGCCGCCACCGCAGCGGCAGAAAAAATCCTCTCGGCATTGCCGACAACACCAGCCACCTCGGCACAGGAAGCCGCAGCAGTAGAATCGATTGAACAGGCAGCACACAGTCAATCTCGCTCGATGGATGTTGACAACCTACGTGAAAAAATAAAGGCCAGTCTTCTCGATGATGCTGTCTGGAATGATGTCAGTGAGCAATGCTTATCCTGTGGTAACTGTACTTCAGTATGTCCCACCTGTTTTTGTTTTTCTGAAAATGATGACGGTGGTTTACAGCTTGATGAAAGCGAACACGTTCGTCAGTGGGATTCCTGCTTTACTCAGGGGCACAGCTATATTCACGGGCTTACCGTGCGTAATAATACATCACAACGCTATCGACAATGGATCGTACACAAACTCGACACATGGCATGATCAGTATGATCGTTCGGGTTGTGTCGGCTGTGGCCGTTGTATCAGCTGGTGCCCGGTAGGAATTGATATTACAGCTGTGGCCAGAAAAATTTCGCAAGGAAAAGTTTCATGAAGGACCTGCATCTTCCTTGTGAAGCTGAAGTGGTGGAAAGAATCCAGGAGTCAGCAACACTGGTTACACTGCGCCTGCGCCTGACTGATGACAAACTGCGAAATGCTTATCGTTTCATGCCAGGTCAATTCAATATGCTTTATCTGTTCGGTGTCGGTGAGGTGCCGATTACCATGACCTCGGATCCGGATGATACGGCTACGATAGATCATACCATTCGCAGCGTGGGTCGTGTCACGAACAACTTGGTGGCGTTACAGGCAGGAGATCGGCTGGGTTTTCGTGGGCCGTATGGACGTGGTTGGCCTTTGCCGGAGATAACGGGGCAGGATGTCGTGTTTGTCACAGGCGGACTCGGTTGCGCACCGGCAGTCGGAGCCATTAATTATATCGCGTCCCGAAGGTCGTCGTATGGCAAGCTCAACATCATGCAGGGCGTTAAACACGTCAATGATTTTATCTGGAAAGAACGTTATGACCAATGGCGTAAATTGCCTGATACGCAGGTATTGCTGGCAGCCGATGTTGGCACCCCGATTTGGCCCTGGCACGTGGGCTTGGTAACAGAACTGTATGACCAGCTGGATTATGACGTGAACAATACTACTGTGATGATGTGTGGGCCTGAGGGAATGATGCAGGCTGTGACTAAATACATGGTGAATAATAATGTAGATGAGTCGGATATCTGGCTGAGTATGGAGCGCAATATGCAATGTGCCGTGGGCTTGTGCGGCCATTGTCAGTACGGCCCGCATTTTGTTTGTCGCCAGGGCCCGGTTTTTAATTATCACGAACTCAAACCATTTTTTGGTGTTCGGGGTTTTTGAATGAACAATCCAAAAGAAAAACCTATTGTATTGAAGACTAAAAGGCCGCGTGTATCTGTGCATAAGTTCAGTTCGTGTGACGGCTGTCAATTGGCATTTCTCAATCTTGGCGAGGCGTTACTTGATCTGGATAGTGTTGTAGAGATAGTGCATTTCGCCGAGGCAGGTCCGGTGGATGCTCATGCAAATGTTGATATTGCTTTCATCGAAGGTAGTATTTCGACCGCTCATGATGCTGTGCGTATTAAAGATATTCGTGAACGTAGCCAATTTCTTGTAACGATGGGCGCATGTGCCACATCCGGTGGGGTACAGGCGCTCAGGAATCTGGGGGATCGCGGTGACTGGGTTGAGTCAATTTATGCCAGCCCGGAATATATCGACAGTCTGGATCAAGTCTCTCCTATTTCGCAGCATGTCAAAGTAGACTTTGAGTTATGGGGCTGTCCAGTAAGTAGTCGTCAAATTGTCGCGACGGTACGTTCGTTGCTCTTTGCTGTTGCTCCCGTTGATGCCAATGAAAAAGTTTGTCTTGAATGTAAGCGTAATCAGACGGTGTGTGTCATGGTTACCAAGCAAGCGTTGTGTATGGGGCCTGCGACCCGTACGGGTTGTGGAGCTTTATGTCCTTCATTTGGGAGAGCTTGTTATGGCTGTTACGGTCCAGCCGAAAACATCAATGGTGATGCGTTAGCACAGAGATTTTCAGGAATGGGTGTCGTCCCGGAGGAAATCGCAGATCGTTTCCAGATGATCTATAGCCAATCTGAAGAACTTGCTGAAACAGCCAGTGATTACCGACAGCGCAAGAGAGAGGATTGTGACTGAAGGTAAACATGAAATCAGAATTAATGTTCCTGCTCTTGCCAGGGTTGAAGGTGAGGGCGCACTTGATGTGGTGATTTCAGAGGGGGGAATTACTGATCTCAAGCTGCGTATTTATGAACCGCCGCGATATTTCGAGAAGTTCCTTGAAGGTCGGATGTACCATGAAGTGCCGGACATCGTTGCGCGTATCTGCGGTATTTGTCCGGTGGCCTATCAAATGACAGCAGTGCAGGCGCTAGAGTCGATCTGTGACGTCACCATTACGCCCTGGATACGTGATATGCGACAAGTGCTTTATTGTGGTGAGTGGATACAGAGCCACAGCCTGCATATTCATTTGTTAGCTTTGCCCGACTTCCTCGGATTCAACAATATAATGGAAATGGCCTCAAAATATCCGCAAGAGGTACAGCGCGGGATGCGGTTGCAATCGGTTGGCAATGAGCTGATGAGTTTGCTCGGAGGACGTTCAGTTCACCCGATAGGCATTGTTCCGGGAGGCTTTTCCAGTGCACCCGATGTTAAGGCAGTGGGTGAAATGGTAGAAACCCTGGCGGTGGCTATCAACGATGCGGAACAGTTACTGCGTTGGTTGGCCACGCTCGATTTGCCTGTAGTCGAACAGCAGTTTGTATCAGCAGCGATGCATACTCATTCGGAATACCCGTTGTATGAGGGGCGTATCACTTCCAGTCATGGGCTGGATATAGATAAAAAAGAATTCGCCGAACATTTTTCGGAATTTCAAGTGCCACATTCAACGGCGCTGCATTGCCTGCTCGATGGGCAACCCTACCTGGTTGGGCCGCTGGCACGTCTCAATCTTAATCATGCTCGTCTGCCTGATCATCTGCAAGTGCTGCTCGATGAGCTGGGTATTCAGTTTCCAGTACGCAATATGTTTTGCAGTGTCATAGCACGTGTCGTGGAGGTTTGTTATGCGCTACATGAGGCGCATCGCCTGCTTGATCAATATCGACTCCCTGACCTAGCTGCGGTAGATGTTATTCCCTGTAGTGGTGTTGGGTTTGGCTGTACCGAAGCGCCGCGGGGTATTCTCTGGCATCGCTATGAGCTTGATGATGCTGGCCGCATTGTTTCGGCGCGCATAGTGCCTCCGACCAGTCAGAATCAGGCGCGTATTGAAGAGGATCTACGGCAATCGCTAACAGCGCATGGTTTGGAAAGTGATGAAGAGAGTCTGCGCATAATAGGTGAGAAGGTGATTCGCAATTACGACCCTTGTATCTCTTGTGCAACCCATTTTTTAAAGCTATCTGTGAGCAATGTGTCTGCTCTGCCTTTGAAGGGACCATTGCAGGATGAACCGGAAGAGCAAGATCAAAATGCCGCCAGGGCGGCTGTCATTGGTGTAGGGTCATCGCATGGGGCTGATCGTCTTGGCTATGAAGTCGTTCAGCGACTTGAAAAGATTGACAGCTTACAGCAGGCGGATGTTGTTGTTCACTACCTGGATCATTTTGATATGAGTTTCATCAAGCATATTGAAACAGTTGAGCAGATTATTTTTGTTGATGCTGTGCAGTCCGGCCGGGCGATGGGTAGCCTGATTATGCTTAATGGGAAGGATATCGTCGCACCTCAAGCTAGTCTCAGTAGTCATGAAGTGGGTTTGTGTGAGTATATTTTATGGCTTCAAGCGATGTTGGGTGATCGTGTTGATATCAGTGTAGTGGGGCTGGATACGGGTAATGATGAAGATTGGTGTTATCAGGAAAAAGATGTGCAAGGACTCTTGGCGTCAATATTAGAAATGCTGACCGGCTAGATTTGGCTAATTTGGTTCTGTAGGCAGTGTTATAGATTATGTTTGTTTTAGTAGGGTTATTCGCGTATAAATGCACTCGCCAAGAGAAGATGGCAGGAAGTCCATATCATATTACGTTGCCTCTGGCACAATTTGTTTAGGAGAAATATCATGAAAACGGGGTTTATTGCAGGCGCTATGCTCGCCATGCTGTTATCCGGTGCCTTGGCAGTAGCCGGTGATGCTGTAAAGGGCAAGGAAAAGTCGATGTTATGTGCCGGTTGCCATGGTGTGGCAGGTATAAGCGTAACGCCAATTATTCCTAATCTGGCTGGCCAAAAAGAGCAATACCTGGTTAAAGCGATCAATGATTATGGCGCTGGTAAACGCAAGGATCCAATGATGTCCAGTATTGCGCAGGGATTAAATGATGAAGCTATCGCCGATTTGGCTGCGTATTTTTCTCAGTTAGGGGCAACGCAATAGCATTGCGCTTGTTGCGTTGACAAGGAGATAGGGTTAAATCATGTCTGATGACGACGTAAAATCTAAGCCTGAAGATAGCGGGCGTCGTGAATTTCTGGGTAAAGCCACTGGTGTTGTTGCCGGTGCTGGTATTGCAGCTGCGAGCTGGCCTTTCATTAATAGCATGAATCCGAGTACAGATATTCTTGCCCGCGCAGAAAGCCAGATAGAGCTGGATGGTATTGTACCCGGTGAGATGCGAACTGTTGAGTGGCAGGGTAAGCCGGTGTTTATTTTGCGACGGACAGAAGACCAGGTTGTTGAAATGGGCACCTCTCATGGCAGCAGTAAGGATCCTGAGCCGGATGAAGAGCGTGTACAGAAATCAGAGTGGTTGGTGGTGATCGGCTTATGCACCCATCTTGGTTGTGTGCCAAATCGTAACTCAGATGGTTGGTTCTGCCCTTGTCATGGAAGTGTCTATGATAATAGTGGCCGGATACTGAAGGGGCCTGCACCACGCAATCTGGATTTGCCGCCCTATGAGTTTATCGCTGAAAACAAGATTTTGATCAAAAAGGCGTAGGGGGCAAGTATGGCGCGGCTGATTAACTGGATTGACGCACGATTCCCTTTAACAAAGTTTGTAAAGCATGAGCTGACTGACTATCCGACGCCACGCAATTTGAGTTATTGGTGGAATTTTGGATTTCTGGCAGGCTTTGTACTGATGTTGCAAATAATCAGTGGCATATTCCTGGCCATGCATTACAAGGCGGATGTGACGCTGGCCTTTGATTCCATTGAGCATATTATGCGCGAGGTCAATTACGGCTGGCTGATTCGTTATCTGCATTCGACGGGTGCATCCGCTTTTTTTGCGGTCATATATATTCATATGGCGCGCACACTTTATTATGGTTCTTATCGCGCTCCACGGGAATTAATGTGGTGGACGGGGCAGGGGTTATTGCTGATGCTGATGGCGACAGCATTTATGGGTTACTTGCTACCATGGGGGCAGATGTCCTACTGGGGGGCGCAAGTTATTACCAGTTTATTCGGCGCAACACCGTTTATCGGTGATGAGGTGGTGATTTGGTTGCGTGGGGACTTTACTGTCGGCGATGCAACACTGACACGTTTTTTTGTGTTGCATTATTTGTTTCCGTTTTTGATTGTTGGGGCAGTAATCATTCATCTCGTGGCGCTACATTACGTTAAGAGTAGTAATCCTTCAGGCATCAATTTAGCGGATAAGGACAATATTCCATTTCACCCTTATTTCACGGTTAAGGATCTCTATGGTCTTGGTCTCTTTCTGATTGTTTTCTGCTATTTTGTTTTTTTTCAGCCGGAATTTTTTATTGAGGCAACAAATAATATTCCGGCCAATTTTCTACAGACGCCTGAGCATATTGTGCCGGAATGGTATTTTCTGCCTTTCTACGCCATTTTGCGCTCAATTCCTGATTTGCTTGGTGGTGTTGTGGGGATGTTTTTGTCGGTTATCATATTTGCTGCGATGCCCTATCTGGATCGTTCCAGTATTCCAGGCGGAGCGCATTATCGGCCATGGTATCGGATAATGTTCTATGTTTTTATCGTCGATATACTGGTGTTGGGCTATGTTGGTGCTCAGGCGTCTTCAGATTTGCTTATCGTTGTTGGTCGTGTCGCGACATTTATTTATTTTCTGACATTTTGCCTGTTGCCATATGTGTCACGAAAAGAAGAGCAATGGTTGAGAAAGCGGGGTTTGCCTGCGGAAATTGAAGAGCTACTGCAGCAGGAATCGTTACAGCAACAAAAAAAGGATAATGTGTGAATAGAAATACCTTCCTCATTATGCTGCATAGCTGTTTGCTGGTTATGGTTTTTTCTGTGCCGGAAAAATCCGCAGCAGCTGAGGTGATATTTGATCGCAGCTCAGATAGTTTGAAGCGCGGGGCTGTCACTTTTGTTAATTTGTGTATGCTGTGCCATGAGATGAAATATCTGCGTTATCAAAACCTGCTGGAAGTAGGTTTTTCACATAATGAGGTAGATGCTCTGCGCAAGGATAAAAACATTCAGGATCCCTTGCAGAGTAGTACAGCGCCTGAAGTCGCGAAGCTGTTGTTTGGCATGCGGCCACCTGAACTCTCGCTTATGGCTAAGGCAAGAAAAAATGGTCCCAGTTATATTTATAATCTGCTAACGAGTTATTATGAAACCGCTGATGGCGTGATTCAGAATCAGGTCTTTCCCGGTATCAGTATGCCTGATGTGTTGAGTTATTCGATTGAAACCGATCCGCTGGTGCGTGAGCGCCTGGAACAAAAGGCGCGCGAGGTGGCTGTATTTATGGAGTGGGCGGCGGATCCGAACGCTAATCAGCGACGTAATATGGGCTATTATGTTATGGCCTATTTGTTTATTCTGACTTTTTTGCTTTATCTCATGAAGAGAAAGGTGTGGCGACGTTTGAAATAAAGGTTACGGATATTCGGGTCAAATGCAGTCTTTCTATTCAGAAATACGATTACTGCTTCATTACAATGATTTCAAGAAATAAATAATAAGCCGCTGTTTTTCAAATAGCAGCTATAGATTAGCTGTAATCACTCGCCTGCATTTATACGCGAAATGTTCCCGAGCTTTAGCGTGCAATCAAGAAAAATAGTGTCCTGTTTGTGATGTGGATATTAGGCACATTATTTATTAATTAAGATTTTGTTACTTCCCAAAACTGGTTCCTGGCATTATTGGTCAGGTATCAAGTATCTGCTAATCTGGCCGATCCCATATTTATCGATAGAATCAATATTGTTGAGCTTAATCAATGCATATGTAGAAATAACGCAGTTGTTGCATCGATATTTCAATATCCGTATTCGGGGCAATACAATGTGTAGAAGTTATGGGGGTTATTGGGGATGAGAAGACATGATGATGTTAATGAGGACACCGTTTATTTTCGTAGTGACCGAATTTTCTATCAAACTGATTTGAGTGGTCGAGGGGCTGGGTGGTATATTTCAATGCGTGGCGGTAATGACTATGGCCCTTTTCCTGATAAGCATGTAGCTAATACGATTCTAGAAGGTGTTGTTAGGCGGTTAGATAAAAGAGAGGCTGCTGAGTATACGGGTGAGGAACGGCGTAATAAGGCCTGACGAGGTTTTTCTTTTATACTAGAGACAATATGCTGGCAATAAATACTATTTGTTGCTGTTATTGATAAGTTTATCCAATCTATATATTTAATATCTACACCAGTATTCTAGCTTTTTGCGTCAGCTATAATATCTTGCATGATTTTCAGCTATTATCCACTAACTATCAGAGTTTGAATTAATGTTTTGTCATGCGTGGGAAGAATGCCGGTACACGAATGCGATATTCTTTATATACTGGATGGGAAGCAATCATTCGCCGCTCTTCAAATTTAGAGCCGATTAAAAAATACACTGTTATAAACGTAAATAGTGCAATGCTATTGACGCTTTGTGACGGCATAGCAAAAATAATTATCATGATGCCGGTATACATCGGGTGGCGGATTTGATGATAAATACCCTTTTCAAGAAACGGTTCCTGATTATCTGTGAATTTTCTCAGCCCCAGAAAGGCATAGACGTCGATAGGTTTGAGTGCCAGAAAAAATATGATCAGACCACATAGCTGAGTAAAATATAATCCCCAGCGCATAAATCCTTCAATGTTATAAAGTTGGGTGTCGGGCAGCTGATGTATATAAAACAGCCATGCAGTGGTGGTAGCGAGAGCGATGATGACATAGCTGAGACGGTAAAAACGTGCTGACAGACCTATCGCATAGCACTTTTTCTTGATGACATTAGTTGACAAAAAACTGTGCAGGACAGAAAAAATGATTCCCGTTAGCCATATTGTTGCGGCGAATTTCAGCATGTCAGTATATGTTGAAATTTAAGTTGATCGGCAAGTTGAAAAAAATTATAAAATGACATGAGGGTGAGCCTAGTGTAGCTGCTTGTGTAAGTGATATTGTTAAATATAAAAAGTGCTTATGGAGTTGGTTTTATTTGTTTCCGTACAATGCAGGGTTACGGGCATCACCAAGTGTTGTGATTTACTGTATTTACTTTTCAGTTGCTCTTCTATCATCGTTTGTTGAAGAGTGGTTTGACGCCAGCTTTTCCCAGTATCAAGTTCTATTAAATTGAATAGTCGTCTCGAGGTTTGCGTCCCAAACGTTTTTCTACTTGAAGAATATGGCGAGTTGTTTTGAGCACTGTATCGGGGTTGAGGCTTATGGAGTCGATTCCGATTTCTACCAGATATTCGGCCAGTTCCGGATAGTCCGATGGTCCCTGGCCGCAGATGCCGGAATGACGTTTATTGCGGCGTGCACCTTCGACGGCCAATCGGATGATCTGCATGACCCCTGGGTCACGTTCATCAAAGTCGAACGAAACAATTTCTGAGTCACGGTCTACACCCAGTAATAGTTGAGTCAGGTCGTTGGAACCGATTGAGAAGCCATCGAACAATTCAGAGAAGGCATCAATTTGCACTACGTTGTTAGGGATCTCGCACATAATGTAAATTTCTAGATCATTGTCGCCACGTCTGAGTCCATGGCTAGCCATGGCATCCAGTACACGTTTTCCTTCTTCTACCCGTCGGCAAAATGGAATCATCAGCTTCACATTGCTGAACCCCATCTCATCTCGTACCCGTTTCATTGCCATACATTCCAGGGCAAAGCCCTCTGCGTAAGCTGGATGGGTATAGCGTGAGGCACCGCGAAAACCAATCATCGGGTTGCTTTCATCAGTTTCGAAGTAGCTTCCGCCAAGCAGGCTGGCATATTCATTGGACTTGAAGTCCGACATGCGCACTATCACCGGTTTGGGGTAGAAGGCAGCCGCGATAGTACCCACACCTTCTGAAAGGCGCTCGACAAAAAAGTCTGCCGGTGTTTTATGTTGAGCGCTCAGTGCTAAAAGTTGGGTGTTTTGTTGTTTATCTAAAACTCGCTCGGGATGCAGCAGCGCCATCGGGTGCGCTTTGATATATTGAGTGATGATGAATTCCATGCGCGCCAGGCCAACCCCATCGCAAGGAATGAAACTGGATTTGAAAGCCAGCTCAGGATTGCCAAGATTGATCATGATTTTAGTTGCCGGGCGAGCTAGTTGGCTTAGATCTGTGGTTTGAATATTAAAATCTACGCTGCCCTGATAAATTTTTCCTACTTCGCCTTCTGCGCATGAAACTGTAACATCTGTACCGTTTGAAAGTACCTCTGTCGCATTACTGCATCCCACAACAGCGGGGATACCTAGCTCGCGTGCGATGATAGCGGCATGACAGGTGCGACCGCCTCTGTTGGTGACAATGGCGGCGGCTATTTTCATTACTGGCTCCCAATCAGGGCTGGTCACGTCAGCGATGAGTACTTCTCCTGCCTGGAACTCGGACAGGTGTTGAGTGTCAGTAATAATTCGGGCGCGACCCGAGGCAATCTTGGTGCCAATTGATCGCCCAGTAGCCAGAATTGTACTGCTGCCTTTAAGCGTGTATTCCTCTAGTAGATTTTCCGGACGTTGTGATGTTGCGGTTTCCGGTCGCGCTTGAATCAAGTAGAGCCTGCCATCGATACCGTCTTTGGCCCACTCCATATCCATAGGCATATGATGTCCAGCGTGCTGGCTGTAGTGGTTTTCCACCTTTATGGCATAGTCGGCGAGCGTTAGTACGTCTTCGTTGTGAATGCAAAATTGCATCCGGTCGATTTCGGGTGTCGCCACGTTGTTGATGGTTGTGGCGCTACCGATGTCGTTGTAAATCATTTTCAGCTGTTTTCTTCCCAGTACGCGTCGGATCACTGAACGGTGGCCTTGCTGGAAGGTGGGTTTGTGCACGTAAAATTCGTCGGGATCAACAGACCCCTGAACAATGTTTTCACCTAGCCCGTAGGCGCCGGTGATGAAGACAACATCACTGAAACCGGTCTCGGTATCAAGGGAAAACATTACGCCGCTGGACGCCAAATCGGAACGGACCATTTTCATTATGCCGACAGATAGTGAGACCTTGAAATGGTCAAAACCTTTGTCTATGCGATAGGATATGGCACGGTCAGTAAACAGGGAGGCGAAGCAGTGTCGGCAGGTGTCGAGCAACATGTCGTCGCCATAGATATTCAAGTATGAGTCATGCTGGCCCGCGAAACTAGCTGTTGGCAGGTCTTCTGCTGTGGCAGAGCTACGCACGGCAACAGTCAGGTCTGCGCCATATTCTTGTTGCAGTTGAGCGTAGGCATCCAAGATTTCTTGTCGTAAAGCTTCTGAAAGGCCGGCATTGTATACAATGTCACGCAGTTGTTGCGCGCATTCTGCCAATTCTCGTATGTTAGTTTTGTCCAGATTGTCGAGCAAGTTATGCATTGCATCCCAGGCCCCCGCGGAGTTGAGCATATCCTGATAGGCGGCGGTGGTGATGGCGAAGCCATTAGGAACCTGTATCCCCTGAGGGATGAGAGAGCGGTACATTTCTCCAAGGGAGGCATTTTTTCCGCCTACCTGAGGGACGTCATCCATCGTGATATCGCGGAACCAGCGGATGTATTTGGTATGTTTGTTTTTCATGATGTTTTTATTATGCGCTATGGTTGTACATTAACGTGAGTGAAATTATCCAGTATTTTCAGGAATCACTTTTATCTATAATAAAACAGCAGCACATGACTGCTATAAGTAATCATACATCGGTGCAGTACATTCACAAGGTATAGCGTCTATATTTTCTCCATTTTGCTAGACGCGGATCTAAGATGGTTTTGGCTACATTTTCAGGTTTTTCCCTGATACCATATATAGATGAAAAAACACACAGTTTCTCTGGTGTTGGGCGGTGGTGGTGCACGCGGCTTAGCACACATCGGGGTTATCGAAAGTCTTGTTAAAAATGATTTTGAAATTCGCTCTATAGCCGGTACATCGATGGGTGCATTGATTGGTGGAATTTACGCTATGGGGAAGCTGGATGTATACACAGGGTGGGTGACTGCATTAAAAAAACGTGATGTTATTCGTTTGCTTGATCTATCGTTTGCGTTGGACGGTTTGTTTAAAGGTGAGCGAATTATCGATGTGTTAAAGAAATTAATCGGTGAAAGTATTATCGAAGACCTACCGATTGCCTATACAGCGGTAGCAACAGATCTTGAAAGTGGAAAGGAAGTCTGGCTGGATCATGGGCCATTGTTTGATGCTATTCGTGCGTCGATGGCAATCCCCGGTGTTTTTGCTTCACATAGCCATCAGGGAAAACAGTTGCTCGATGGAGGGTTAGTTAACCCCGTGCCGATCATGCCAACCTTGAAAGATAAAACCGATCTAACCATTGCGGTCAATATTAATGCAAGGCCTGGGCAGCAAGTCAGGATAAAAGAATCACCGCAGGCGCAGGATGAACAACAGTTGAGCAATTATCGTCAGCGCATAATTCAGTTTATTGATAGTTTAAAACAGCATATTGAACTGCGCTCAAGTGGAACGTTGAGTATGTTTGAGGTCATCGTAAAATCGAAAGAAATAATGGAGAATACACTTACACAGGTTCAGCTTGAGAAGTGTGCGCCAGATATTCTCATTGAGATCCCAAGAAATATATGCGGGTTCCATGAATTCTATCGTGCAAGTGAATTGATTGAGGTTGGACGGCAGTGCGCGGACGAGGTGGTGTCGAAATATTTTAAGAAAAATGGGTTGCCAGACTAAAAACTACAAGATACTCGATATATAGCGTCTTTAGGTGTGAGTCGAATTCTAGTCTATATAATCGCTATGCAGTGCTGCGAGTAGGTTTATGAGTGTGAGATAAATGAGAGTTGTAGCATAATAATGTTTTTATCAATTTATAAGCTATCAGGAAATAATTTATGTTTTTTATGAAAAAGGGCATGTTTGCGAGTGCAGTATTTGTTTTTATTATATTTTTATCAGCAGCCGCGAGCGCCAAACAGAGTGGTGCGGAAAAATTTAACGTACCGTTTAAATATGCATTAGGTAAGCAGAAATTTGATGAACGTTGTTCCAGTTGTCATGGTCTGTGGGGAATGGGTACTAAGCAGGGGCCGCCCTTGATGCATAGCTTTTATAAACCGTCTCATCATGCAGATGGCGCATTTTACCGGGCGGCATTAAAAGGTGTGCGTGCTCATCACTGGAAATTTGGTGATATGCCGCGTGTACAGGGTATTGAACTTAAAGAATTAGATCTTATTATTCCGTTCATACGCTGGTTGCAGAGGGAAAATGGTATTCATTGATCTGGTTTTGCGCGTTATTGTTGAGTGAGATTTTTAAGAGTAAAGTGGGCGTTACATTGCGACCATCACTCTTAATGTGTCCAGTCTCAGACTGGCAGAATCTAGTGCTAGAGTGAGTGATTTAAGTTGTGTTTCAAAGAATTCGATTTCTTCGTCGCGCACATTGGGGTTCACCTGACGCAGTGCTTTGAGTCTGTTTATCTCATTTGTGAGTGTTTGCTTGCTTTGTGAGTGTGCAGACTCAAGTATGGCGGGAGCTTTTTTATGGGCATAATCTTCCCCGTGAGAAACCAGTGACTGGAGTTTTGGCCGTCTTGTTTGAACAACTTTATTGGCAGTTTCATTGTTAATCAGGGTTTGGCTCTTCTGAATAGCTTGATGTGAAAGTCTGTCGGTATGATCGTTTCCCTGTTCATCCATTACGACTCGAATTGATGTGGGCGGTAAATAACGCCGACTTTGTAATTCGTTATTTGAGGCAGATTCCAGAACATACAGACTTTCCAAAAGCAATGTTCCGGGCTTTACATTGTTGTATTTTATTGCGTTTACAGCGGTGTTTCCCAGCTCATGACTGGCCACCATATCCATCGCGTTGATGACAAGGGGATGCTGCCAGCTTATGTAATGAATGTCTTCATTTTCTAGTGCTGTGTTTCTATCGTATGTGATGGTCATGCCATCATCAGGCAGGCCGGGGAAACGGCTCAGCATGTTCTCGCCTGGCGATATGATGTAACAATCTTTGCTATGTTCTTCAATATCAATACCAAAACAGTCGTAAACCCTTTCCATGTAATCCGCTAAAACTGACGTTTCATCCTGCTTTAATGCGCGATCTCTTAAGCTATTGGCGATGTGGGGACGGCAGGAATTGTATTCAAGTAGTCTGTCTCGCCCACGCTGAAGCGCTTCGTTCAATTCTTGATAGACTTTTTGGGTAGTGGTTACGAGGGTAGGAAAATCTTTTATGTCACTACTGCTTTTTTGTAGCGATTTAATGAGAGAAGATTCAACTTTTTTGAAAACGCTGTTACCGGCGGGGCAGGTTTTTTCGAAAGCATTAAGTCCTTCGTGATACCAGTGAAACATAACTTCCTGCGCACTGTTTTTTAGATACGGAACATGTATTTTTATGTCCTGTTTTTGTCCAATGCGATCGAGACGACCTATACGTTGTTCCAATAAATCAGGGTTGAGCGGCAGGTCAAATAAAATAATATGGTGTGCAAATTGAAAATTTCGGCCTTCGCTTCCAATTTCCGAGCAAATTAATATTTGGCTGCCGCTTTCAGTGTCTGCGAAAAATGCAGCAGCTCGATCCCGTTCAACAATGCTTAGTCCTTCATGAAAAACCGCAGCTTGTATGCCTTCTTTTATTCTCAGGCTGTGCGCGATATCGAGAGCAGTTTGCGCATTTGCAGTAATTAGTAAACTTTTTTCATATTTTAAGTCTGTGTTAAGCCGCTCAATCAACCAGTTAATACGTGGATCTATCTGTGTCCAATGAGGTTGTTGAGTACTGCTTGTTGATTGAAAAAGCAGCTCGGGGCAAAGTAGTAATGTGGTTTCTATTGTTGTGTCGTTTTGTAATGTGCTGGTTTTTTCAGCGTAGTCTTTTGGTAAATCCAGAGCAGCAGAAATCACCTTTCTTTTAGGAAAGCCTTTGATGGCGGACCGAGTGTTTCTGAAGAGTGCGCGCCCCGTACCGTGACGGTCGATCAAATGTTCAATTAGTTTGTTTTTTTTCTGTTCATCGGACGGTTCGTCAAACTTATTATTTGAATTTTCCAGTAATTCAATTAATTCCTGGTTTTCATTTTCCTTAATGATTTCACGCAGAATATTACGTGTGTCTTGATCTAAAGGTTGATCGCTCAGTAGTGCCTCAATGGCGTGTGCGATGGGCGCGTAACTTTTTTCTTCATTAGAGAACGTTTTGAAATCTGGAAAGCGGTTTGGGTCTAATAATCGTAATCGTGCAAAATGACTGGCTTTCCCTAGTTGCTCTGGTGTTGCTGTTAACAGTAATACTCCGGGTGTTACCGCTGCGAGCTGTTCTACTAATTCATATTCAGGGCTGGATTGCTCTGGCGTCCACTGTAAATGATGTGCCTCGTCGACAATCAGCATATCCCATTCACCCTCTAGCGCCTGTTGGAAACGATTCGGATGTTGGATGAAAAACTCCAGGCTGCAGAGTGATAATTGTTCAGTATAAAAAGGGTTGTCCTGTTCATTGTTTTCTTCGATTGCCAGGCAACGTTCTTCATCAAATATACTGAAGAAGAGATTGAAGCGACGCAGCATTTCTACCAACCATTGATGTATTAAGCTTTCAGGCACAATGATGAGTGCGCGTTTAGCGCGTTCTGTGAGCAGCTGGTGATGGAGAATGAGCCCTGCCTCAATTGTTTTTCCGAGTCCCACTTCATCTGCAAGCAGGACGCGTGGTGCGTAACGGTTGGCAACTTCATTAGCAATATATAGCTGGTGAGGAATCAGGCTGGTACGCGCGCCTGTCAAACCATATAGGTCTGAGCGCAGTAAGCGGTTGTCATGATGGCGTGTTAAATAACGTAGTTCATACCATTTATGTTTGTCTATCTGCCCATTAAATAAACGTTCGCTGGGGCGGTTTAGCTGTAAAAAGTGGTTCAGCTGACTTTCGTGCAGTTCTGTATCGGCTGCGTTTTCATCCGAGCAATGATAGCTTATTAAGCCGTCCTTCTCTGTTACGTTGTTAACTTTGAGCGTGGTGTCGTTTTGGCTGACAATATAATCGCCCGATGCAAACATTACCCGCGTCAAAGGTGCCGTTTGTTGCGCATAGGTGCGAGCTTCGCCAGTAGCAGGAAAGTGAACCGTAACGGTTCGGTGTTCAACAGACTGAATCGTGCCGAGTCCCATTTGTGACTCAGTGTCGCTGATCCAGCGTTGACCAATTATGAAGTTATTCACACATGAAGCCCTGATATTAAATAAAGTGGGTAGTAATAAACCTTGAGTATAAAAGAAGCCGTGTTGTTTTTGATATTTTAGATGACAGGTTTCTAAGGCAGTGCTGAAACAGCTGAAATGAGACAATAAGGATGAAGTGAGCTGGTAAGAAGCTCAAAAAATTGCCTGTGGATGCATACGAGAAATAAGTGCCGCACATATTGTGCGGCACTTATTTATGTAACTTGAACAGCAGAGTTAGGTGACGCGTTATTCCGCTGTAACTTGGGTTGCTTGTGGACCTTTTGGTCCAGTTTCAACTTCAAAGTTTACAGTTTGGCCTTCGTTCAGAGTTTTGAAGCCATCGCCTCCAATTGCGGAGAAGTGAACAAAAACATCTGCGCTGCCATCTGAGGGCGCAATAAAACCAAATCCTTTAGATTCGTTGAACCATTTAACAGTACCTGTAGCCATGAAAATTACCTCGATAAAATAAACAATAAACGGTATTCAATTGCTAAGGGATTGAATGAATGTTTTATGAATAAAATAAATAAAAAACATCCGTAAGCATTATCAATCAATGCTCAAAACCCGTGCGCTCGAATAGCGCTTAGTGTAACTGACTGAATCAGGAAAAACGAACTATTATGTGAAATTAATTTAAGGTGCGCGCATGGTTACGAAGGTTTGCAGAGACCAATAATGCAATATGGCGGTAGCTTTTGAATGTGAAAGTTTTTCAAGGAGAAGTGATCGGTGAATTTGAATGCCGGGTGAATAATAAATAAAACAAATAGATACGTTTAAAGTGGGCATCTTTTTTAATGAAAAAAACAGTGAATAAATTGTCATTCGACATATATATTTGACATTTTTGAGCGGTAATAAGAACCTTTGCTAAATTGGTTTGCTGGTTAAGGGTCGGTGCTGATAGCGAGTAGTCGATTTTTTAGTTATTGCTCAATTAGGATATCTTTGAAAGCTATAGTCCGATGGGGGAAAATGTTTATTTTGATTGCACGAAAATTAAACAGCATGACCCGCACACCATCCCGAAGACCATGCCCACTGGAAGTTATAACCACCGAGCCAACCAGTGACATCCATTACTTCACCGATAAAGTAGAGTCCTGAAACGTTGTTTGATTCCATGGTTTTGGAGGAGAGTTCATTGCAATCAACGCCCCCCATAGTGACTTCTGCAGTGCGGTAGCCTTCGGTGCCGTTGGGTTTGATTTTCCAGTGATGCAGTTGCTGGGCGATTTCATTACAGCGCTTAAGTGACATGCTTTGTAAGGGTTGGTCGATGTTTTCCTGGCCAAGTAAAGTAAGCAATAAACGTTTGGGCAGGAATTTTCCGAGAACTGTTTTTAGTTTAACGTTGGGTTGTTGTTGCTGGCCTATTTTTAAAAAATCGGCCACGTTGATATCAGGCAGCAGGTTTATATTAATGACTTCGCCTGCTGTCCAGTAAGAGGACATCTGTAATATGACGGGGCCACTCAAACCTCTGTGGGTGAAGAGTATGTTTTCCCGGAACTGTATACGATCGTTGCTGACGATGGCATCAACGGCGATACCAGGTAATTCCGCAAGCTTTTCCTTGTCGTCGGGTTGCAGGGTGAAGGGGACTAAGCCTGCCGTGGTTGGCCAGATATTATGGTCGAACTGTTCGGCTATTTTGTATCCAAAAGGGGTGGCACCCATTCTTGGGATAGACAAGCCGCCGCTGGCGATCACTAGTGATGAACTGTTAAATCGGTGAGCAGTGTTGTTTTTCGTGGTGTTAATGATAAATAAATTGCCATCGTGTTTTTTGACTGAATTGATCGTGCAATTAAGTCGTATCTCAACACCAAACTGGCGGCACTCAAACAGCAGCATGTTGAGAATATCTTTGGCGCTGTCATTGCAGAACAATTGTCCGTGCTCGCGCTCATGATAGGGAATTTGATGTGTATCCACCATGGCGATGAAATCCCATTGAGTGAAGCGACTGAGTGCTGATTTACAGAAATGTGGGTTATGGGAGATGAAATGGTTAGCGCTGACTTCAAGGTTAGTAAAGTTACAGCGGCCGCCGCCGGACATGAGTATTTTTTTACCCGCTTTGTTGGCATGGTCGAGAACAATAACTTTTCGGCCACGCTTTCCCGCTTCAATCGCACACATTAAACCGGAGGCACTAGCACCGATGATGATGACATCTGTGTGGGTGATTTTGTCTGGCATCTTAACGTAGTTGGAATACTCTAAATTTACGGCCTTTTATTTTTCCATCTGAAAGTATTTTGAGTGCCTGTTTTGCGATGCCCTGATCAATGGCGACATAGGCGAGTTGGTCGAAGATGTCGATCTTGCCGATTTTGTTGCCAGGGATGTCCGTATTCGCAGTTAGTGCACCTAAAATATCACCGGCACGAACTTTGTTCTTACGACCGCCGTTAATGCGTAATGTTACCATCGTTGGTTTGAGTTCAAATCGGTATTGGGTGTTGAGTGAATCGATGTCTTCAAGCGGTGCGGGGCTGCTTTGATACACTTCGATAGCATTTACTTTAGCCGCTTCAGATGCCATGAACAGGCTCAGTGCCAGCCCTTCATTGCCAGCGCGGCCAGTGCGACCGATGCGGTGTATATGCACTTCCGGGTCTTGTGATAGTTCGAAATTAATGACGGCGTGTAGGTCTTTAATGTCGAGACCACGCGCTGCAACATCAGTCGCGATGAGAATAGGGCAGCTTTTATTAGCGAATTGCACTAATACTTGGTCGCGTTCTTTTTGATCCAGGTCGCCGTGCAAAGCCAGCGCATGAAAACCTTCCTGATTTAATTCTCTGGCGAGCGCCTGGCATTGTTGTTTGCGATTGCAAAAAACGACACTTGATTTAGGTCGATAGTGATTAAACAATTCTATTAGTGTTTGAGTTCGTTCGCTTTTTTCTATCTCGTAAAAAACCTGTTTTATTTTACTGTCGTCATGCACGCTTTCGACGCGTATATCTGTGGGGTTATTTTGAATCGTATCGCTGATGGTTTTTATTTCATCAGGGTAGGTGGCAGAAAATAATAGGGTTTGTCTTTGTTTTGGTAGCTTGTCAATAATGGCCATGATGTCATCATAAAAACCCATGTCCAGCATGCGATCACCTTCATCTAGTACCAGTGTTTTCAAGCTATCCAGTTTGAGTGCACCTTGCTGTAAATGTTTGAGTATGCGACCTGGCGTGCCCACAACGATATGTGCGGCATGTTCCATCGAACTGCGCTGCGGCGCGATGGGGGTACCGCCACATAAAGTAAGTATTTTTGTGTTGGGAATCGGGCGAGCCAAACGGCGAATTTCTTTGCTCACCTGATCGGCTAGCTCGCGTGTCGGACACAATACCAGCGATTGAGTGCGATGCTTTTTTACATTCAGATTGTGCAGCAGGCCAATGCCAAAGGCGGCAGTTTTTCCGCTGCCTGTTTTTGCCTGCGCCAATAAATCATTGCCTTTCATCACGGCAGGCAGACTTTGTGCCTGAATCGGTGTCATAGCTTGGTAATCGAGAGCGTGCAGATTGCTCAGGAATTCCGCTGTTAAACCCAGTGAAGAAAAGGGTGGGGATGTGTCGGATGCAGTTGTCACAGTAAAATATTCTATATTTTTGTTGCGGGTTTAACTGGCACGCTGGCCAGAAACTTCCAGGCCTTGGCTGGCTAGATACTCGTCATAGCTGCCGTTGTAATCGATGATGCCATCTGCTGTAACTTCGATGATGCGTGTTGCCAGTGAAGAAACAAATTCTCTATCGTGGCTGACAAAAATTAATGTGCCGTTGTAATTATCCAGCGCCAGGTTGAGAGCTTCGATGGATTCCATGTCCAGATGGTTGGTGGGTTCATCCATTAACATTATGTTGGCATGTTGCAACATTAATTTTCCGAACAACATGCGGCCTTGTTCGCCACCGGAGATGACTTGTACTGACTTGTTGAAATCATCGCGCGAGAACAGCATGCGTCCCAACGTGCCGCGAATAACCTGATCGTCGTCGCCTTCTTGTGCCCATTGGCTCATCCAGTCAAACAAGTTCATGTCAGTGGCGAAATCGGTAGAGTGATCTTGTGAGAAGTACGAGATGTTGGAATTTTCGGACCACTTTACGTTGCCTTCGTCAATATTTATGTCGCCTACCAAGCTGCGCAGTAATGTTGTTTTGCCAACACCGTTAGCACCGATAATGGCGATACGTTCACCGACACTTACAGTCAAATTAAGGTTTTTGAATAGTGTCAGTTCATCAAAAGATTTTTTTAATCCTTCCACTTCTAATGTTAAACGATAGAGTGTTTTATCCTGCTGAAAACGAATAAACGGGCTAATACGACTGGATGGTTTGATGTCATCCAGTTTGATTTTATCGATTTGCTTGGCGCGTGAGGTAGCCTGTTTGGCTTTGGATGCATTAGCAGAAAAACGGCTGACGAAAGTTTGCAATTCAGCAATTTGCGCTTTTTTCTTAGCATTTTCGTTAAGTTGTTGTTCTCTTACCTGAGTTGCGGCAGTCATGTATTGATCGTAGTTGCCGGGATAAATACGCAGCTCACCAAAATCTAGATCGGCCATGTGAGTGCAAACGCTGTTTAAAAAATGACGATCATGAGAGATGATGACCATGGTACTTTTGCGCTGGTTAAGAATATCTTCAAGCCAGCGAATAGTATTAATGTCGAGGTTATTAGTCGGCTCATCCAGCAGTAAAATATCTGGATCGGAAAACAGTGCTTGAGCTAATAATACTCGTAGTTTCCAGCCCGGTGCGACCGCACTCATTAAACCGTTGTGTTGTTCTATAGGGATATCAAGACCGAGCAATAATTCACCAGCACGTGATTCCGCGGTATAACCATCCAGCTCGGCAAATTCAACTTCCAGTCCTGCGACTTTCATGCCATCGTCTTCACTCATCTCAGGCAAAGAATAGATGCGGTCACGTTCTTGTTTTATGGCCCATAACTCAGCATGCCCCATGATGACCGTGTCGATAACGGTGTTTTCTTCAAAGGCAAATTGATTCTGGCTTAATTTTCCGAGTCGTTCATCGGCATCGATGGAGAAGTTTCCTGAAGAGGGTTCCAGTTCACTGCCGAGGATTTTCATCAGGGTTGATTTTCCGCAGCCGTTGGCACCGATAAGTCCGTAGCGGTTGCCACCACCAAATTTGACTGAAATGTTTTCAAACAGGGGTTTCGCCCCGAATTGCATGGTGATATTTGCTGTAGTAATCATGTCTATTCCTAAATAGTTTATGTGAGGAACACGACGGACTGAAAAGTCCAGAGGG